>Ga0247843_1006968_pt1 | contig 14290 bp, 17 predicted proteins | sample LaCruzMarch2017__FD_192420 | JGI IMG/M metagenome (GOLD analysis project Ga0247843, IMG submission 192420) | Freshwater microbial communities from meromictic Lake La Cruz, Castile-La Mancha, Spain - LaCruzMarch2017_8m | ecosystem: Environmental > Aquatic > Freshwater > Lake | place: Spain...
TGGCGGAACGGTTGGTCCAGCCCACCAGCACCGTGGCGGCATCGAGAAGGGGATTGGCTTTGAGGCGAGTCATCGGTCGTTCTCCGGTCAGTGAGGTCGGGGGCGATCAAGAGATCGGGGCAATGGAGTGGAGGCGGCCAGCAGCGCGGGGGTGCATCACGCCAAAGCCCACGTACCAGTCGATCCGGGTGCGGAACACCGGGGCATCGGGCACCTCGCCGAGATCACGCACCGAGATGCCGTAGCGGCCCTGGAAGGGACCCTGCAGGCCGGTGACCGCCTGGTCGCCAAAGGTGCAGCAGTAGATCGAGCTGCTGCCGCCCGCCTCGCCGTAACCCAGCACTTCCAGGCCCTGGGCGTCACGGTCGACGGTGAGGATCTGGCACTCCTGGTAGTGATGCACCATCACGCCCAGGTTGTTGGTGGAGACGTTGTACACGCCCTGACCAACGGTCGCTCGGGCGAGGGCATTGAGCTGGCGCCGCATCGCCTTGCTCATCACCAGATACTTCCTGCCGCCGTAGGAGTTGACCGAGTCGATCAGCTCATCGAGCTTGTCGAAATCGAGCGCCCCGCCACCGTTGTTCAGCGCCATCTCGCTGCCTGGGGAGAGGCGCTTGGCCAGGCCGTCAAAGCCCCGGCCCTGGCTGGCGGTGGCATCACCGTTGATCAGTGCCGCTTCCAGGGTGAGCCGCATCGAGCGGACCTTCATCTCGGTCTGCGCAGCCCGAGCCTCAGGCCCCTGTAGGTCGACGATCGAGCGGTCCACATCCACATCGCCACCGAACAGGTGGACGGCTTCTGACTGGGGATCGACGACGCCGTAGCTCTGCTTGTAGCCCTCGTTCACCGCCCGGAAGCCCACCGTGGGGAGCTCCTTCTCGACGGAATAGAAGAGGCCGCCGCCGGCGATGTTCATGAATGGCAGCCAGCTGAGCAGTTCGCCCTCAGCGAAGGTCTTGATCACCGCCAGGTGCTCCAGGCGGGTCTCGTACTTGGCTGCCTCGATCAAGGTGAGGCCCATCGGTGCTGCACTCCCGGGGTCCGGCCCCAGATCACGTCACCGCCTATTGCCATGGCCATCACGCCAACTCTTCAGCGGTGCCCAGGGCGGGACGGGCTGCTGAGGATGAGGGCGGCTGTGTTCCACCACCCCACGCAGCATGGGGAGCAGGTGGCAGGCATGCGGGAGTTGGCTTGGCCACGTCCGGAGAATCCCAGACCGGCCTCCGGGCGGATCAAATACGGCGACGGCGCGATCAGGGCCCAGTAAGTCGGCTGGGGCCCGGTTATCAAGGCGGCCCCCCTTAGTGTTCCCAGCTCAGGTTCTTTACCGCTGTCAGTGACGGCAGCAGAACACGGCGCGTACTCCTGGCAATCGATCAATCCATGCACCACTGCGCCAATGTTGATCCGCACCATCCGGCAGTGTGAAGCCAAATCTGCCAAGTCCACCAGCTCTCGGCCGAACCGCCAGCGGGATTTCCCATTGGCGGTGGCGTTCTCGATCAGCGGCCTGATGTGGCGTTCACTAACGCTCAGGCCAATGGTCAGCAGATAGGAGCAGACCAGCGGGGGCAGGACCAGCCAAATTTGTCAGCGACAGCAGGCTAGGGGGGTGGGGCGCTGAAGCAATTGCCCCCCGCAGCTCGCGAGGGTGCCACTGAAGCGTTTTAGGCGGTTGAACCATTACGGCATCACTTACTACCACCAATTCCCATCAGTTCTGCAAGTTTTCCCTGATCCATCTGGACATGATGCCCCGGGTGAATATTGCTTGCCATCATAAAAACAAGTGACGGACTCTTCCTCGGCAGGCTCTTTGGGCAGAAGGCGGTCATCCTTGACTCCAAAGTGCTCCGTAAGAATTGCTCTTCCAAGAAGTCCGCGACAAGACATGTCTACAACTTGAAAGTTCTCAATTTTGCCACCCGGGCAAGACATGAGCAAAAAGTTATAAGCCATTTGAAGCGCTTCAGAGGGGCTTCTTCCCTCTCCAGTTGCGTGACGAACTGCACCACCTTCAGCGCAAGAAGCGGAAGCTGTCGCGTAGCAGGTCATGAGAGTAATTGGCCAAGAACCTTGTCTTTCTAGCACCTGCAAAAAGGGGAGAAGCCGAAAATACAACTATTCTTAAAACATTAAGTCTGATTAAAGCGAAGTTTATTTTAATCACGTCAAGCGCGGGATTGTGCTGCTTTAAGAAGCATCTTTGCTGCAATAAGTGAAAGGCGTCACGCGCACCGCCTACTTGCCTGGCCAGTCATGGAGCTATGTGGACTCTTGTTACGGCTCGCCATTGCTCCTGTCTTTAAGACTTAAATTTCGTTGTTCTCCAGCGTCGAAGAATTCAATGTCTAGCGAAATTTCGGAAAAGGGCTTAAGCGAAGAAGAAGCCATTAAAATACTTTCGAACTTAATTTCAGAAACGATGTCAGGACTAGCGGACTCAGGGGCTTGCGTATACAGTGCAGGCTCAAAAACTTATTGCGCTGCGCTCAGCAAATCCTCCTGCGATGCCCTTAAGGGCACATGGACGGAAGGCGGGAAATGCCCTTGAATCAACTGTTAGAGTGTGTTTGCTTCGGAAATAGTAGTTTCAAAGATTCTAATTAGGGAAGATCTGAGGCGCCGCGTGTGCCCTGGGGGCTCCAGCCCCCATTCCCTTTTTCCGGGGAATATCCAGAACGGAACAGATGCGGAAAGACCAGTAGGTCCAGCACAGCCGTTGAGATCAGACATCAGCTCCTGAACGGGCTCCGCTCCGGCCCTCCTCATGGTCGGGGGGCGCGTCAAGGGTGATACGAGCCCGCCGCTGGGACGTTGGCTGCGCTCCGCTCCGCATCTCAGTTGTGGACGGGCCCTTGACCCGCCCCCCGCCGGCTGAGGGGTCCTACGCGGAGCCCTCCAATGGCCCCTCTGTCCCGCAAAGCTCAGCTGCAGCAGTTCTCCTGGCAGGTGCTGGAAGATCTGGCCTTCTGCAGCGGGCGCTGGCCACGGCTGGCTGAGCTGGCGGCCCAGGTGCTGTTCGAGCAGCAGGCGGTCCAGCCGCTGGCGCCGGTCGATCCAGAGCTGGAGGCACTGATCCCCTTCTGATCTCAGCCGCCAAACGGGGGGCCCCAGGGGGCCTCTTTTTTTGGTCGCTGGGCCTGAGGTGCAGTGCGGGTCAGCAGGAAACGCTGCGCTGCCAGCGGCGGACGACGACCCAGTTGGCGGAGGGATTCAGCACTGACGGGAGCTGAAGCCATCACGGTCGGCGAGGGGAAGAAGGGAAGCACCGCTGCCCCGGCTGTCTCGCCCCGTTGGGTCGCTACAGCCGAGGCCTGACGCGGGTGTCCCTCGCCTCTCTCGTGATGGCTTCTTCTTTCCCCTGCTGCGAAATCCGCCAGCTGCTGGTGCACGTCTATCCCGGTGGCAGCAAGGCGGGCGCTGCTGAGCGCATCACGGTCTTCTATGGCCGCCGCGGTCGCCCGGTCAAAAAGCCCCGCTTCATCCCGGCTGAGCTGGCCCATCAGTGGGCCCGCAAGCTGCAGGCCCGGCGCCTCGGCACCGTCTCGGTGCTATGAGCCGCCAGGGGCTGCGGCTCCTGCCCCGGCGGGCCTGCCGGCCCCCGGGGCTTTTCCCTGCGGGGCAGTACAGGCATGCAGGGCAACTCGCGGGCAACGCCCGGACCCTGGCTACCGGTCACACAATGTCCGCAGCAGCCCTCACCCCGATGAACCAGCAGAGCCACCAGCCCTCGTTGCTGAACCGCATCGCCCGGGTGTTGCTGTGCCTGGTGTTCATCCATGCCGTCATTGGCAAGCTGACGGGCTTTGCCGGCGTGGCCGGCGCCATCGCCGCCAAGGGACTACCGCTGGCACCGGTGCTGCTGGTGGCGGCCATGGCCTTGATGGCGGTGGGTTCAGCGCTGGTGATCAGCGGCTGGAAGGCCCGACTGGGAGCGGTGCTGCTGCTGTTGTTCCTGGTACCCACCACCATGCTGTTCCACGGGGATGTGGCCGACAGGATGGAGCGGATTCAGCTGTTCAAAAACCTGGCGATCATGGGCGGTCTGTTGCTGGTGGTCGATCAGGACAGCAAAGGTTGAAGGGTGGTGATTTCCGAGAATCTGAGAAATTTCCGAGGCAGCCGGCGCGGGTTTTTGATATTTGGGGATATACCCTCCTTTTTCATCCTCGATTCGTTCGTTGATTCTGGTTTCACCGGTTCGGGGTTGGCAGCTCGATCGGTGGCCATGTCGGTTGTGGGACTGGTTGGTTGTGGGAGCGATCATGCGTTCGTCAGCGACGGCGGCGTTGATCGGCGGAGCGTTCACCTGCCTGCTCGGCAGCATCCATCCGCCGGGCAACAGCCGTAGCCCAGCGCCGACCGGGGTCTCCGCCCCAGCCATCCCAGGCCTGACGGCCCTTGCCGTAGGACTCCCAGCTGGAGCCCTGCTTGTCGACTTCGTGACGGGCGAAGTAGCTCACCATCCGATCGATCGTCTGGGGTGAGAGCTCCTGCCGGTGGAGCAGCTGCCGAGCGCGGGCCAGCCCCACCGGCGTCATGCCGCGGTTGGATGGCGGCTGCTGGGCCCGGCGCTCCAGGGCACGTCGAGCGGCAACCGCGACAGGGGCGGGCGGCCGGAAGGAGAAGCCGGCGTAGAAGTTGCGGGGCCGACGAGCCATCGGGTGAGCAGTGGCCTCAGCGACGAGCCCCGCGACCGTTCACCGCGAAGGACGCTCGGTAGAGCTCAGACGCCGACATCGCCTGGGGGTTGATCGGCTCGCCGTTACTGCCGATCCCCGACACGGTGAGCCCACCAGCGGCCTGCATCCCTGCCGGGCCCCGCTGTTGGAACAGGAAGCCGTAGACGGGATGCACGCGCATCTGATCGAGGAACTCGGTGGCCGTCATCGGCCGGCCGTCATCGCCCAGCAGCGGTTTGCCCTGGGAGTCCAGGGGTTCGAGCACGTCCTTGCAGTCACCGCCGGTGGTCAGGCGGAAGCAGGTGCCCAGCTGCCCCTTGAAGATGTCAAAGAACGTGCCCCTGGCATCGCCACCCGTGCGGCCCTCGGCCTGGGAGAAGGCACGCTCCAGCAGGCGGTCCTTGCGGAGCTGCAGGATCTGCTGCTTGGCCTCGTCGCGCTCAGCGGCGACGGCAGCCACCTTCTGGGCGGAGGCCTCCTCCATCTGCCGTTCGCGCAGCTCCATCTGCTGCTCGAGGATCTGCTTCTGCCGTTCGGCCTCCTGCAGGCGGGCGTACTCCTCGGGGTTGATCTCCGAGAAGCGGTTCAGCTGCTGCCGCAGGGTGCGGATTTCTTTTTCGAGCTGGTTGCTCTTGCGCCTTTCGGCCCGCAGGGGTTCGTTGAGGCGGCTGTCATCCAGCGGGGGAGCACCGGCCTCGGATGCTGCAGCGCCGAAGCTGTCGCCACCGCTGGCGCCAGAACTCCCCTGGCTACCGGCGCCGTTGGGGTCGCCCGTGGGGCCACCGGCTGCCGTGGATTCACCGGGCTGGCCGGTGGCGGCGTAGTTGTCGTCAGCGCCCTGGCCGCTGGCGGCGGTGGTGCTGGAGGTGGAAGAAGCAGTGGCAGTGGCCATGACCCATCGCGGCTGTCGTGGATGAGCACCCCATCCGGGCTGTGCTCCCCATCTATTGCCAGGACTCTGCGGGTTCAGAGATCCGGCTCCGGCGGTGCGCTCGCGGCCACCCTTCGCCGCGGGAGAAACAACCAGCTCCCCGGCACCAGTGCCGTGGAAGGCCAGTAGAGCGGCACCACCAGTGCTTCTCCACCCGGCAGGGGAGATGCAGGTCTGATCGCGAACAGGTTGAGGACCTCCCCCAGCGGTAGCGGGGCATCACCGGGCCACTCGCGGTAGTCGGCGTAGGTGCGGTTGAGCTTGCGCAGGGTGGAGCGGGTGGTGCCGTAGAGCTGGGCCACGGTGGTGAGGGTCTCGCCCTCAATCACGGTGTGGCCCTCGGGGCGCAGCAGCCAGGAATTGGCTGGCTGATCACGAAGCCAGCTCACCGTGGTGCCGTGCAGCGCGGCCAAGTCGTTGAGCGTGTCGCCGGCCGCAGTGGTGATCCCGGTGGTGCTGCTGATGTCGCTGTTGAGCGAGCGCAGGGTGTCCACCGTGGTGCCGTAGCGCTCAGCGACGGAGAGCAGGGTGTCGCCGGCTTGGACGATGGCGATGCGGTTGGGCTTGATCACCAGCTCCAGCCGCTCACCCAGCAGCGGCTGGGCCAGCGAGCCAATGCCTCCGGCGCCGAAAGGGCCCGCGAACTCGGTCACGGTCAGGCCCGTCAGCTGGCCCCGGCCCATGGGCGGCAGCAGACCAGGTGACTGGAGTTGGGCGAACGAGCCGAGCCAGATGGCGCCCTGAGCCGGGGCTTCACAGAAACGGCCATCAGCCAGGGGCGGGCGATAGCCGGTTTCACTCCAGGCCACTTCCGCGGAAAGCCAGTCCCAGGGATTGCTGGGCTGGGGAGTCAGCAAGGCCGAGCGGCAGATGTAGCCGCCGTAGGTGAAGTCGCCACTGTCGATGCCCAGACCGCTGGCGCTCTCGCCCACCATCCGTCCCCGCTTGAGGAAGGCCTCGCAGACCATCCGGCCGATCCGGGCCGAATCAAAGCGGCCGGGTAGCTGGTGGATGTAGAGCAGCAACCGCGCATTGGCGTAGGGCTGCAGAACAGACATGGGCAGGGCCGCTGGCGTGGGAGTGACGGTCATGGCTCAGCCCCGAGCCAGCGCAGTGGTGAAGGCGCCTCCCTCGTTGCCCAGCCGTTGATCGCGGCTCCAGCTCTCCAGGCCAGGGAGAAGCAACAGCAGGGCCTTTGCATGACCGGAGCGCTGACGCCGCAGGGCGGCCTCGATCGAGAGACCGCTGCTGTAGCGAGTGATCGTTTCTTCCCGGAGGAGCTCGGTGTCGAACTCAATCACATCCGCCTTCTTGACCGGCAGGGTGCCGTCCTCCGGCAGGGCGTCGGGGCTGACGGCCTTGCGGCGGGTCTCGATCGGTGCCTGTAGCTGCTCGGGACCCAGCCCCGCCAGCTGGGTATCGATGGCAGCGATGGCATCCAGCTCCCGCCGAGCGGTGGGGATGGCATCGGAGTAGAGCTGCTCAAGATCCGCCATGGCGTCGTTGATGGCGCGGATCGCCGGCAGCCGGGCCGGGATTGAAAGCGCAACGCGAATCGCTTCCAGATCCGTGGCCCGCCAGCGGTAGGGCGATTCGACAGGGGTCTGGCTCATGCGGCTGCAGGCGCGGCTGACTCCTCTTGCCGCATTAGCATCGGCGCCGGGCTTTCGGGAGCCCTGGGCTCAAGGGCCTGGCTCCCCTCCCCCGCCCTGGTGGCCGGGCTGTCATCCAGCGTCGGGCTGCTGATCGCATTGGCCGTGGCCAGGGCCAGCTGGTGGCGCAGCTCTTCCCGGCTGATCACCCCTTTGTCGAACAGCTCGATCCACTCCTTCACCTGGGGCTGGGGTTGGATTGGCGGGGTGAGCGGGCTCACCGTCACCTGCAGTCCGGCGCCGGGGGTGAGGGGCTCACCCGTCAGGGCACACCAGTGCTGGAGGAGGGTAGAGAACAGCGACGCCTTCTGGATCGCCATCGCCTGCAGCAGCGCGTAGCTCTGGCTGGCTGTGAGGCTGATCTCCATCTCAGTGCGGGCGGCACCGCGGTTCTGGCTGGGGATCAGGGCATCGCGGCGCATGGTGTCGTCGAGGATCTGCAACCAGGCCCGGTGCTCGGCAAGCGAGCGGGCCCGGATCTCGACGAACTCAAAGGAGGCGTCTGAGGGCAGGTCCATGCAGGTGTTCGGGCCGAGCACCACCGGCCCGGCCTGGCTGTTGCCCATGGCGTCGACCATCCCCTTGCGCACCCCCACCGGCAGGGCCGTGCGGCTCAGCAGTTCCTCGTATTCGCTCTTGCAGCGGAAGTGGTTGAGGTACTGGTGGGCCAGGCCCAGGTGCGGCAGGTCCCCCTCACCGAAGGCCGAGCCATCGGAGGTGTACCAGCAGGCCGGCAGCCGAGTGATGCCCTCATAGGTGGTGGCGACAGGCTCGTCGCAGCGCCAACCGCTGGTGGCCTGGGGGTCAGCGCAGACGGGGTGGTGGGCCAGCTGCAGGCCGGTGGCGGCCCCGCCCTTGGTGGTGTCGCCGGTGGTGAGCAGCGACAGGCTGCGGTAGTGCCAGCGGTCGGGGGCGTCGGCATCGCCCAGCAGGGCGTTGATCTGCTCAGCCACCGCTCCTTCTAGGCCGGATGGTTCAGCACTGATCGGCCGGTTCACCGGCTCCCGCCAGATGATCCGCCCCGGCAGGCCGTTGGACACCGGCAGCTCCCAGTTCAGGCAGTTGGCCCTTGGCACCAGCTGCAGCCGGGGCAGGGAGAGGCGATCACCTCGGCGCAACGCCTCCTGTCGGTCCCCCTCGCTGGGCCAGCTGTGCTCAGGGGGGAGCACCAACACCAGGGCGGCGCCGTCGCGCAGCACCAGCAGGTCAGCAGCGGCGAGGAAGACGCCCAGGTCCGTTCCCCGGCCATCCACGTCGGTGAGCACCGAGGTCAGGCTGGCCGGAAGGCTGATCCAGCTGCCCCGACTGAGCATGCCGGCGTAGGTGCGCAGCGCGTCGCGGAAGAAGCCCGAGGGGCGAGCGGCATCCAGGCGCTTGCGGTACGCAGTGTCAGGCTCCCGTTCACCCTTGGGGAGGTAGTGCTCCCTGCGGCTGCTGCCGTCAGGGGCGGCGAGCAGGGCCCAGCAGTCGGCGGTGATCTGCAGGGAGGGCTGCAGGGCGGTCAGGATGGGATGTGGGGCCCAGGGGGCATGGGGCGCAGCAGCTTGCGGATTGACGGCTGAGGGCACTGGCGTTGGGCGGAGCTGCTTGCTCTTGCCGGGGTAGACCACAGAGCCCAGGGTCTGTGTAGCTCAATGAAAAGCTGGTTGTCGGACTCGTAGACCGTGACTATCTGTAGAGGACTTAGCAGAAAAAACCGTGCCCGAACGGAGATCACCGACAGCGATAACTCGACATACTATGGATAGCTATCGGATAGGGCTGAATACAGCTCTCCGCCTTCCGGAATCTGCAACAATTGAGAAGAGTCACCAATGACAGCAATCTCGACATTCGACTCAACATCGGCTCGGGCGGAGTCCCTGATAACTCTTCACAGCTTGCTGGATGACGCTCAAAAAGCCGCCATGCCGGATTCTCGCGATCTACTGAGATCCGCCATCTCCTTGTCCGTGGCTGGCATGGATGCTTACTTTACAGATCGGTTCGCAGAGTCGCTGGTTCGCTTTCTCAAGAAGCGAGGTGCCACAAGCGGCCTAACAACCCTTCTATCCGAGGCAGGCCTGAACACGAAAGTCGCTCTTGAAATGCTTACCATGCAACGTCCTTATCGCCGCATCCGAACCATCGTCGAGAAGAGACTATCTGAATATACGACGCAAAAGCAGGCAGTCATCGATGCTTTATTTTTAGTCTATGGAGTGAAAGACTTATGCAGGCATGCAGAGGGCCTATCAAAAAGAAAGACTCTTCTCAAGAGCGTTAACAATGTTGTACTTAGACGCCATTCGATAGTGCACGGCGGTGACCTCAACTCGCACAACAGGGCTCGCCTAATAAGCGAAGAGATGGCGAAGCGCTACATTAAAGACATTGACCTTTTTGTTCACTCTGCCGAGGCCCTGCTAGTCAAGTCTCTTAGAATTTAACCCTCTCTGGGCTGAATTGCATTCAGCAGATAGCCCAGTGTATTCATAATCCCGAGCCTCCCACGCCACAACCCGCTGACAGCAAGCGGCTGTGATCTCCTGCCAGCGTTTAGGTGCAATGGCAAGCGCAGCAGCCAGATCAGCGGGAGCGGTCCCAAGCCTCAATAACTTCTGCCCCCGGGCATACAGCTCCCGCCAGGAAGCCGGCACCTTGATCAAGAACCCCTTGTCCCTGAGGTAGTGATAGACCTCCCCATTGGCATAAGTGCGGGCGTATGGGCGAAACGATCCCCGCTTGGGTGAGTAGCGGCGGGCAGCCTGGATGATGCCGAGCATGGCGATCTGCTCCAGGTCTTCCTTGGGATGACCAGTGCGGCGGGAGATGTTGCCGGCCACGGTCTTGGCGATGTCGCGGTGCTGCAGCGCCAGAGCATTGGCGGCGGCATGGGGATTCACCGGCCGATGGCGCCGCGGCTTGGCCGGGAAGGCGATCACCAGCTGAACGGCATCGCCCTGGCGGTGGGGCCGGGCTTGTGGTCGAGATCCAATCCCGACGCGCTTGGCACTGTGTGGCCGTGGCAGACACGTCGCCACCACGGGCGGCCGCAGCGGTAGATCGAGTTGGCCGGCTGCACCAACGCAGGCGGGCGTACTCAGGGGTCGGGCGATGGCGTCGGTCATGGCTCAGCGGCTGAACACCATCGGCACCGGCGAGCTGCCGTACCCCCGGCCGCGCCAGAACTGCGCCTCGATCCAAAGCACGCCCTGGCAGAAGGCATCCACCTGGTCATCCACACCGCCCCGAGGGGAGAAGGCCAGCAGCTCCTCGATCAGCGAGTCGGCCTTGCGGGCAAAGCGCACCTGGCCGGCTTCCACCAGCGGGGCGACGGCATGGGCACGGGAAGCCTTGCTGCCCTTGGGCGGGATGGCGATCAACCCGGGCACCTGGCGCTTGAGCAGCTGGCAGACCGCTGGGCCATTGGCGGCGTCCTCGATCAGGACGGCGTTGGGCCGCAGGCCCTGGCGCTCCAGCGAGGCAAGGGAGGCCAGCAAGAACTTGATCACCCCCGGCAGATCCAGCCGCTGTCGGTGGGACCAGAGGGCCTCGATCTGCAGTTCTGCCCATGGGTCCGGGGCTACACCAAGGGAGTGAGTGGCATTCACACCCCTGGGCGTTCCTTGGGCCGCTGCCGCGTTGGCAGCCAGCGCCAGCCCCTGCCGCCGCGCCTCAGCTGCCGGATGCCTCTGAGGCTCCAACAGGCCGAGCAGGGCAAATCCGCAGGCGTCGTTCTCCTTGCCGTCCTTGAAGCTCAGGTCGCAGCTCAGCACCAAGGGCGCATACCTCCGGGGCTGGCCCAGGGCGACCGGCAGGGGCGCTTGGATCCAGTCCTTGCGGAACAGCAGACCCTCGGCAGGACTCGGCCGCTGCTGGTACAGGGCGTTCCACCAGTAGGAGCCCAGGCGGGTGCGGATGCGCTGCAGCACCGCCAACGGCACTCGCTCCGGGCACAGCGGCTCGCCGGGCTGTCGCCAGTCGGGCACCTTCTTGCAGGTATGCGGGATCTGCATAGAAATCGCCTCCGGCTCGGCGATCGCCGGCAGGTTGAGCACCGTCCAGTGCTCCGGGTTCTCCTCGGCCTCCTGCTCGAGCAGCCAGGCGGTCATGTCGTGGTGGTCCCAGCGGGTCTGCACCACCACCTGCGCTGCCGGGAGCAGTGCCCCTTCTGCCGTCAGGCCGGGTTCGGCGCGAGTGAACCAGACGCTCTTGAGCCAGTCGATCAGGCGCTCGCGCTGCAGCACCGACTTGGCGTCTTCTGGGCCCTTGTAGGGGTCATCGATGATCCCGAGGTTGTAGCCCTTCCCCGTGAACGGGCCCCGCACACCAGCGGCGATACAGCCGCCTCTCTGTGGGGTGAGCCAGTTGCCCACCGCCGCCGAATCCTTGGAGAGGGCGTGGCCGGTGAGGCGGAAGTAGTGCCGCGCCTCCCGGCTGTGGGCATAGGCCAGCTCACCGGAGTAGCTGGCGATGGCGCAGAACAGCTCCGGGTGCCGGCTCACCCAGTAGGCTGGGAACAGGCGCGACACCAACTGGCTTTTCCCATGGCGGGGTGGACAGCAGACGATCAGGCGCGTCAGCTGACCATCGGCCACCTGCTGGAGCAGGTCGATCAGGAGCTCGGAGAGCCGGTGGAACTGGAAGGCCGGGAAGGCGGAACGAATGAAATCTCTGAACAGCAGTCCTTGGCGGGTAATTGACGCCCGGTCAGGGTCGGGAACACCGAGCAGGCCCCAATCAGCCCAGTGGTCCGTGGCGGGATCGAGCAGCAGGCCACCGTCATGACCCGACAGGTCCGGGGGCCGCAGTGTGGAGGCGATGCGACCCATCAGCTCTTGGCCTCAGAGGGCTTGATGGGGGCCCGCAGCAGGCCGCCGATCTCCGCGATCACCCGGAAGGCGCCCACCGCAGCGCTGAACTGTTCAGCGTCCATAGCCCGGCGGGCGCATTCATTGAGAGCAAAGATCTGCTCGGCCTGGTGGCGGCGCCGGTCAGAAATCAGCTCCTCCACCATTCGTTCGCGGGCCAGGTTCAGGTAGCGGTTGATCGTCTGGCTGTTGGTCACCCCCCAGCTTTCACGAGCTTTTTCGTAGATCAGGGCCAAAGGAATCCGCTGGGCGATCCACAACTGCCCTTCTGCTACGCGGCGCTCCACCTCCAGACGCGAGGGCCGGGGCGGCGGCTGAGCCACCAATCCCTTGGTGCGGCGCGGTGGATTGGCATGGCCGATCGGCCTTGCCGGATCGGTGGGCTCATACAGCGGCTGGCCGTTGTCGTCCTCCGCGCTGGCCGCAGCGCGCAGCTCCTCCACTGGATCGGCGGAAGGCAGGGCATGGGCACGCTGCGGCATCAGCTCAGAACGGCAGGGGCTGGGTCTTCGGGGGGCGGATGGTCCAGAAAGGGTTGCCGCGCTTCTCCTTGGCGCTGCCCTGCTGGATCGCAGCTTCCTTAGCGGCCTTGAGCTGCTTCTCGATCTGGTGCACCGCCGCCGGGAAGTCGTAGGTCAGCCGGCCTGGGCTGTGGCAGAAGGCCCAGTCGTTGTGGGAGAAGGACGGATCCAGCTCGCCGGTGGCCATCGCCGTGTTGAGGGCCTCCAGCAGCGGTTCGAGCTGCTGCTCCAGCTCCTTCTGCTGCGCCTTGATAGCGGTGACCGCGTCCAGCAGGGCGTCGAGATCAGCTCCAGGCTCCGCGGTCGCGGTTGGCGCTGAGGGGGCAGCAGCAAGCAGGAGGTCCGCCATCGAGGAACAACAGAACAGTTGCCCGGATGATCCCGAGCCCACTCAGCCTAGCGGCCAGCATCTGCAAGCCAGTGTACCGAGTCGGCTCGCAACAGGCATGGTCCTTAGAAGGGCCTGCGGGCCTGGCAGTAGCGGCTCCAGGCTGCGGCCCAGGCCGCCAGGCACTGCTCACCGCTGTAGAAGGTGCTGCAGAAGGCCTCGCCGGGCTTGCTCCAGATCGTCTGGCCCAGCTCGTAGTGGTTCCCCTGGGCGGCCTCCAGCACCATGTAGCCGCCCAGCTGGGCGGCGGTGGAATAGGGCCGGCCGTGAGCCGAAAGGGTCTTGAGGTCGTAGAGCACCCGCACCTCCCGCCCCCGCCGCTCGCTCAGGGCCGGTGAGACGTAGGCCCCATCGAAGGCACCGGCGACGTTGCGGGTGAGGCAGCAACTGAGTCGCTCGCTGGCGATCACCTGCACCTCATCCCAGAGCGGCAGCTGCAGTAACGGCAGAATCCAGTCCCGGTACGGGTGATGGCCCGGCAGGGTTTCGACTTCCAGCAGGGCATCCCCGGGGCTCTTGCACACCAGGAAGCGGGCCTGGCTGTAGTGCTCCAGCGCCGCATGCACCGTGGTGCCGCGGGGCTCCCAGATAGGCCGCTTAGCCTCGATCGAGCGCTTGGCGGTCTCGCTCAGGCCGTGGGCCAGCACGCCGGTGATCGACACCGGGAACAGGTGGTCTCCCAGCCAGTAGCGGTGCGCTGCCTCATCCCGCCAAAGGCCGGGGATGGGATCAAGCCAGGTGGATGTGGTGGTGGTCATGGCCGTTTCAGTTGTGACACGGTGTGACGGTGGACGTAACAGCCGAGATGGCTTGCCAGCAGTGGCTTCTGGGAGTGCCTGTAACGATGTAACCCTTTTTCAGATATAGAGGCTTTAGCAAGCAGCAGTACCAAGCCAAGAGGGTGTGCATTCGTCTTTGAATTCATAGGGGGCTCTATGTGCTCCCTGGATCGTTACATCGTTACAACCGCTCAGATCGATTGCGGGGCAAAGGATTTTGGCGTTACCGCTGCTGTTGTTTCTGGCCGATTTGTAACGGCTTTCGGTTACAGCACGCCGAGGGGAAGCGCAACGGCGCGGCTGACCATGCCGGCGCCACAGAAGCGCACCGGTCCGGCCCGTGCCGCACCAGCCAGTCGCAACAGCACCACCGGCCAGCTGTTCTGCCAGGCGGTATCGGCGAGGAACTGCTCGATCGCCTTGGCGGTATTGCTCACCAGCAGGCACTCCTGATCCACCCGCAGGCCATGGCGGC
>Ga0247843_1006969_pt1 | contig 14290 bp, 12 predicted proteins | sample LaCruzMarch2017__FD_192420 | JGI IMG/M metagenome (GOLD analysis project Ga0247843, IMG submission 192420) | Freshwater microbial communities from meromictic Lake La Cruz, Castile-La Mancha, Spain - LaCruzMarch2017_8m | ecosystem: Environmental > Aquatic > Freshwater > Lake | place: Spain...
AAGCCATGCTGGCTGGCCTGCCCTGCGATGTGTTGGACGCAGGGATATTGCGCGATGATTTGACGGCGCTTGAGACCAGCCTTTCGGCGCTTTCCAAACAAGTGGATGTCATCGTCACCACCGGCGGCGCGTCGGTTGGCGACCATGATCTCGTGCAAAGCGCGTTGTTGAATATCGGCGCGCAGATGGATTTCTGGAAAGTTGCGATGCGTCCGGGAAAACCGCTTATGGCCGGCAAAGTTGGGAACGCGGTGGTGCTTGGTTTACCCGGCAATCCGTCCTCCGCGTTCGTCACCGCATTTCTGTTCCTCTTGCCGCTAATCCGCCACATGGCGGGGTGCGCAGCGCCCCTGCCCGCATTGTATGCAGCGGCGACCGCGACCGACTTGCCATCAGGAGGAGACCGCGCCGAATATTTGCGCGCAACGGTCGAAGGGGGTCATATCGCCCCGTTTCTATCGCAGGACAGCGGCCTGACGCGCACTCTGTCCCAAGCCAATGCGCTGCTCGTGCAACAACCCCATGTTCCGCCACGCGCAAAAGGCACCATGGTTCAATATATGCGCCTGTCGTAAAATCTGGGCACAATATGTATGTTGTGCTTGACTTAACCGCTTTTGTTCTCTAATCGTTCCATTCATGTTCAATAGGATGGAGCCCTGAATATGCTCACGGCAAAACAGCACGAATTGCTTATATTCATTAACCAACGATTGGATGAAAGCGGCATTTCCCCTTCGTTTGAGGAAATGAAAGAGGCGCTTGATCTGAAGAGTAAATCCGGGGTGCACCGTTTGATTGGCGCGTTGGAGGAACGCGGCTTTATTCGGCGATTGGCCAACCGTGCGCGCGCGCTTGAAGTAATGAAATTGCCCGAAGGCGGGAATCTGGGCAGTAACAATGTGGCCCGTTTTGCGCCTGTGAAGGAAACCAAACCGCAAATTCAGATTCCTGTTGCCGCCAATGATGTCATGGAAATTCCCTTCCACGGTAAGATCGCGGCTGGTGTGCCGATTGAGGCACTTGAAGGTCAGAATTCATTGTCGGTGCCGATGGCATTGTTGGGTGCAGGTGAGCATTATGCGCTTGAGGTGTCCGGTGACTCGATGATTGAGGCGGGGATATTGGATGGTGATTACGCGCTGATCCGTAAGGCAAACACGGCGCGCGATGGCGAAATTGTGGTGGCTTTGGTGCGCGGCGAGGAAGCAACTTTGAAATATCTGCGCCGTGAAGGTCAGCAAATCCGTCTTGATCCCGCCAATGGCAGTTATGAGCCGCAATATTATGCGCCACACGAGGTTGAGGTTCAGGGTAAGCTGGCCGGGCTGTTACGCCGATATCATTGATCTGATGCGTGTGCCGCACGCGCGGCATTGGCAGCCTGCACCCAAGGCATATGGCGGTTGCCCTCATGCGCGGTAACCACGCGTTGTGCATCCAGATAAAAGGCCAGACCGCCGCTTTGTTCAAGTAATCGGCGGTCGGCCTTTATCCATTTTGGGCGGCATGACTGCGGCAACCATCGGTCGCTCAATACGATGTCAACGCGTTTGCACGCTGAGGCCATTTCCATGGACGCTATGGGGGTGCGTGTTCTGGTGGCGAGTAATGTCCAAGAACGCTCTGCCCACTTCACAGTAATCACGCAATTGTCGAACGTGCATTGGACGCCGGGCCAGTCATCAATCGGCGTTGCGTTTGCAAAGCTTCCAGCTTTTTCAAAAATCATCCCGCGTACAAAATCACCTGCCCTACCGCGCAGTAACGCGACTTCTCCGTCTGCGCTGACCAAGGCCAGATGCTTGCCATCTCCCGTCACCAGAATATCCGGGCGTGGCGCCATGGCCATTGCGATAATTCCAATCGCGCATAGCGGAACACCAAAATAGCGGACGCCTGTTGTCAGCAAGCCAAATATCAACGCTCCAGCGACGAAAGTTGCAAAGGCCCATGTGGGTATTGCAGGGACCATAGTGACCGCGCCGGGCAGGCCACTGACGGAATAGGCAAGCGCCAGAATCGCGGCGATGCCCTTCCCTGCCAGCCACCAAAATGGCTGCCCCAAGCCAATCACGTCAAAAATCAGCGCTAATGCCTCCAACGGCATGATGATGAACGTTGCCATCGGGATCGCCGCCACATTGGCCAAGGTACCATAAAGCCCTGCCTTGTGGAAATGAAACAGGGCGATGGGGTAAGGACAAGCTCAATGGCGACGCCGGTCAGGATGAGCGACCCGACCGCCCGCACCGCCTTGCGCGCCAAGCTTTCGTCGCGCCTTTCGGTCAGCCGCCGTATGAACGGCAGATCATGCAGGACGACGATGGTCGCAACTGCCGCAAAGCTGAGTTGAAAACTCGGCTTAGATATGGCCTCGGGCCAGAATATCAGCACGATTAATGCACCAAATGCCACCAGTCGCAGCGTGAGCCCCGCGCCCTAACGCCAGCGCAATCAAAATGAGAGCTGCGGCAATGAACGATCGAACCGTTGGTACTTCGGCCCCCGTTAACAACGTATACGCCAGCGCAGCTAAAGCCGCCGTTGCTGCGGCAACGATGGGTATAGAAATCCGCAATGCAAGCCATGAAGACAACGATAAAAGGCGGCTGACCGCGATGAAAATGAATCCGACTACCGCAGTCACATGCAGCCCGCTAATCGATAGAAGGTGCGCCAAACCACTGTCCCGCATGGCTTGTGCATCGGCGGGGCTGATATGCCCCTGATCACCGGTGCCCAGCGCCGCGCCTATGGCACCGTTGCCAAGGGGCATTGATCCAGTATATGCTTTGTCAGCGCTGCACGCTGCGTCGCGAACCATGCCCTGCTGTCTGCTTTTTGATACAGCCGGACATCGCCCAAAGCCGTTCCGGTCGCGCCAATCTGTTGAAACCATGCCCGCCGGGCAAGGTTGGCCCAGCAGGCGGCAGCAGGCGCGCGCACAGGCGAATTATCGCGCCAGGTTGGAACGCGTCGTCATATTGTTCCGGTGACAGGTTGACGCGGACAAATCGCGGCAAGTCGGAACTACGGCCAGTGGCGAGCCGCAGCCGATAGACATTGCGCGCGGAGGTATTTTCAACCGCTTCAACCCGCCCGTAAAACTCGCCTGTCCATATTTTGCCTAAAACTGGCTGGGCAACGGTTGTTGACCGAAAGGCAATCAGGAAAAAACCAGCAATATCTCAATAGCAGCCATCCGCGCCATTTGCCGCAACCGGCTATATGGGGGCGCCAAATACCCAAAAAACAATAAGGAAGCGCATGACATTGCCAATCCGGCCCAAGCAGAACTGCCAAAAAGCGACACCGAATCCGATACCAACGGGCAGCCATAAGGGTAATTGGTCGCGTTCGCGGTCAAGCCAGTTTTCGAGAACCGCAAACAGCGGTATTGGCGCACCGAACCGCACGTTTCCGTCCGCAACCGAATTGCCATATTTCGTTTCTACCCCAGCTATTTAGCACCAAAAAACGAAAGCGCAATTCATCCGCGAAGCGCAATCCATTGTTTGCCTTGACGCCCATGTAATTTCCTATCATGGGGCTACGCAACGACATAACCATATTCTCCCCACGAAATATTGGCACTTGAAGGGTCTTAGAATGTCGTCACGGGCGTCTCTTGCGTCCCGTGTCATTGAAACACATGCCTTTTTAAAAGGGCAACCCGGTAAATAGCTTAGTAGATATGGAGTTTGAAAATGGCCGATAACAACGCAACGCTCACCGTTGGCGAAACCAGCTATGACTTGCCCATCATGAAGGGTTCAGAAGGCCCTGATGTGATCGATATCCGCAAGCTTTATGGGGCATCGGACCATTTCACCTTTGACCCTGGCTTTACATCAACGGCAAGCTGCGAGTCTGCGCTGACCTTTATTGATGGTGACAAGGGCATTCTTTTGCATAGGGGTTACTCCATTGAAGAGCTGTCCGAACAGTCGAGCTTCATGGAAGTGTCCTATCTGCTGTTGAACGGCGAACTCCCCAACAAGGCGCAATTAGACAAATTTAGTTACACGATTTCGCGGCACACGATGCTGCATGAGCAATTGGCAACTTTTTACCGTGGTTTCCGCCGCGATGCACACCCCATGGCCATCATGTGCGGCGTAGTTGGCGCGCTATCGGCGTTTTACCATGACTCCACCGATATTAGCGACCCAACACACCGAATGATTTCAAGCCACCGTTTGATCGCCAAAATGCCGACAATCGCGGCCATGGCGTACAAATACTCCTTAGGGCAGCCTTTTGTCTATCCCGACAACAACTTGTCCTACACGGGCAATTTCCTGCGCATGACCTTTGGTGTTCCAGCGGAAAAATATGTTGTGAACCCTGTGATTGAACGCGCGTTGGACCGGATATTTATCCTCCATGCCGACCACGAACAAAACGCATCTACATCAACTGTGCGCTTGGCCGGATCATCAGGCGCGAATCCCTTCGCCTGTATGGCGGCCGGTATCGCCTGCCTCTGGGGCCCAGCCCATGGCGGCGCGAACGAGGCTGCATTGAACATGCTGCGCGAAATCGGCACGCCTGACCGCATCCCGCATTATATTGAACGGGCAAAGGACAAGAATGACCCGTTCCGCTTGATGGGCTTTGGCCATCGGGTTTACAAAAATTATGACCCGCGTGCGACCGTCATGCAGAGAACGGTACGTGAGCTTCTTACCGAACTAAAAGTGACCGATCCAATTTTTGACGTTGCGCTGCAACTCGAAGAAATGGCGTTGAATGACCCCTATTTCGTTGAGAAGAAGCTGTTCCCGAACGTGGACTTTTATTCCGGGATAGTGCTTTCGGCTATCGGTTTCCCGACCGATATGTTCACCGTATTATTCGCACTGGCGCGCACGGTTGGCTGGGTTGCCCAGTGGAATGAAATGATTTCGGATCCGGCGCAGAAAATTGGCCGCCCGCGTCAGTTGTATACCGGACCAAATCACCGTCCTTACTCAAGTTTAGACGCGCGCTGAATCATCGTGGAAGGCGCAAGGTAAAAATTGCGCCTCTGCCTTAAGCCGCCAAGGCTTTAGAGATTGTGGGTTAACGCGGCTTTATGCTTAGTTTGATTTTTTTCCTTCAGCGTCACGCATCATGCTTGCGATCATCAGGATGCTAAGCTGCAATACCATAATCCATTGTAGTATAGCCGTTATTCCAATGGTCACGGCCCCAATTATAGCAAGTGAGGCCAAAGCAGCAGGTGAATGCAACAGCTGCTTGGCCCAGCCAGGCAACACCATTTTATGGGTAAGATAGGCGAGCGTTGCCACTGCAAACGCGCCAAATAAGCCGTTGTTATGATAAGATGTCGCAACATACGCGCTACCGAACATCGCCAGTATGATCAGCGTCCAAGTGACAACTGACAGGCTTTGTATGTGATCACTGCCATCTGCATCATCTGTCACCGCCAGACTTAAAGCGTTTGCCGCGATGGATAGAAATGCCGCGACAGTTGCTGCTGTGGCTAGATTTCCAAGCCCTAAAGCAAGTGCCGCTAAAGCAATGACAGGGGCGGCGAATTTAGTCGCGGTTACCGCTGTTGGGCTTTGCCAGATAAGCGGAACAAGACGGGCAAGGATTGGCCCGAACAACTGTGCCTCAATATACCCTGCCCTGCTGGCAACCCGTCGCCGCAGTATCTGGCGATTGAGCTGCGAAAAATCCTGCGCGCCCGTTAGGATGGTCAGCGTGCCATTATGAACATGCTGTTGAGACAGCGGGCGGAAGGGAATTTTCGCCAGCAACGCCTGCCGCAGCAGGGATGATATAATGCTCCAGTCTTCGGGCAGGTCACGCAGCATCGCGATAGCTTCATATCCAACAACCGAGACACCAACCCACCGCGTGTTTAAATCAATACGTTCAAACGCCCGATTTTCGTCCCGGCCATCAATTGTTGCGATGAAATTGTCGGGAGATTTGAGAAGTGTTTCAACGAGTCCTAATTGCACATATAACTGTCCGGATTGCACCCATATGCGATCGTCGGCGTCCATGTAACGCATGATATCCGCGCCCGTTTGGACAAAATCGACCGTCAGTTTTCGCGAAGCGCAACGGTCGGCCAGCGCGATTAACGAACCGTCGACATTTTCGACTTCAATCAGGAACCTTTGAATACCGGCACGCGCTAACGTCGTTATCTGATATTCAACCAAGGATAGGCCTGCCAAGTCCGGACGCCCGGATATGGTGGCCGAATCAGGTCCACTGTCATTATCGCAGACGACGCAAAGCAAAGCGATTGTCGGGAAATTCGGATTTCGAACGAGAGGCATTTTGGCAGATATGAACGTTAAGGCCGTTTTGCCAACAGAAATATGAGGTACCTGCCGAGATATGAACGCTAAAGCACTCAATTGCGCTAATCATTTTTCCATGATCAGGGCCAAATACGCCTTAATCCTAAGCCGTTTAATAACCCTTTCCGTGCTATGATAAGTTTGCGTTTCTCTTACCGAATAATGTGTTAAATAGGGCTTCATGACTACACGCTCCAAAATCGTCGGCCTGAACCGCGAAATCGCTAAAACCGAACACGAAACTGCTTCGCAGGATGTCGACAGCAATGCCCAAGGCGCTGCTGAAGATGATCAAGCACCACAGTATAATTATGATCATGGGACCGGTGAAACTTCCCAATATCGGGGTGCCGGGCATTATGTTGCCCCAACCCTGCTGTTGATCGCGTTTGTCGGGTGGTCGGCGTTTTTTGGCCTGACATATTGGTCTGAGGCTCAACTCGGTATGAACAATGACCGGATTGTAACGCTAATCACGACCTGGGCCATTCCTACGCTTTTAATTGCTGTCCTGTGGCTGCTGGTCATGCGTAACAGTATCCGAGAGGCCTTACGCTTTGGCAAGATAGCGAATGTGTTGCGGACAGAGAGCGACGCATTGGCAATACGGATGCGGTCAGTGAACGAAGAAATATCGCTCGCGCGCCAATTTCTGTCCCAAAATGCGCGTGAACTGGAAACAGTGGGTCGCCAATCTTCCAAAAGCCTATTGGATTCTGCGCAAATGTTGTCGGCTGCGCTTGCGGATAGCGATGAAAAGGCAAAGACGCTGGAATTGGTGAGCAACACCGCCAATACAAATTTGCAGCAACTCCGCAAACATTTGCCCGTTGTGACAAGCGCCGCCAAAGATGTCAGCAACCAGATCGGAAGCGCAGGTAATGATGCGCAGGTTCAGATTAAGGCGCTGATCGCTGCCCTTGAGCGCGTAAGCGATGCGGGTAAAACAGTAAATGACTATATGGAGAATGTCGAAACGCGCGGAGATGACTTGTCCAACCGGCTAGAGCAATCGCTGGGTAATAGTGTGAAGCTGCTCGACGCAAAAAGTGCAGAAGCGCTCGACCGTAGCGCCGAAATGGCCACGCTTATGGAAAGCGCCGCACAAACGATTTCCAACGGCATTGCGCAGGCGTCAAGCGATACCGATGCCCTCATTACCCGCAGCAAAACGCAAATCCTGTCTAACCTTGCTAACCTCCGTCGCGCTTTGGGTGACATTGAAGCCCAATCTGACCGGGAAGATGTCCGCATTCAGGCCATGATCGCGAATATTAGCGAACATATTCACAACAGCGCCGCGCAGATTTCACAGATTGACCGCACAGCCACTGAGCAGACGTCAAAACTCGCCTTTGCCGTATCGGCGCTTGGCGAAAGCAGCCGTTCACTGGGTAGCGCTTTGTCCGACAACCAATCAACCACAGCCAGCTTATTGGACCAATCGGAAAAGTTGATTGGATCACTCAGCACAGCCAATCTGGAAATAGGTCATAAGATTCCCGCCGCGATGGACAGCGTGAACGCGCGCATGACACAAGGCATAGAGCAAGTGAACTCAGCGCTCGCTGCGGCAGAATCGCTCAACAATATAAGCGACGGAACGCTTGAAAAGCTCAACGACATTCAGCGATTAACTTCCGCGCAACATGAATCTGTTAGCGCGCTGATAGCCCAGAGCGATGCACATTTTGCCGCACGTCATGAACAAGTGGATGCCCTCGGCGCTGCGCTCAAGCAAACACAGTCGCTGCTACAGGACATGTCGGATCAAGCAAATGACGGCTTAGTGACATCTTTGCTCCGCGTGCGTGAAACAACGCGCGCTGCCGCAGAAAGCAGCCGCAAGATCCTCGACGAGGAACTGGCGCATATCGCCGATCAGTTGACCGAACAAAATCGCGCGGCATTGGCCAATGCACTGGATGCGCAGGTCGCGTCGATGAATGAAGCTGTGCAGGAAGCCATATCGCGCAATATTGAATTGTCGGAAACCGCCTCATCCTTGGTAACCAAACAACTCGGCGAACTCAACGACATGACGATCAGCCTTGAAAACCGTATCGCAAATTCGATAAATGGCTTTGAATCAGTCCAAGACGACAGCTTTGCCCGCCGTATGGTGCTTTTGACCGAATCTTTGAATTCGACCGCTATCGACGTTACCAAAATATTGTCCAACGACGTGACAGATAACGCTTGGGCAGCCTATTTGAAGGGCGACAGAGGCGTGTTTACGCGTCGCGCCGTTCGCTTGTTGGATTCACGTGAGGCAAGGATCATCGCCAAACATTATGGCGATCATGTAAACCGTTACGTTCATGATTTTGAGGGCATCATGCGCCTGTTGCTCAGCACGCGCGATGGGAACACGATAGGTGTTACCTTGCTGTCGTCGGACATAGGCAAGCTTTACGTTGCGCTGGCACAAGCCATTGAGCGGCTGCGCAACTAAGGTTTAAGCGGGCGGGTTAAACAACCCGTCAAAACTGTCACGGTTTATCCAGCCAAAGCTATAATTGGCATAAAATAACGCGAATAAAGCAGCCGAAAGCATTGTCGTTCTCAGCAATATCTTCCGGGGTTGGAAATTCCCCGGCGCACTATCTGCTTGACCGGGGATCTTTGGAAGGCCCAGTTCGTCATGCGTGCGTACACCAATGGGCAAGATGACGAACGCCGACATAACCCAAAACAGCAAATAAATGGCAATAATCGAGGTCCAGGTCATGCGGTCTCCACTATCAAAACATCCACGATCGGCTTCTTACCCGTCCAGCTAACCGCCACACGGCGCACAGCCAAACGCACGGTTTCTCGCAACTTGTCATAATCGCCGCGATGGTCCTTCACCGCTTTGACGGCAGCGGCAGTGGCTTCTTCCAGAAAATCGTCCAGATCTTCCTCAATCGGCACACCGTGCAATCGGATCTCAGGGTTGCCGAGCATCCGGTCTTTGGCATCCAGCGCGAAGGCGACGGAAATCAGGCCATACCATGACAGGCGGCGGCGTTCGTTCAATGTCGCGCCGTCGGCGGCGATGATGGTGTCCCCATCAAGGATCAAGCGGCCAGTGCGTTCCTTGCCGATGATTTTGGGTTCACCTGGCGCAAGGCGCACCACGTCGCCATTGGATTGCACGACTGCCTTTGGCACCCCATGTGCCCGCGCAAACCGCGCCTGTTCTGCCATATGCCGGCGCTCGCCATGCACGGGAATAAGGACCTCTGGCCGAACCCAATCATAGAGCGCGGCAAGTTCCGGCTGCCCTGGATGGCCGGATACATGCACATGCGCCTGCTTTTCGGTAACTGTCAGGATGTTACGTTCGGCAAGGTTGTTCATGATCACGCCAATAGCGATTTCATTACCCGGTATCTGCTTCGACGAGAAAATAACCGTGTCGCCGGCTTCCAACTTCACAGGGTGATTGCCCTCGGATATACGCGCCAAAGCTGCACGTGCCTCACCCTGCCCGCCAGTGGCGACAACGATAACGTCGGGACGCGGCAGGCTATCGACGCTCTCCATATCCACCGTCTTAGGCATATTCTTCAAATAGCCATTCGCCTGCGCGGCTTCAATAATCCGGTGAAGCGAGCGCCCTGCGAAACATAAGGTGCGACCGCTTTCGCGGGCGACCTCGCTTAAGGTCTGCAACCGCGCGGCATTCGACGCAAAGGTTGTGACAACGACCCTGCCCTTGGCAGCATTGACAGCCTTCAGCAGGTCGTCCTTTACGCTGCCTTCACTGCCGCTGGTTTCTGCATTGAACACATTGGTAGAATCACACACCATCGCCAACACTTTGCTATCGCCAATGGCGGTCAGCGCTTCTTGTGTCGACGGCGTGCCCAATACGGGGTTCGGATCCAGTTTCCAGTCGCCGGTGTGGAAAATATTCCCATAAGGCGTGCTTATCAGGCAAGCGCTCATTTCAAGGATCGAGTGGGCCAAGGTAACGAATTTGAAGTCGAACGGCCCCATGGAAAACGCGCCCTCCATCGGGATCACGTTGAGTTCGACGATGTCAGCTATGCCTTCTTCTTCCAGCTTGCCCCGGATGAGGGTTGCCGTAAACGGCGTAGCATAAAGTGGAACGCCCAAGTCGGCGGCAAAATAGGCAACTGCGCCGATATGATCTTCATGGCCATGGGTCAGCACGATACCCAGCAGGTCGGCCTTGCGCTTTTCGATGAATTCCAGATCAGGCAGGACAAGGTCAATTCCGGGATATTCCGAATTCGCGAATGTAAGGCCCAAATCGACCATCACCCATTTGCCCTGACAACCGTATAAATTAACGTTCATTCCGATTTCGTTGGACCCACCAAGGGCCAAGAAAAGCAGTTCATTTTTTGGGGTCGTCATGAGTTTATGTCTCTATTCCTATATAAAAGCGCCAGCCCCCGCAGCGTCAAATCGGGTTCTACCCGGTCGAATAAATGGCCGTGTTGCTGAAACAAAATAGCCAAACCGCCGGTTGCAATGACCGATACCTGTTCGCCAATTTCAGCCTTCATCCGTGCGAGTATCCCTTCGATCATCGCCACATAGCCCCAATAGATGCCAATCTGCATTTGTCCAACAGTCGTTGTGCCAAGAACGCTTTCATTTGGTGGTGGTTCAATTGCAATTCGCGGCAACATGGCGGCTGCGGCATATAGGGCATCGAGTGATAAGTTAACGCCAGGCGCGATGCTGCCCCCGCGATAGGAACCATCTGGCCCAATATAATCAAACGTCGTCGCTGTGCCAAAGCTGATGACGACCTTGTGCCCGTCGGCCATGGACTGCGCCGCAATGGCGTTCACTGCGCGATCAGCGCCAACGGAATGCGGTTCGGCCACATGCAATTGGATACCCCAACCCACACTATCGCGTCCGGCAACCAAGGCCTCACACCCAAAATAGCGTGTCGCGAGCAACTGCAGATTGTGCAAAGCGCGCGGAACGACGGTGGCAATAATGACCGCTTTAATGTCTGTGCGGTGAAAGCCGGCCATCTGAATCAATTGATCCAACCATACGGCATATTCATCCGACGTGCGCCGCGCATCGGTTGCAATGCGCCATCGCTGCAGTATTTCGCCAGTGTCATCGACCAATGCAAATTTCACATTGGTATTACCCGTATCAATCGCGAGCAGCATAGCCCATCCCTGTTAAATTAGAAAAACGTCGGCAGCGTGAATGGCACGAATTGCACCATCCGCCAAGCGAAGCTGCAACGCACCTTCATCATTCAGCCCGGCATATAGACCATACACTTCCGTGCCATCCGGCAGTTTCGCTGACAAGGCTGTGCCGCGTGGATGAGCGCACGCTTCCCAATGCCGGACGATGTTGCCCAGCCCCGACTGCCGCCAAATATTGAGATAGCGGGCGAATGCCTCTGCCACGATCTCCACTGCCGTTTGCGCATCGGGCGGCGTTGCGCCAAGTGTCCGCAAGTCAGACACCTTCCGATCCAGATTTTGCGGGTGCCAGACAAGGTTGAGGCCAATGCCCACAATCACTGCGTCAGACGCGCGCTCCAACAATATGCCGCATAATTTTGAACCATCATGCGCCAGAATGTCATTTGGCCATTTCAGGATGATTGGAACTTGCCGCGCCATCTGTCGGATGGCGTCATATGCAGCAACGGCAGTTACGAAAGCCAGACCGGCGGGCGAAGAGTCCGTATCGCGCAAGCGCACAATGGAACTGGCAAAGAGGTTACCCTTGGGGCTTTCCCAAGCACGGCCAAGTCGTCCACGGCCGCCATCTTGTGCATCTGCGCGAAGCCATAGCCCTTCCGGTGCGCCTTGTGCCGCCCGTACCAAAAGATCAGCATTGGTAGACCCAGTGAGCGCGACTTCTTCAAAGATGGGCGTCAGAACAGCGCCCTTGCGGCATAGGCCGTCCAGATGCCAAGCGCAGGTATCGCAAAATAGCCCAAAGGTGAGTTCGCAGCGGCCAATATGCCGCCAGTCCAGACGAGAACATTGTCGTCGCTGTCGACAATGACATCCGCAGCATCATCAAAATACATGACCTTGACGACCTTCAGATAATAAAATGCGCCAATGACGGACGCTGTGATGCCGATCACGGCCAGTGGCAACAGGCCAGCAGCCACAGCGGCGTTAAACACCACAAGCTTACCCCAGAAACCGAATAATGGCGGAATACCAGCCAGACTGAACATGAATATTGCCAACGCAGCGGCCAAGGCCGGACGCGTCTTGGATAGGCCGGATATGTCAGCAAACTCTTCACGATAGCCGTCGTCTTTATCCTTCAACTGCAAAAGACAGATAAAGCTGCCTAAGGTCATGGCAACATAGATCACCAAATAGACCAGCATCGCAGAAATGCCCTGCTCCGTTCCGGTGGCGAGGCCAATCAGGATGAAGCCGACATTGTTGATCGAGCTATAGGCCATCAGCCGCTTCAGGTTTTGCTGCCCAATCGCGCCGACTGCGCCGATGATGATCGACATCAATGCCACGGCGATAATGATTTGCTGCCATACCAATATTTGCGCGCCAAATGCCTCAAGTACGATGCGGATGGTCAACGCAATTGCCGCAACCTTTGGCGCGCTGGCGAAGAATGCGGTCACAGGCGTTGGCGCGCCTTCATACACGTCCGGTGTCCACATGTGGAAAGGCGCAGCGCTAATTTTGAAGGCGAGGCCCGAGAGAATGAACACAATGCCAAAGATCAGGCCGAGGCCGACGTCCGCATCCATGGCCGCGCCGATAGCAGCAAAGCTTGTCGATCCGGCAAAGCCGTAAACCAAAGACGCGCCGAACAAGAGCATACCGCTGGCCAATGCACCAAGGACGAAATATTTCAGCCCGGCTTCGGCTGAACGCCCGTCAGAGCGCACAAAGCTTGCAAGGACATAGGCTGACAGGCTCTGCAGCTCCAAACCAATATATAAGGAAATCAGGTCGGTTGCAGACACCATCACGCCCATGCCAACACAAGACAACAGGATGAGCACCGGATATTCGGCCCGCATCGCCCCTGCATTCTCCAAGAAGCGTGGCGCAATGATCAACGAAATCGCGGCCGCAATGAAAATCAGTATCTTGGAGAAATTGCCAAATGCATCATTGATTAAAAGACCGTCAAAAGCGGACAAATTTGTGCCATTCATCATAAAGTTGAGGACGAATGCGGCAGCAGCGACCAGCGCAGCGACAGCCAATATGCTGATCAAGCGTCCGGCCTGCTCACGCCACGCAGCCAAAAGCAGCAGGCCAAGCGCAGAAAAGCTCAAGATGACTTCCGGACGGACCAGAGAAAGAGAGGCGTTCAGTTCCATTATCAATGGCTCCCCTCAGCCATATTTTTTTCCGGACCATGCACCACGCGGTACCGCGCGGTTGTCGGGTCGACTAATTTCAGCTTGCTGTCACCAACGGGTGCAGCGCGTTCAATGCGGGCGACAATCGTTGCCACATCGCGGCGAATGGGTGCCAGGAATGTTTCCGGATAAACCCCCATCCACAACACCACGACAGCAATTGGCGCGAGAAGCCACATTTCACGAATATTGACGTCCGACATCGTAGCGGCATCAGCATTGATCTGCGGCCCAAATGCAATGCGGCGATAGAGGTACAACATATAGCCAGCGCCAAGGATAATTCCGGTGGTCGCAATAAATGTGGCCCAGGTGGAAACCTTATACGCGCCGGCAAGGCTTAAAAATTCCCCAACAAATCCGCTGGTGCCGGGCAAGCCAACGCTCGCCATGGTGAACAGCATGAACAACAAGGCATATTTAGGCATATTGACGCTGAGGCCGCCATAACGGCTGATTTCACGCGTATGCAGGCGGTCATAAATGACGCCGACGCACAGGAACAGGGCACCCGACACTAGGCCATGACTCAACATCACGATGATTGCGCCTTCTATACCTTGTTGGTTGAAAGTGAACAGGCCAACGGTTACAA
>Ga0247843_1006971_pt1 | contig 14284 bp, 9 predicted proteins | sample LaCruzMarch2017__FD_192420 | JGI IMG/M metagenome (GOLD analysis project Ga0247843, IMG submission 192420) | Freshwater microbial communities from meromictic Lake La Cruz, Castile-La Mancha, Spain - LaCruzMarch2017_8m | ecosystem: Environmental > Aquatic > Freshwater > Lake | place: Spain...
GTTGGGTGGCAGTTACCGTGAATGGGTTGCCATTATTGGTGTAGCCTAAGGTGAAATTAGGCGATCCCGTCAGGGTTATCAAAAGGGCTTGGCTTTGGCCTGCGCAAATGTCGTAAGTAGCGCTCATGAGCGTGGCGGTTGGCGTTGCAAGCCACACCACAGGCGTTCCGGGGGCGACTGAAAGGCAGGGATCCATCAAGTCAATCATGCCACTGCCATCGGGATTTCCAACAATGGACGATACATAATACGTTATGCCCGGCTGCATGGCGCCCCCAAACATGAACGAGGGCGTTGTGCTCCAAGCCAGGATGGTGCCAAGCGGTATACTTGGGTTGGTATGGAGAATGTACATCAGTTGGTCGTCAAGATCCAGTACGGGATTTTGAGCAGCAGGTACATTTAAAGTTACATTTTGGCAAACATTGATGGCCGTTAAATCCATGATCCCGGCATTTCCAGTGCAGTTGCAGTTCGACATTCCACTGATGGTGTCCAGACCGCAATTGAACAAGTCATCCAAGGTTGCAAAATAATTGCCGGAGGCAAACGGAATAGGAACACTGGTAAAGGAGTTGCCAGCAAAAAAGCCCGCCAAACCAGAAAGGTTGTAAGGCGGAGTGCCAGAAATGATGTCGAAGCTGACGGTGTAAGTGGCTGTGCTATAATCACATTGGGTTTGGATATTGCTCACCTGTGGTGGCCCGGACACGTTGTAGGTATTTGTTCCCAAGGCCACACCATCGGCACAATAAAGATCAGACACGCTTTCAAGCGCGATGACGGAGCTCGTCGTAACGTTGACCACAAAACTATATGGACTGCTATTGATTCCACTTACAGGTGCTTGCAGTACTCCATTGATACTGTAGGTAAAAGAGAAGGGCGGTGTTCCGATAAAATCCACCGCAAGATTAACTGGCCCGCCACAAGTGCCGAGGGTAAACGTGCCTATATCTCCTTCCGGCGTCGCGTGGAAAATTACCGGGGTGCCTTGCGCTACCACCATGCACAGATCACTCGTATCCACCAGACCTGAAGGACTGATATTGCCCGCAATGGCTGAAATATAATAGGTTGTGCCGGTACTCATCCCTGGCAGGAAACCAAAGGAAGGACTGCTGTTCCAGCCAAAAATAGTCCCCAGTGGCAGTGCGGGGTTGGAGTGCAGGATATAGAGTAGGGTATCGTTGCCATCATTCACATAACCACCATTATAGGCCGCATTGATGACCTGGCTTTCGCATGCGTCTATGAGCGAGGAGCCCATGGTGCCCACCTCGGTCAGACAGTTGCAAGTGCTGGCTCCACTGACGGTTACATTTCCACAGTTGTTCGCATCGCGAAACGTGAAACTGTAGCCGGATGCAATCGGAATGGGGCTGCTGGTCCATTGGCTGCCGCTGAAGGTGCCACTATTCCCGCCGATTGCGGTAAGGGGGAGTGTTGCCCCCAGCACATCAAAAGTGACGACATAGGTCCCCGTTATGAGATTGCAATTCAAATCGAGGTTTGCGTAAGTCGGTGCATAATTGACCGTAATTACGGCTGGCCCCCCGGTTATGATGCCTGTACACCCGGGGGATTCAATACTCGTCAGTTCGAAGGCGCTGGTGGTGGTTACGTTCACAGGGATTACATACGGATCGTCAAAAGTAGTATCGGGCTGCTGCGCTACTCCGTTGATGGTGTAATTGATGGTGAAGGGCCCCGTTCCCGTAAAGTCAATAGAAACCTGGGTATTGGCAGAATCACAAAAAGTCGCGCTGCCCAAAAACTGTGCGTTGGCGGGGGTAAACACAAATACGATCACTTGACCCACTGCCGTATCAGTACACAGCGAATCCGAAATTTCAATCAATCTATAAATCGTGCCGATGTTCGGATTCACGGGTAATATCAACGGGCTTACCGAACTCGTAGCCGTGAGCGTATCGTTGTTGGCCTTATAGGTGACGGTCCAGGGGCCGGTCCCGGTAAAAGTGAAAATGATGTCCGTCCCTGAGCCCACCTGACATATCTGTCCACCCCCGGAAATGGTTACCGTAGGATTCGGGTTTACTTTGATCGTAGCGGTTCCGGAAACCGAACCTGCACAACTGCCAGAACTGACGCTGGTAAGCGTATAAGTGGTGGTTGCTGTTGGACTTACGACAATGGTAAATGGGTTTAAACTGGTCGTGATGGTGTCCACAGGCACGCCATTGGCGGCATAAGCAAAGGTCCAAGGAGCAGTCCCTGTAAAACTGATGGACAAAGGCGCAGAATGTTCCCTACAGATGGTGTCGGTTCCCGATATAGTAGCAGTGGGTGGCGTTGCCACGTTCACCGTATAAGTACCGCTCGCAGAGCCTCCCGGGCAACTTCCATTACTGACCCCCGTCAAAATATAGGTGGTAGGGATGGCGGGCGTCACTGGTATTTGGAAAACATCCGTGTTGGATACAAGGGGTGGTTGAGGCGCTCCATTCACAGAATAAGTAAAGGTGTAGGGCGCCCCTCCTAAAAAGCTGAAATCCAGGGTGTCGCTTTGCCCTACACAAACAGCATTGGTGCCGGAACTCAAAACGCCGGTTACGCCCGGCTGCACCGTGATAACGGCAATGCCAGAAACCGTGCCGGGGCAATTTCCGGTGGCCACACTGGTCAATTCAAGGGTGGTGGTGGTAGTATAATTCGTGGAGATGAAATAAGGACTGTTGCTCGTGGTAATTTCAGGCTCATCTACACCGTCAATCGAATAAACAAAAGTCCAGGGTGCGGTGCCCGAAAAGGTAATCGGGATGGTTGCATTTTGCCCCGCGCAGATCACCGGGTTGCCATTGATAAACGCGGTAGGCGTTGCAATTACATTGGCCACATGGGTGCCGCTTGCAGTGCCGGTGCAACCATTGCTGGTCACTGTAGTCAGCACATAAGTGGTCGTGCCCACAGGTGGGCTTACGCTCAGGGTATAGCTCGGCCCAGTTGCAGTGATGGATGGTTGTGGGACACCGTTTATGGTGTAGACAAAAGTATAGTCGTCTGATCCGTTGAAATCAAACTGCAAATCAAGATTGTCCCCCGCGCAAAGATTACTGGGCCCGGCGGCCAAAGTCGCGGTTGGCGCAGGAATGACGTTGATATCAAAAGAGCCCGTCACATCTTTTACGCAACCACTGCCGCTCGTCATGCTGACCGCCGAAATCGTAGCACTTGCCGTAAGGGGCACATTAAAAGTGAAAGGGTCGTTGTTGGTTGTTACCGGGGGTTCGTTTACCCCGTTAATTGCATAAGTAAACGTGTAGGGCGCACTTCCTCCGCTAAAATTGACTGAAAAGGTAGCCGGTTGCCCTGCACAAAGATCAGCAGGGCTGCTCATGGTAAACGTGGCCGAAATGGCCGGGAACAGGGACACCATGAAGGTCTGGTCGGGGCCAATGCAGCCATCCGCCGATTCAGCGTGTACCGTTATTGTGCCACTCACTGGAAACGGGATAAATGGTACCACACCGCTGATGTTTCCATCACCACTGGCCGGGAACAAAGGATTGGGTGGAATGCCGTTTACCGTCCAATGATAAGTTGCAGTGGGGTCGTCACCCGTAAAAATAATGTCCACCATATCGCCCGAGCAAGCGACCACATCAGCGGGGTCATTCGTTTGCGGCAGTGGAAATACGGTGATCGTGAAGGTTTCAGGCGGCCCGCTGCAGCCCGCCGACATGGGGGTTACCGTGATGGTGGCCACTTCTTCCTGGGAAATATTCGTGGGTGGAGTGAAACTGATGTTCCCGTTGCCGGAAGCGCCCAGGCCAATGGCCGGGTTGTCGTTGGTCCAGCTGAAAGTTGGGGCGGGGTTGCCAGTGCCTGTAAATACAACAGAGACGGGGAGTCCGGCACAAACCTCCACATCGGGTTCTGGGTCAACGGTGGGCTGAACACCGGTGATTTCCACGTCGTCAAACCAGTAAGTTTCTGCGGTAGATTTATTGGCCGGCCGGATGCGGACACGGATCGTATTGCCGGACAAACCGTTGACGGTCATAACGCCGGCCCCACCTCCGCAAACATATCCAAATTGAACCCATCCACCACCATCTATGCTATATTCAAAAACTATCTGGTCGTGCCCATTGTCAATGGCAACATTCCCAGAACAACCAAAAAAAGGTCCACCTGCGATGCACTCAAAGGTGCCAATAAACCCATAATCAACCGAAATTGTCACATTGCAATAGCCCGTGATCGTTATATCATTGGTTACCCAATGGTTATCACCTCCACCGCCTGATGCACAACAAGGGTCCCCTTCCATATCAGTGACTTCGTATCTGCCATTTTGAACTCCATTGAATGATTGTGGAGTCCCATCGCAGTCAGTAAAAAAGGAATCATCCCAACCCGGAGCAGGTGGTGCGCCTGAGAAATCCTCCAACCAAATGATGGTTTGGCTGGAAAGTGTTTGAAACAAAAATAGAAAAACAAAGGGCAAAAAATGCTTGAAAGGATGGAGGGCCATAATCAAAAAAAATAAAATTCAAATATCTGGGCTAATACCAGGAAACAACAGGATTTGGAAAAACGCCACAAGGTAGCGCAAAACCGTAGCCCAATAGGAATGGATAAAAGAAGTAATTGCCAACCTTTTACCTTTGTCTCCATGTTCAATCAAATACGCTCCGAACTTTCGCTCAAAAACGCTCGCCTCGTAGCCGTTTCCAAAACGCATCCGTATGCACGCATATTGGAAATTTACCAACAAGGACAGAGAATCTTTGGCGAAAACCGCCCTCAAGAGATGCTCGAAAAACAGGCCGCGCTGCCTGCCGACATCGAATGGCACTTCATTGGCCATTTGCAGACAAATAAGGTGAAATCCATCGCCCCTTTTGTTGCGCTCATTCACTCGGTGGACAGCCTTCGATTGCTTCAAGAAATTGATAAACAGGCACTTAAAAACAACCGAGTTATTGATTGCCTGCTCCAGTTTCATATTGCGCAGGAAGAAACCAAGTTTGGGATGAATGAGGAAGAAGCCATTGAAATGCTGTCAAACTCCTCTTTTTCGACGCTTAAAAACGTGCGCATTTGCGGCGTGATGGGCATGGCCTCTTTTACACAAGACACGGAAAAAGTGCGCCAAGAGTTTCGCCACCTCAAAACCATTTTTGATCTCCTCAAAACGAAGTTCTTCCCACAATCAGCCCATTTTTGCGAAATCTCCATGGGGATGTCGGGCGATTGGCGCATCGCGATAGAGGAAGGCAGCACTTTGGTCCGGATTGGCAGCTTGATTTTTGGAGAACGATGAGTCTTCTCGCATAATTAATTATCACGAATTCGTGCAAATTCGTGCAATTAGTGGCAAAAAATAGAACCTTGCCGCGTACCGCGTGTTTGGCTAAAAAGTATGGCGAAATGGATTTCGCAACACCCGAATTATGAATTTCAAACCCATTTTCAACAAACAAAAACGCCCTATCCTGATCGCAGGACCCTGTTCTGCCGAAACGGAGGAACAGGTGCTGACCACGGCCCGAAACCTACGAGGTCTTCAAGACCTGGCAGGTTTGCAAGTTGACCTCTTCCGTGCGGGTATTTGGAAACCCCGCACCAGGCCGGGCGCCTTCGAAGGGGTTGGAATTGCAGGCCTGCCCTGGCTGCGCCGTGTGAAGGAAGAGACGGGTATGAAAGTAACGACGGAGGTGGCCACAGGTCAACACGTTTACGAATGCTTGAAATACGGCGTGGATGTTTTTTGGATTGGGGCACGCACCACGGTGAATCCATTCTCCGTACAAGAAATTGCGGACGCGATGGCAGGCACGGATATCCCGGTCATCATTAAAAACCCGGTGAATCCAGACTACAAACTTTGGGTTGGCGCCATCGAACGTTTGCACAAAGCCGGGTTGCGCCGTATTGCAGCCGTTCACCGGGGTTTTTCAACCTATGGCGACTCGAAATATCGCAACGTGCCGCGTTGGCAAATGGCGATTGACCTGATGCAAGAATTTCCAGGTCTTGAAGTGATCTGCGATATTTCCCATATCTGTGGCCGACGCGACATCCTGGCCGAAACCGCTCAAAAAGCCTACGATCTCAACTTCGACGGACTGATGGTAGAGGTGCATCCTGATCCGGACAATGCCTGGAGCGACGCATCCCAACAAATCACACCGGACCGTTTTGGGGAGATGGTTGCTTCGCTTGTACAACGATACTCTACTTCAGAAGACCCTGATTTTCGCGAGCAAATCGAAAATTTTCGTCAGCAGATTGACGATTTTGATGAAGAAATTATCCATCTTATCGCACAACGGATGCATCTGGTGCGCGAGATTGGATACGTGAAAAAAGACAAAAATGTGGCCATTTTTCAGCCGGAACGCTGGCGTGCATTGGCCGATTCCTGCCGACTTCGGGCGGAAAAGGGCGACCTGAGCCGCGAGTTTATCAGCTTGTTTTTGGAAGCCATCCATCAAGAGGGCATCAATCAACAGGAGCGGGTAATGAATGCTGGGTTGGCGATGGAGGAATCTTCATTTTCAGGCGATCTTTGGAAAAATGACTAAAAAATTTCTGAGACCCTCAGCTCAAAACCCTTTAGAACGTCTCCGCCGCTGAGGACGGATTCAAAGGGAATAGTTTGAATATCACCGTTTTCTGAATAAACCATCGTCTTGCGGTTTTTTGGGTCAATAAGCCAACCTAATCGGCAGCCATTGTCTATATACTCTTCCATTTTGTCTTTCAATAATGCCATGTCCTGGTCCTCAGAGCGGATTTCAGCCACGAAATCTGGAGCTATAGGAGCAAAACGATGCCGCATTTCCTCTGGAACAGCATCCCAACGATCCTGCCGAATCCATGCCGCATCCGGGGAGCGATCTGAACCATTGGGTAGTTTGAACCCTGTGGAGGAGTCAAAGCCAACTCCGAGTTTATGAAGTTTATTCCAGGTGTAAAGTTCTCCATTGAATTTGAAGTTCTTGTTTCCGGTTTCTGAGTTGGTAGGGGGCATAATAATGATGTACTGGTTGGCCCGCTCAATTCGCAATTCGGAATTGAGCAAACAAAATTGATAAAATTGCTCATCGGTCATGCCACCATTCAGCAATTTGAAAGCGATTCCGGGGAATGCGCTGGGCGATTTGGCTGTTGCACCCATTTGTTTTATTTTCTTGCAAAAATAGGTTGCAAGCAGGGTTTTGCGCTAAAAATTTTCAAGTCCACTACCTTCGCCCCATGTTTAATTTTCAGCATCCTGAATTTTTGTGGCTGCTCGGAGCTGTGCCCGTTTTGTGGCTGTTGCTGTTCCTCTATCAGCAGTGGCGGCAAAAAGCATTGGCCCGTTTAGGGGATACCGCTCGTCTGATGCCACCCTTTTCAGAAATCAGATTTTGGGCAAAAGGGGGCTTGCTGACGCTTTCTCTTCTGTTTTTGGCCTTGGCCTGGGCAAACCCACAGTGGGGTGCCAAAAAGCAGACCGCTACTCAAAAAGCTGCTGATGTTTTTATTGCGATGGATATTTCCCAAAGCATGCTCTGCAGGGATATTGCACCCAGTCGTCTGGAGCTCACCAAAATATTTGTCCAAAAACTGGTACAAACCCTGGAGGGCGAACGCATCGGCCTCATTTTTTTTGCGGGAAACGCCTTTCTGGCGGTGCCGCTTTCTACAGATTATCCCTTTATCCTGCAAAGCATCCAGAGTGCAAGCCCCGATTTACTCACGGAGCAAGGCACCGCAATCGCTTCCGCACTGGAGCTGGCTGGAAAATCCTTCGAGGCAGACCCCGGCGGAGGTCGCGGAATCGTGCTGGTCACGGATGGTGAAACGCACGATGAAAAGGCGCTTGAAGCAGCACAAAAATCCTTTGAATCGGGCACGGTGATACTCGCTGTGGGAGCAGGAACTGCCGAGGGCGGGCCGATCCTTACAAGCGATTGGGAAGGAAGCCAGTATAAACGCGATGAAAAAGGCGAGGTAGTGCGTACACGGCTCAACGAGGATTTGTTGCGGAAGATCGCCCGGGCAGGCGGGGGACAATCCCTCAGTATCAGTCAAAGCGACCGGGCAGTGTCTGTAATCGAACGTGAAGTGGCTGGACTTGAAAAGCGAAACCTGCAAGTGCGTTCTATGGACGAAATGGAGTCATGGTACCAATGGTTTTTATTGCCAGCATTGCTTTTTTTGGGGCTGGAAGCCGCAATCTCCCTTCGAAAAAACAAAAATCTCATCCATTCACGATGAAGTTTCTATCCTTTAGATTATTCTGGTTCGCCTTGTTGTGCCTGCACACAGCCGCTGCGCAGTCCATTCACACGCCCTTGCGAAAAGGCGACTGGGCTTACGACCGAGAGCAGTACCAGGCTGCGGAAAAGCAGTACCGCATTGCGGCCGATCGGGACATGGGCAATCCTCAGGCATTGTACAATTTGGGCAATACGCTTTACCAGCAAGGGAATTTTGAAGATGCCGAAAAACGGTTCCAACAAGCAGTCAACAAGGCTAAAACACCCACCCATCGGGCGGATGCCCTGCACAACCTGGGCGACGCCTTTTTGAAACAACGGAAATACAAGGAAGCAGTAGGGGCCTACGAAGCAAGTCTGCGCCTTCGTCCGGCCGACGCAGGCACCAAACAAAACCTGCAAATGGCGAAAAAACGGCTTCAGGAGGAAGAAAAAAAAGAAAAGGAGCAGCAGCAAAAACAACAGCAACAGCAGCAGGAACAAAATCAGGGTCAAAACCAAAATCCGCAACAAAACCCTCAAGATCAAAAAGATAAAGAGCAGAACCAGCCAAGTCAGCCTCCACCGAACCAACAAGCTCAGCCGCAACAACCCAAGAGTGAACAGCAAAAAAAACAGGAAGAGCAGCGACTAAAAAAAGAGGACGCCAAGCGACTGCTGGAAACAGCTGTGGGGCCGGACGACCGCAAAAATGCACAGAAATACCGTGCAGCGCATCAGCAGTCCAAGCCGAAAACCTCCAAAAAAGATTGGTGATTAAGCCTTTAAATTTGGATTGATATTCTCGGACAGCTCCCGGTAAATTTCCTGCCATTCCGGATTTTCAGCCAATAAGCCAAGGTGTCGGCGCACAGTGTCTACATCGCCGCGCATGGCTGGCCCGGTTTGCATTCGGGCGGGCGAATCCTGCAAGGCTTTGGCGAGTGTTTCTTCCATGAGCGGATGGAGTAGTTCAAATGGCAGGTCTTTTTCGTCCAAAATTTTCTCTGCAATGGCAAAGCAGCGATTGGCAAAGTTGTTAGCAAAAACGGCGGCGACATGGAGCAAGGCGCGTTGGTCGTCATTGACACGGTAAACCAGGTTGCCAATGGTTTTTGCTATTTTTTTCAGGAACAAAACATCCTCGTCGGATTGAGCATCCACACAGAAAGGAATTTTTGACCAAACGGGCGTGTGCTCCAGGGAAAAGGATTGCAGCGGATAAAAAACGCCATATCGCTCAAAATGAGATGCTAGCAGCACTCCAGCGGTACCCCCGGAAGTATGCGTTACCAGCGCGTCTTTAACATACGGCGCGATAGCTTCGGCCACAAACTCGATGGCATCGTCACGCACCGCAATGATGATCCAATCAGCATCAGGAATTAGGTCCGCAGGGCTGTCAGACCAGGGGACATGGAGACTTTCGGCCAGTGCTTCAGCATTTTCCGCCGTTCGGCTGATGACCTGAGCTACAGGTAATCCCTTGCTTTTCAGGCGTTTGCCCAAGTGCCAGGCTATACGGCCCGCACCGATGAGGACGATTTTCATGATGAATATTGACTATTGACCGTTGACTATTGACCGTTGACTTTTTACTTTTTACTTTTGACTGTTTCCACAAAAGCACGTACACCATCCAGTGGGGTATCTGGGTACACTCCGTGGCCGAGGTTGGCGATATGTTTGCCACCAAAAGCCCGAAGCATCGCAAGGGTTTCTTTTTCAATGGTTTTAGTGTCGGCGTAAAGCGTGCAGGGGTCGAGATTGCCTTGCAAAACCTTTGTGCCTCCTGTTTTTAGTCGCGCAAATTCAGGGGAAATATTCCAATCGAGCCCCAGAACTTGACAAGGCAATTCAGCTAAATCTTCCAATGCAAACCAGGCTCCCTTGGCAAAAACAGTCTTTGGCACTTCGGGCAATGAATCACAAATCTGGCGCAAATACGGCACGGCAAAAGCGCGATAATGCGCTGGCGGCAGTTCACCCGCCCAGGAGTCGAACAATTGCAGAAGATCGGCGCCCGCAGCAACTTGTTGGCGAAGATAAGCAATGGTGGTATCCGTAATTTTTTGAAGCAGCTCGTGGGCAAGTGCGGGCTCGGTATAGAGCAGGCGACGAGCTTTTGAAAATGTTTTGCTGCCACTGCCCTCTACCATGTATGCAAGAATCGTCCATGGAGCGCCTGCAAAACCAATGAGCGGCACTCGGCCAGCCAGTTCGCGCTTGGTGATGCGCAGGGCTTCGAAAACGTATTCGAGCGATTGGGCGGCTTCCGAGCCTGAGCGAAGCGCTGTTACATCTGCTTGATTTTCAATTGTTTTTGGAAAACGAGGACCTTTGGCTTCGATCATTTCGTAGTCCAGTCCCATGGCTTCCGGCACGACCAGAATATCGGAAAAAACGATGGCTGCGTCCACACCCAACTCGTCCACAGGTTGAAGTGTGGCCTCCGCAGCAGCTTCTGGAGTTTTTACAAAAGCTTTAAAATCAGGGAACCGCTGGCGAAGCGCCCGGTATTGTGGTAAAATGCGCCCGGCCTGACGCATGAGCCAAACGGGTGGGCGTTCGGTTGTTTCGCCCATTGCGGCGCGAAGAAATAGGTGGTTTGCCATTTTTTTGAAAAATTGAAGCGCAAAAGTAGCTTAGGGCGGGGCAGGTCTGGGAAAATGAGCGGTATTTGTGACGGGAAAGTGACTGGTTGAGACTTCGCCTAAATGCTAGTCGGAAATTGAGTAGCATTTAGTACGTTTGCTGCGTCTTTCCTAAACCCCTTAGTTTTAGACCCTGCCCGCCCTGAATGCATCCTGTAAATTTTAATTCGGAGTACCCATGAAACAAAAAAACGACTACTCTCTGGCCGAAGCCATGCAGGCGATGATCAAAGAATACCGCCTCGGTTCGCAGCTCAATGAGATGCGGGTGAAGTCTTTATGGGCATCGCTCATGGGTAAGACCATCAATACTTACACGTCGCAGATTACAGTGCGCAAAGGGGTGCTCTATATCAGCATCCTTTCGGCGCCCCTCAAACACGAACTTTCTTACGCTAAAGATAAAATAAGGGATTTGATGAATGCGGAATTAGGGGAAGACTTTATTAAAGATGTGGTAATCAGATAATTATGCCCCAATCAATCTCCCTCTTTTGGTTTCGCCGTGATCTCCGATTAGACGATAATGCAGGTCTTTATCACGCCTTGAAGGGACTCGCCGGGCTGGCGCGAGGTTCCACCTTGTGTCCTGTCCTCCCAATTTTCATTTTTGATCGCGAAATCCTCGATGAATTAGAGGATAAAAAAGATGCCAGGGTGGAGTTCATCCACCAGGCGGTGTCCGATTTGAAAAACCGCCTCGAAGAATTGGGCAGCACCCTGCTGATTCGCTACGGCAAACCCCAGGAAATTTGGCCACCATTGCTGCAAGAATTCAACATTGCTGCCGTCTACACCAATCGCGATTTTGAGCCGTATGCCCTGGAGCGGGACCAGGCTGTTCAACAACTGCTTTCAAGCAAAAACATCCCCTTCCACATCTACAAAGACCATGTGATTTTTGAAAAAGACGAGGTTTTAAAAGGGGATGGCACACCCTATACGGTGTTTACCCCGTACAGCAGACGCTGGCTCGAAAAACTACAAACCCAGTGGCGTACCATCCCGAGTGATGACGGCGAGCCCCAGCGCGTTTCGTATTACCTGACATCTTATCCGACAGAGAAATATTTTGCTGGTTTTCTGAAAATCAATGATTTGTCTGGGGACAATTTGACAACTTTTAAAAAGTTGTCAAATTGTTATACACTCAATGACCTCGGCTTTGAGCCTTCAGGCATCGAATTCCCGCCCACCAGCGTGGCCCGAAGCACTATTCGCAATTACGACAAAACCCGCGATATTCCCAGCCTGGCAGGCACCTCGCGGCTTGGGGTGCATTTCCGATTTGGAACCATCAGCATTCGTGAAAAAGCCCGCCTTGCACAGGGGCTAAATGCCACCTATTTGAACGAACTCATCTGGCGGGATTTTTACAGTCAGATTTTGGGCAATTTTCCCCATGTGGTCGGCAATCCCTTTCGTCCGCAATACGACCGGGTGGAATGGCGCGATGCGCCGGAAGATTTTGAAAAATGGAAAAACGGTCTGACAGGGTATCCAATCGTGGATGCCGGGATGCGCGAACTAAACGCTACCGGCTATATGCACAATCGGGTTCGTATGATCGTCGCCAGTTTCTTTTCCAAACATTTGCTGCTCGATTGGCGGCTCGGAGAAGCTTATTTTGCTCAAAAATTGCTGGATTATGACCTTGCCAGCAATTCCGGGGGCTGGCAATGGGCGGCTGGTTGTGGCACGGATGCCGCGCCTTACTTCCGGATTTTCAACCCTTCCGAACAGACCAAAAAATTTGACCCTGAATACAAATATATCAAAAAATGGGTGCCAGAGTTTGGCACACCGAGCTACCCCAAACCAATGGTAGAGCACACGTTTGCACGGGAACGGTGTTTGAGAACCTATAAAGCGGCGCTTCAATAGCAGGACTCCTTCAAGTCGCTCAACCTTTCCAATCTGGCCATCTCCCCGGCGTAGCGGGTGCTCCACCTTGCTCCAATTCCTGCTCAAGGGTCCCAATCACCCGGTCAATGGCTTTGAGGGCTTCCAAAGCTGGACCGAATTGTTTGGCAGCGATGCGGTAGTTTTCTTCGAAAGTTTGCGTGGGCGCGCTGGTGGTGTTCCACATACTGTATAAAAGCAGTCCCACCCGACCATTGATGGAAGGGGCTGTTTCAAACTCCCGGCGAGCGCGGGTAGGGTCGCCGTTGAGTTGCAAGCTCACGGTGCTGAGACGAGCTTTCAATTCGTAGCTTTTTTTCAACAAATCCTGGGAGGGCGCGGGCATATCCTGAAGAGCCGTCTGGATATGGCCTAGTCTTGTATTCAGTTCATTATGAATGATGCTGGCCGCACTGACGGCCTTGCGCAGGCGACTCACTTTTTTGCAAAATTCCAGATAGGCCATTTTATCCGTGGCCGGCAGCGTTGCGTTGTTCAGCGACTGTACAGTAAACGAAATCGGGCCGGCAATTGGTCTGAGCACTCCATCTTCAAATTGCTGAAGGCTGACACTATATTGCCCCGGCAATGCTAAATGCCCTTTTTCTGAGTCGCCAAAAAGTTGGTCGGGCGCGGGGGTGAATCGTCCAGTCACGGGCGCCGGGGTGTTGTACCTGAAATCCCAGACTATTCTTTTCAGACCCTTGGTGGACTCGGTTTTGAGGTGTCGAACCACCTCCCCGGAAGCATCGGTGACGGTGAACAGCAGATAGGGTTCGGGCTGTTCGTCCTCTTTTCGCAGAGCTTCAATGTCAGGATATTGCACCGTTTCCTTCTTTTCAAATAAGGACTTTTCGGCTTCCTGGCGCTTGGTTTTGAGTGTTTTCAGGTCGTCTTTGAGCCAATACGTAAACACGGCTCCCAGGGGCGGGTTGGCTGCTGCATAATAGCTACTGCCCAAATGCCCCTTGTCGCGCAAGCCCAAGGGAAGATTGGGGATGAACAGCCAGGCATCTTTGACCGGGAAAACATCGGCGGTTTTTTCAAAGGCATCGGCTTTGAGGTTGCGCAGTGGGCTGTAGTCGTCGAGGACATAAAACCCGCGACCAAATGTTCCCAGCACGAGATCGTTTTCCCGACGCTGGATTTCAATATCGCGCACGGCAATCGTGGGCAAACCAGATTTGAGTTGAACCCAGTTCTCGCCACCATCCGGACTGAAAAACACGCCGAACTCGGTGCCACAGAACAGTAAATTGCGATCTACATGGTCCTCTGCAATGGTATACACACTGCCACGCTCGGGCAAGCTCGCCGCGATGGATTTCCAGGTTTTACCGCTGTCCGTCGTTTTTAGTAAATAGGGCTTGAAGTCGCCGTAACGGTGGTGGTTGAAACACACATAAGCCGTGTTTTTGTCGAACTGTGAGGCAATGACCTGGTGGACGTAGGAGCGCTCAGGCACACCGGGCAATTTGTCCATTTTATCCCAGTTGGTGCCGCCATCCC
>Ga0247843_1006972_pt1 | contig 14282 bp, 13 predicted proteins | sample LaCruzMarch2017__FD_192420 | JGI IMG/M metagenome (GOLD analysis project Ga0247843, IMG submission 192420) | Freshwater microbial communities from meromictic Lake La Cruz, Castile-La Mancha, Spain - LaCruzMarch2017_8m | ecosystem: Environmental > Aquatic > Freshwater > Lake | place: Spain...
AGAGGCAAAGGCCAAGTCGAGAAATTGATTCAAAATCTAAAAACAAAAGTTGATTCATTGGAACGATCAGCTTAAGAAACCAAAGTCCGCCGAATCAAAGCCTAACGGCTTTCGGGGCAAGCTCTTTAAAAGTGCGGTGTTGGGGCGAATCGTTAGGGCAGGCAGATTGCAGAGAAACTGATTTGGGAGGAAAGATGCATTCTGTTTTGTCGAAAATCTTCTGGATTCATCTTTTTACGTTTGCATCTCTCTCAGTTCCTGCAACTAGTTATTCAGCTTTACAGGTCAGTCCAATGGTTTATTTGGCTCAGCACTTATGGGTCAATCACACGCTGAATAAGATCAACGAGAGTTTTATTTCTGGCCTTGTGGATTGTTTGTGTCTTGAGGCTAAGAACAATGGAGTGAATAATCAACTTCGATGCAATCAATCCGCAATGAAGGAGTCAGAAGCTTTCGAGACTATGGAGTTTTCAAGCGGGAAGTTTGAAACCAAGCGAATGGCTTGCCAGCGAGCTTTAGATAGGTTCATCTATCAACCAATCAAGCAAAACATGCCTGATCTACGAATTGAAATGGCAACTTACAATAGACACCATTTCGCTGAGTACACAGGGGCCGAACACAATCTAATTATGGATTTGAAGCCAGTTCACGAAGCGATGTCTCTTCCCTCCTTTTTTTCGACTAGAATCACGCCAGCAGTTCCTGAAGCACTTTCATCTGAGGAGCAACAGACGGTGAAGGAGAGGCATGAATCAGACGTTCGGAAGTTTTGCTCAGCATTCGTGAAACTTAATCTAAAACATATTTCAGATGCATTGAACTTTCCAGAGGAGCAAATCTGCGCATTGCTGACTACCAAGAACTTCGACGAAAATGTTGTCGCAGGACAAAAAATCGATAGGAAAAAGTTGACACAAGTCAGGAACAATTTCAGATCCTTTGCTAACTATCAACGAGTCAAGGTCAACACTAAATTTAAGGAACTCTATCACCGACGCTTAAAAATATTTCCGCTTGCTTATTTTCTTAAAGGTGCAAAGCCGGTGTTCTCAGAAGTACTACAGGGACTGCAAACTATGGAAAAACTAGCTCAAGAGCGGACTCTTCAGACCAAAAAATGGATTGAGGATGATAAAAAAATGATTTCGGACTTGCTCTCAGAGACGACGAAATTACCAAGACAACCCTCGGCGGAGTCTTCGATAGAATCCCTAAAAAATGTGATAGACCTTTCGACACTTCAAAAGTGGAGTGCTGTGTTCGAGCCAGGGGAGTTTCATAGTTATACACAGGAACTCCTGGCCTCGACATACAGCAAAGAGTCAATTCAGAGCTCTTACGAGTCTTTGCGTGACGAGTATGCAAATTTAAAGTTCAACGAGAAAGTGGACTCCTTTGTAATTCTAGCCGGAGTGCTGGGATTTTGTGTTTTCAACCCAGCCAAATTTCTGTGTCCGGCACTTCTCGGGCCTTCGGGAATGGTGATGTTCGCCGAAATGGCAGTTCACACACACAACGATAAAGTTAAAGATTTTTTTAGCGCAATGAGATTGAGCTATCGCAGGACTGATTTGCAGAAAATTGCAGAAAGCAGAAATAGCACTATCTTTTTCAGTTTCGTTTTACCTATGGGAATCTATGGTGCGCAGGGTGCATTTGTAGTTAAAAACTTAGTTAAATAACAAGGAGTATTCTATGAAAAAAAAGGTTTTGGCAATTTTGATTTGTTTTTCGTGGCTCGATGTTCAGGCTTCATCTGGGCACGTAGGAGAAATCTTCAAAAGAATTTCCCAGATGATCTCAAGTCGAGGTATTGGATTGGATCAAATGAAACGTCACGCTAGAGGCGCCGAAGGGGATGTTCTCGCACAAGGGATCAAAACTCCAGTTGGGGTGCGTCCACTAGATTTTCAAATGTTTCAGGTGGCAGACAACGGTACCCTCAGTTTCATGATCGGGACACATTCGCGAACTCCCTTGAGCTTTAATGAAAAGATGGACGAGCTTTACCTCGAATTATACAAACGAATTAGAACTTCAATGGGGGGAGAAGACGCTATTGTTAGTGCTGTTTCTCCTATCAAGAACCACGTCAGGTGGACAGAAGTGACAGTCGGAACAGGTGATGATGCAGTCAGGATTAAGGTATTAAGAGATACCGGAATCTACGAAAGAAATATTGCTGATCGAACTATGACTATTGAAATCGGTCCAAAAGTTAGTCATGAGGTGAGAATGGAGCTGTCTGAACAGATCGGAATACTTATGGCTGCTGCGCTTTGAATCAGTATTTTTTGAATTTGAGATCGTAAATTAAATAATTTGAAATATTAGAAAGTTTTTAGCTACTTGTTGGAAAAATTAATCGCTTAAACAAAAAGGGAGATCAGATGAAAAAATTATTTTTGGCAGTTGTATTAACTTTAGGGTCATTGAGTGTACAGGCTTCCCCCGCGCAAATATTAGATGATGCTATTGCATTGGTGGCAAACCTAATGCGAAGTCAGAAACCAACGATTAATCCCTACTTGAAAAACTATGGCGGAAAAAATATTGCTCCTAGTGCTAATTACGAACCTGTGTATTGGGGAGCGAGGGTTTCTACGGTCAGCAGTAACAGTGTCAGAGTCAATGTGGTCCATCTAACTACGAGTTCTAAAGGTCAGGTTGGTCCATCCATTCAGTATTCTATCAGCACAACAAGTGGAGCTACCGTCGATGATGCTGCCAGAATCACGGCAATAGAGAGAGACGTTAGATCCATTGCGGCCAATTACGGTGATGAAGTGAAAGTGAGTGTGATAAACGGAAATCAAGCTTCGAGTCGAGCATTAGTTATCGATATTAATGGTAGCATGGGGAAAGAAAGCTTAGAAGAGCTGCTTCATTCTCTGACGATTAAGGCACTTCAGGCTGAGGGATAATAAATGAGTGGTATACAAATCTAAGAAATCTCAATTCGATACGAAAAATCCCGGTCACTTTCTGCCCGTCATTCTTTAAGACGGGTGTATATAAACAAGACGTGGAATCGCAGCTAGCTCGTTGATTTGACTGTATGATGACAGCAATTCGACCTGTGACACTTCTTGCAATGACAAGTCTAAGATGTTGCAAAAGCTCCTCGCCTTCACTCTTATCGGATTGGTCTCTAGCAGCAACGCCCTCGCCACGCCCACCAAAAAATCTTCCTATCAACAAGCTGAGGGTGTCGATCTCTCTTTCATACCATTGAATGAAACTGACCTTCCAGAGCGCATCAAGGGAGCAATTGTTCGACTTGAATTCGATGCCCCTGCCACAAAATTTCGTGACCAGAATCTTGAAGCTCATGAAAGTGTGATTAAACCAGGACATTGCACAGGCACTTACATTTCAAACTCACGTGACATCCTGACGGCAGCTCATTGTTTGGAGGCCTGTCTCTTTCGAGGACCTGCCTCTTTAGGTAAAAGCCATGTTGGCAAAACCTGCCAAGTTCGAATCAATGGGGAGCCCGCCGTGGTGCAAATCAAACACACGAGTCAATGCACTTTGATGACCACTTATGACATAAAGGTCGGTCGAGCGATGGGTGTGCCATTCCCCCAACTTCCAGAAATTTGTTCCAGTCAGTCAGACCTTGCGATCATTCGACCGATTTCGAAACTCAGTCGACCCTTCAGTTGCTTAAAAATGCAGGGCCAATATGAGGTCAATCAAAAAGTATTTACTGTTGGTTTCCCAGGTTACTCATCCAGATCGGAAAAGCGCGTGTTCGATTCTGATGGGAAGCAGCCTTATTATTCTCGCGGCAAAATCGTAAAGCAGGCCCACTGTCAACTGAAACAGCGCTGGGATCTGTCTCATGATCTGGTTGTTGACGGCTTCAATTACAATGTGGGTTCGTTAGTCCGCTTGCCCCCTGAAGTGACAGTTGCTGGACAAGGGAAGATTCAAAGCACTTTGGATATTGTTGGTGGAAGCAGCGGCAGCCCAATGGTGAACGCGAGTGGCGATATTGTTGGTGTGGCCTCTTTTGTTTTTGAAGAAGCTCATAGCACTACTTCCGAATGTGCAGGCGCAACTTACTTTGAGCCGACACAAGCACTTTCTAAGATCTATAAAAGCCAGGGCCGCAGCCCGGCTTCCGAATACAAGTGTCATTAAATTTTTAAGCTTCCAGTGCTGCAGGATCGATTTTCATTCCTGCCGGTGGGCGCAAGCCCTTTTTCTTAATTTTCTCTACTAGAGTAGTTCTATTGAGTCTGAGAAGAATTGCCGCCTGGTTTCGATTCCAACCCGTTCGCTCCAAGGCCTTTAGGATCAGCTGATTTTCGTAACGATCCACGGCGGAATTGAAGTCCATTCCTTCATCGGGCAAATCTTCTGCTGCAATTTCCGCTTTAAGGGCAGCTGTGCTGCCGCGGTACTTTGCTGGCAGGTCAGTGATTTCGATGGTGCCTTGTCCTTTCAAGATGGAAAGGCGCTCGATGAGGTTTTCCAGTTCGCGAATATTGCCCGGCCAGCCATAGCCAGAAAGACAGTCCATAGCTTCTTTGGAAAAACCTGCTAGCTGACGACCCTTCTGACGATTGAAAATTTCAATGAAGTGATGTGCAAGCATTGGAATGTCCGTAGTTCTTTCGCGCAAGGAAGGAACATAAAGCGGAATCACGTTCAGACGATAGAAAAGGTCTTCACGGAAGTTTCCCTCCAGAACCAATTGCTCTAAATTTTTGTTGGTGGCGGCAATCACTCGCACATTCACATGAACTGATTTTGTTCCACCGACGGGCTCAAAGGATCGTTCTTGAAGTACGCGAAGCAGTTTCACCTGAAGTGCTGGCTCAAGGTCACCGATTTCATCCAAGAAAATAGTTCCACCATCTGCAAGTTCAAAGCGACCGACACGATTGGAGATGGCACCTGTGAAGGCGCCCTTCACGTGACCGAAAAGTTCAGATTCTAAAAGTTCACTAGGAATTGCACCGCAGTTAATGGCAATCAAAGGTTGCTGAGCCCTTGCGGAATTGTAATGGATGGCTCTTGCAAAAAGTTCCTTGCCCGTCCCGCTTTCGCCCGTAATGAGGATATTGGAATCTGTGTCGGCGACTCTTTCAACGAGATCAAGAGCGGTGCGAACGCCAACACTTTGGCCGACGATCTGATCAAATTTGTATTTCTTTTTAAGCTGGGATCGCAGCTGCTGATTTTCTTGCACCAAGCGTTCGTGAGTGAGCGCTTTCTCTGCAAGGCCCATGATTTCATCTAAATTCACCGGCTTCGTCGCAAAATGGAAAGCTCCTTTTTGTGTGGCCATGACTGCAGACTCGATGGTGGCGTAGCCTGTGAGGATGATGACCTGAACATTTGGGAACTGTTCTTTCAGCCAAGTCATAAGCTCAATGCCGCTGCCGTCGGGCAGATTGAGGTCCACCACGGCAAGATCCAGACCGGCACCATTTTGAAGCAGCATTTTTGCTTCTTCAATTTTCTGGGCCGTGATCACATGAAAGCCTTTTCGTTCAAAAGAACGAAAAAGTGTCGTGCGGATTGTAGACTCATCATCAACTACAAGAATTTTGTGAGATCGCATGAACCTTCCTTCCTGGTAAGTTCGCTGAGATGAGATTAGTTTACGTAATCTTGACAGACCTGTCAAAAATCCCGCTCAGACTTGGACTTCAGGCTCTGTCTAGTTCTTGGGGGAATGAAATTTTCACATGCCTTCGATGAGGATCTGAAGTGTCGATCGACACTATCGCCTGGTGATCCTTGAATATTTGGTGGGAGATCGAAAGAGTGGCGGGCTGAACCTCGGTCCTGGTCTGGTTTTCATGTCCGTTGTCGATTTCCTTATCTAATAGATGGACCTCAATCACATCAGAAAGTTCTATGACAATTTCTAGACTTGGTAGGGAGTCCTTCTCGGAAAAAAAGTAGGCTTGAATAAAGCTCATAAAGGCCTGTGCCAGAAGGTTCGGATGACCTTGGATTGGAAGCTCCACTGCAGGTTCCGAGAATCTGATTTCCGAGCCCCTTGATTTGAGCTGGAGATTTAAAATGCCACAAACTTTGCTAAGGACCGAGCGTAGATCTAAGCGCTGAGCGCCTTCCAAGGCACTGGACCGAGTAAAGCCCAATAAATTTTGAATGATGTCCTTACAGCGAAGAGCTCCCTTTTCCATTTCGAGTAGGTCTTCCATGATCGAGCTATCCTTAGGAATATCCATTCGAATCAGTTGCAGAAACGAGAGGAGTCCGCCCAAAGGATTATTGAGCTCATGGGCAATGCTGGATCCGATGGTACCTAGCTCTGCAAGCTTTGCAGACTCTGCCATTTTTCTTTCAATGCGATCTTGCTCAGAAATATCCTGATAGTGATTCACATAAATAGCGCCTAAGAGAGGGTCCATCAAAGCTGTTTGGCTGAAGATCTGAAAAGTCGTGCTGCCTTCACTCAAACGAAAGTTCTTACCAAAACGGCAACCAATGCAAGGTTCTGATCTTGCGAACAGCTTTTCATAGCATTTTTGTGAATCGATCTCAGGGTGCCGAGTGAGAAAGGCTGAGTTCGCTTGAAGTATGCGATAGTCCGGGCCTATCAAGGCCACGGGATCCGAGACAGCGTTGAAAGTTGCTTGCCACTGCTCGCGAAAATTTTCGGCAAGTTCCAGCTGCTGTACCCGGTCGATGGCCAGGGAAACCGCCTCGGCAATGCGGCCGAGAAACTCTTTTTCCTCTTTGAGGAAGGGAATGGATTTATCCCTCAGAAAAACAATCGAACCCAAGGGGTTTTCGTGAGACCGAAACAAAGTCACTGAGTAGTGGCTGAACTGATCCAGCTGTTTTCCCTGAAGGCTAATGGATGCCGAAGAGAAGGAAATTTTCAGAAGCGTCAGCTTCAGTGAATCCTTCAGAACAGCGGACAGGTTCACTTCGATTTCTGAAATGGAGGATGAGATATGAATGGCTTCCAGTGACTTTTTAAGAGTCTCCCACCGAAATTTCGAGATCAGGTTTTTGCGCCGAGATTCCACCAGGGATTGCTGCCGACTTTCGACATTTTTTTTGAGCTCCAGAGTTTTGGAACGCAGTTGGAGGTCCTGTTGGCTGAGCAGATTTTGTAGTTCAGCTTTTTGTCGAAGCTGGTGGGCAGCAGCCATGCCTTGATGAATCAGCTCGGAAACCGGAGTCACTTGTTCGCCATTCTGATTATCTACGGCGGCAAAAAGTCTTATTCGATTGTGAAGTGCTGCCAATGTGTCGTTCGTACTGATAGTTTCGCTGATGGCGGTTTGAAGGACAGCAATGATTTGCACGACCCTTGGATGCTGCAAGAGCAGAATTTTTTGTAAACTGGGATTCACTAGATCTTCTAAATCGGCCATCAAGACGTCGATCCGAGACATATCAAAAAATTCTGGAAGGTGATTTGCATCTGTCAGACGCAGAACATCTGCATCCATGGAAAGATTTCGGAGAGAGCCAATAAAAACTAAGCTGGGGTTTAGAGACCGCACTTTTCTATAAGATCATGATAGCTATGGACAAGAAAGTCTGGAATGTCCTCGGAGCCTTCCGCTAACTCGTTCTGATGTTCTCCATACACAAACAGGCAAGTTTTCATTCCCAGTTGTTTTGCTGGACGAATGTCGGTGGACCGACGATTGCCAATGCTTAAAATTTCGCCGGGGGGGATTTGTTGGTTGCTTGCGATTTCTTCAAAGGCCTGCTTTTTAGTTTCACCTTTTGCTGCATCGACAAGCCGAATGGACTTAAAAAAACGAGAGATCGAAAGCTGTTCAAGCTTTTTCTGTTGGAGTGCAGGATTGCCGATAGTCACCAAAGCTAGAAAATATTTTTTGTGCAGGTATTCGAGAGCCTCTCGTGCGCCATCAAGCAAAGGTAGCTGCTGCTCCAGCCTTTCCGAAAAGGTCTTGGTATTTACCACGGGGATCAGCCAGCCCGAAGTATCAAGCAGGGTGTCGTCCAGATCGAAAATGATAAGCCGAGGAGATTTTGGAGCTGCCATAGAAAGCTTCTGATTGCCTTTTAAACTTGCCTTTTATACTTGCCTTTTGAGTTTGATACTAAGGACATTGTGTTCTTTCTACAACCTTAAGCAATCAACAAGTCATATAAAAGCTAAAAATATTCCGTTGAGTGAAGTCTGCTTCGTTCATTACAATGTCTACAGACGTGGAGGAAATTCCTGTGACGCAAAAGACAGAATCAATTAGCGCAGCAATTATTTTGGCGGCAGGCAAAGGGACACGCATGGCGTCTCCATTGCCGAAGGTGCTCCATCCTGTGGCAGGCCAGCCGATGATTCAGTGGCCCATTCAGGCTTGTCTTGGCGCTGGCATAGGCCAAATTCGCGTCGTGGTGGGACACGGCAAGGAATTGGTCAAAAGCATCATCGAACCCCTGGGAGCTTCTGGCTTTGAGCAAACTTTGCAAAGAGGAACTGCCGATGCTGTGATGGCCGCAAAGGTTTCTGAGCTTGAAGGAATTGTCGTGATCATGAATGGCGATCATCCCCTAATTTCTGCCGAAGATTTGAAAAGGATTGCTCTTGAGTTCTCTGTCAGAAAACTAGATCTTGCGGTGGTGTCTGCCAAAGTAAAAGTGCCGGGCAAAGCCGGACGAGTGGTCACTCGGCACGGTGAATTTATAGCTATCGTTGAAGCGAAAGATGCGTCTGCAGATACTTTAAAAATCCGTGAAGTAAATTCGGGACTTTATTTTGTTCGTGCTGATATTCTCCAAGAAGTCTTACCAAAAGTTGGGAATAAAAATCAAAGCCAGGAGTATTACCTGACTGATATTGCAGCCATTGCAAAAGATCTTGGTTATGCAGTCGGGGTGATCCAGGAAAATCCTCGCGTTGCTTTTGGAGTAAATACTCAAGTCGAGCTTTCACAGGCTACGAAATATCACTTCCGAAAACGGGCAAAGTATTGGATGGAAAAAGGCTGTATAATTATCGATCCCTCGACAACCTACATCGAGCCCGGCGTGCAAATTGAACCGGGTGTCGTGATTTATCCCAATGTTCATTTGCGTGGAAGAAGTATCATAGGGACCTGCGCTGTCATTGAAAATAACTCTGTGCTGGTGGATGCCTTAGTACACAAACATGCAGCCATCCGAGCGAATTCGCATTTGGATTCCTGCGTAGTTGGCAGCGGCGCACTGATAGGGCCCTACGCGAGACTTAGGCCCAAAGCCGACATTGGAGAAGAAGCTCATATCGGAAATTTTGTAGAAGTAAAAAATGCGGTGATTGGAAAAAGATCCAAAGCAAATCATCATGCTTACTTGGGCGATGCTGTGATCGGCGAGGACACGAATATTGGCTGCGGAACCATTACCTGCAACTACGCTGCGGACAAAAAGAAATATAAAACAGTGATTGGTGATCGGGTGTTTGTAGGAAGTGACTCGCAGTTTGTCGCTCCAGTCACGGTGGGGAATGATGCCGTCATTGGGTCGGGTTCGACAATTACAAAAGATGTTCCGGAAAAGGCCTTGGCAGTTGCACGGGGTCGACAATGGATGAAAGAAAATTATATTTCGGATCCCAAAACCTCGGATTCGACTGGAGAATAAAAAATGTGCGGAATAGTCGGTTATTGGGGGCCTCGAGATCCCAGAGATGTCATAGTGAGTGGTCTAAAGAAGCTGGAGTATCGAGGTTACGACTCTGCAGGCGTGGCCATTTTCCATGAGGGGCAGATCAAGCGGGTCCGAGCACCGGGAAAGCTCCAGGCTCTGCAAGAAAAATTGAAAGGTGAAAAATTCGACGGCCATCTAGGAATTGGGCACACGCGCTGGGCGACTCATGGTGGTCCAAGTGAACGCAATGCTCATCCTCATCAAGTGGATGGGATCAGTCTTGTTCACAATGGAATCATTGAAAACTATCAGGATATCAAAGCGGAACTGCTGAGAGAAGGTGCCAATATCACTTCTGATACGGATTCAGAGTTGGTCGCGCATCTGGTGGCTAATGAAATTCGTAAAACTGGCGATTTGATGAAGGCTGTTCAAAATATCCGGTCTGGACTCCGCGGGGCCTATTCTATCTTGGTGATTTGGGAAAAAGAGCCCGACACGATGGTGGCGTTTAAGGATGGTCCGCCTCTGATCGTGGGTTTGGGCGAAAATGAATCCATTGTTGTCAGCGATATTCAAGCAGGCCTGAGCCTCACTCGGAAATTTATTTATCTCGAAGATGGTGAATTGGCTTTGATTCAAAAAAATTCAGTAAAAATTCTGGACGCCCAAGGACGGCCCATCGACAAAAAACCCGTTGTGATTGACTGGACGGTCGAGCAAGCTGAAAAAAGTGGTTTTCCCCATTACATGCTCAAGGAAGTTCACGAACAATCGCGGGTTGCTGCCAATTGTTTAGAGCCTTTCATTGATCCTTCTTCGCGCAGCGTAAAGACTGCAGCTTTTGAAAGTTTGCCGGAAATTGATCGCGTGATCATTAGTGCCTGTGGGACAAGTTTTCTTTCCGGGATGTATGCAAAGTATATGATTGAATCTTTGGCGCGCGTTCCAGTGGAAATCGATTTAGCCAGTGAGTTCAGATATCGTAATCCAGTGATCCCTCCCAGAACTTTGATGCTGTCCATTTCTCAAAGTGGCGAAACTGCAGATACCTTAGCTGCCGTTCGCTTGGCAAAGTCGTCTGGCGCGCAAATTCTGAGCCTCAGTAATGTTCAAGGATCTTCAATTGATCGCGAAGCCCACCATCGATTTTACATGAATGCCGGAGTCGAGATCGGCGTGGCCAGCACGAAAGCCTTCTTGAGTTCGCTTTGTGTTTTGAACGCTTTGGCTTTAGGACTGGGTAAGAAAAAGGGAAGCCTGAGTGCGAAAGATGAAACTCAAGTCGTCGAGGCTTTGCTTGCATTGCCTAGTTTGATCGAAGTCGTTCTGTCTTATGATAAATATTTTGCCAATGCTGCGGAGTCTTTGAAAAAGTACAAAGGCTTTTTGTATATGGGCCGAGGCACCCAGTTTCCTGTAGCGCTTGAAGGTGCTTTGAAATTGAAGGAGCTCGCTTACCTTCATGCCGAAGGTTTTGCTGCTGGCGAAATGAAGCATGGTCCACTTGCGATGATCGATGAAAACATGGCGATCGTGGTGATTGCGCCAAAAGATCAATGGTATGAAAAGACATTAAGTAATTTAGAAGAGGCCAGAGCCCGTGGTGGAAAAATCATCGCCCTCGGCACGGGCGATGATGAGAAATTGAAAAGCCTGAGTCTTGAATATCTCGCACTTCCAGAAACTCACTGGTCCACTTACGCCATGCTGTCCGTGGTGCCCTTGCAGCTGATGGCCTATCACGTGGCCTGCAGCCTGAACTATGATGTGGATCAGCCACGGAATTTAGCGAAGTCGGTGACGGTGGAGTAGGTCAGTTGAATCGGGAGGCAGTATTTTTTGAGATGAAATATTGTTGAATCGATGATAGAAAAGCCAGCTATGATATTTTTGTTTATATTGACATTTACTACATCACTCTTTGCAGCGCCAAAATGTTCCCCGATTGAATATGCTGTAAAAAAACACCATCGACGAGAGTATGTCCGCTCTGATGGTGTGTCCGTGAAGGCAACTGATGTGCGCGAACACTGTCGACCTCGTTCGAAAGGGTATGATTTCCTATATAGTCGATTTAAAGAAGGAATACCGCGTGATTGGCCACATCGAGCCGAGAAGCCTGCCAACTGGAGCGAAGAAGAAAAGGCTCGAATGCTTGAAGCTTTGGAAATTATTCCAGAAATTTTATGGGCTGAAAAGATTGTCGGGCTCTACCGCATGAAAAAGTCAAAAGATGACTTGAATCCGGCAACCAGTGGAGAAAATGGTACGATAGTTATTTACGATTCAGCATTCACTTCTTTAAAAGGTTTAGAGCGAATTCTCGCGCACGAATTCGCGCATCACAACTTTTATAGCCTGACAGAAAACGAACGACTAGACTATCGTCTTGCGACTGGTTGGAAACCTCAACTAGGACTAGACCGAAACATATACTGGTCTTCAAGGCCTTCTGGTTTTATCGAGGAGGATGGAAAAACATCCTCTGAAGAGGACTATGCAAACAATCTTGAGCACTTTCTTGTAAATTCTGATAAGCTAAAAGAGGTCACACCAAAGGCTTATGCCTGGATGCTGAAAAAGTTTGGTGAAAAATTTAAGTTACGGAGCTCAAAGAAATGAGAAAATTTATCTCCGCTTGGCTAATCTTTGTTTGTTCTTGCACCATCCCATCTAAAAAAGAGGAACGAATTATCACTTTTTCTGAGGTGATGAAGCTGGACATCGGTAAATCTTCTGAGGCCGAAGTTATTGCAACTTTCGGAATGCCAAATGATCGAATTGATGATAGTGACTACTTTACACTAGAATACACAGATCCCAAGACGGGCTTTTTGCTTTTGTCGGTGAACTTTTTTCGAGAACCGCGACTGGTGCAAGCCTTTCTTTGGATTCCCAGGCAAGAAGACAAAGAATTCGGTTTAGAGGGAGCAAAGGCAGTTTACGGAGCTGCTCAGTTTAAGCTCTTTCGCGATGAGCCTGCTTCCCATTCTGTTTCAGAAACTTATTCGCTCATAGATGACCAGGCTGGTGTAACTATCCGATTTAATGGAATTCGAAATACGGTTGAGGCAATAGCCCGATTCGAAGGCGGTAGTAGAAAGCCGTCCTCAGGTCATAAGGAAGTAACTTCTCAGTCCTCGAGAAGAAATAATTAAGGCTTTGAGATACGAATACGCAGAGGCTGATCGCCATCGCGACCTGAGCGGGCAGGCGATCGTGGTGATTGCCCCGAAAGATCAATGGTACGAAAAGACTCTGAGCAACTTAGAAGAGGCCAGAGCCCGCGGTGGAAAAATCATCGCCCTTGGCACGGGCGATGATGAAAAATTGAAAAGTCTGAGTCTTGAGTGTTTGGCACTTCCAGAAACTCATTGGTCTACTTACGCCATGCTGTCCGTCGTGCCCTTGCAGCTGATGGCCTATCATGTGGCCTGCAGTCTCAACTATGATGTGGATCAGCCGCGGAATTTGGCGAAGTCGGTGACGGTGGAGTAGGTCGAATTTTTAGCTAGTTCTTAATCGGTGCAATTGATCTGGGCGGCGCAGAGAGACCGCTTGCGAATATCCGCAAGCTGAGTCCTTCGATGTTCATCACAAACCTCAATGGCGTCGTTGCGGCAACCATTTGAAGCACGCCCAAGATAGATTCGGTCCATCTTATTGAAGAAAATCGTATGAGGCTCTACCAATGCCATTGAGCAAACTGCCGATTTATCAGTTAGGACTTTCTGGCACATCACAGCTTGAGTAACAATTCCAATCAATGCGGTGAGATCTTCATTCGGCAGATTTCCAATGACTTGTCCATGCTCATTTAAGTTTGGACCATCATATCGATCTACACCCTCATTAAATTTTTCAATTTGTCCATTAGATAGATTGACCATTAGTCCGCTGCTGGATCCGCTGTGCTTGTTCACAAAAAATACAAATTCTGACGCGGCTAAAGATCCAATGGGTTTTTCGATGGAGCCCAGCTGGACATCGCTCAGTCCCTTGCTTTGTACTTTATATGCGGGAGCACAGTTCATATAAGATAAAACCAATGTTCCAGCCGCCAGTATTGCCGAGTACAAGTATTTTTTAAATTGCATTCGTGATCCTCTCCGGGAATGAGTAAGACATAGATGACTTGGCGATCTTGCAGACGTGTTAAACCAACAGTCTACAAAGTAGAGCTGCATTGACCCTATTGATGATCCTAGTCTGATCTTTTGATCGATCACAAATTATAAGGAGTACTTATATCATTATGATTCGGATTCGAATCACCTCACAAAACTTGAATCCAAAACTGGAGTTGATGAATCTCACTTTGAGATCCTGTCAGACGGCATGGGGTAAGGCTCATTGCTCTGCTCTGTAAGATGATAGCTTATAGGTTAATGCCGTTCGGTTAAGGGAGTAATTTCCTTAACCGAGTCTGAATGAGCTACTTAATAAGTGATTGATTTTTATTCTTGCAGATGGAAACTAAAAGGGGCGTGTACTAAACCCACACGCGCGAAAATTTAACTTTGGAGCTTCAAATGACACGCATGCGTTACAACACCCCACATTATTGTCCCTTCATTTCCGATTAAATTCAAACGATCTCACGCCGTGCAAGAGAATTTTCTTTCTCGCGGGCGCAAGTTTTCTCCTCAAAGATTATTTTTTTCCGTCCT
>Ga0247843_1006973_pt1 | contig 14277 bp, 15 predicted proteins | sample LaCruzMarch2017__FD_192420 | JGI IMG/M metagenome (GOLD analysis project Ga0247843, IMG submission 192420) | Freshwater microbial communities from meromictic Lake La Cruz, Castile-La Mancha, Spain - LaCruzMarch2017_8m | ecosystem: Environmental > Aquatic > Freshwater > Lake | place: Spain...
CGGTTGCTTTCTTGCTTTCTTGCTTGCTTATCGAGTGCTAATTATAGTCCGCTTGTGGCTTTCTTATTAGCTCTGATCATCTCTTTATATTCACTTCTTCACTTTTTTTGCATTTTGCGCGGTTTTTTGGGGCTTTTGGTTAACGGTTTTGTTTTGTATATGCAAAACACAAAACATGTCTAGAGCAAGTATCAATACAATATAATATACCACCTAGTGCTCAAAGCTGTTGAATGCCTCGCTTGCAATCTGAATCATTGCCCTTGTCCATTTCCTGTCCACGACGACGAGATCGCGAAGCTGCCTTAAATATGAGCTGGCCACGTCAATCTGGCCGTTGATGTCCTGGGCTGTTGAACACTTGTCATTCACGATTTTGTATTCGTTTACAAATTTACGGATTTTCTTTTCCATTTTACGAAACAATTTCACGTGTCCAGTGGTCAGCTTGCTTCCCTTTGGAGTTTCAAAGGCAAAGATGTTAAGGCAATTTTCAATAGTCGACATCAAGTCAATGGTGCTGTCGTAGTCTGCCATTTGTCATGGTGACTTGATATAGAAAAGTCACTTGTTTAAAACATTATTGAGAAAAATCTAAAATTATACTAGTGTGTGTTCTTTAAAAACGTGTTGAAATTTGTATTGTGTATAAAACCGTTTGCACCGACTGGTGTTTCTTTACAAAAGAACAAGCACTTGTACTTGTTGCATGTAATGCTGTCGTTATAATAACATTTCAAATCTTGCAAGGCACACAATTCGCGAAACAATACACAATCTTTATGAATATTTATCAGTGACCTTAGTGGTGGTTGTTGTTGTTGTTGGATAATTCGACCCGTTATAGCAGCATAATCATCATGATTGACAAACAATACGATTCCAAATTGTTGCTTGTTGGATTTGCAATAGTTTATTGATTCTTGTATAAATTGATCGTTCAACGTGTGAGTCCAGTCACTACACTCTAAAATGTTCAAGTCAGTAAAATTTTCGCGTTTGATGTCCTTGAGAATTTCGCATCTTCCAATGGCATATAAAAGAGGCATTGTCAAGTCAGTAACCGTTTGTTTATATCAACATGTCTTTATATAAAGAAACAAACAATTTATACAGCGACAACAACCTTGCCCTTGAACAATTTGCTAATTGCAGTTAGTCTCTCTTGACCGTTTTGCAAGTGCGCAAAAGTTCCCTTGAGCATTTCCGTCTTGATAAAGATATTGTAGTCGCTAGGCGCCCTCGTCCTGGACTTTTCGGCTGCTTTCGGCCTGCCGCGTCCCCTTTTTTGATTCGGTGAAATAGAACGGGACATTGAGGGTTCCACATAGTCTGAAATGTAGGATGGGATAATTTTATATTCCTCATCTACACCTGCCCCCATGTCTGCGTCAGACTCTTTGACCCATGCACTGTTGCGTAAAATATAGGTCAAACCGTTGCCGCGGTGCAACCATACTGTACCCTCTGGGAGTTCGGCCGCGTCGGGTAAATTATGTTTTGCCTTGGGCGCCTTGAAATACATCTTTTGAGCAGGCGTGATTACATGATTGTATCCATTTTTAGATCATTACGTGGCATATAAAGATTATTTCAAAAAAAGAGTCGATTTGAGTCGAGCAACCTTGCCCTTAGTGCGCTAAGCAGCCGTTGATGACAATGAAGATGTAAAAGCATCACCTAGCGAACCTACATGATCGTGTATGAATGGATTTACCTTAATTTTTGTACTCGGCGATAAACTCGTCCATATTCCTATTGCCCATGGACCTGTTACAAGGTACGCAAATCGGCCTTAGATTCGATAGGCCATCTGATCCTCCTCGGCTCGACGCAATCACGTGACCGGCTTCAAATGACTGCTGTGAAATCTCGCGTCCGCAACAAGCGCACGGTCCCGATCCTGTTCGCTCGCCAAAGGTCGAGTTCCAAAGGGCGTACCTGATTGCTTTTGGCAAGGGTCTCTTTTTGGTTTGAACATGTACGTCTATATCCACATCCATGCGCATACACTTTTTTTCATGACTCGCGTGTTCCTTCTTGTTACCGAATTGTTGATTGCAACAAGAACACGTATATGTCGACTTCATTTACCAATTCTTTAATATTATAAAAATCGCATCACTTTTATTTGCTTTTTGTTAGGCACTATTAAGATCTACTAGGATTTTAGCAAATTTCTATATTTTTGTCATTTGGCCTCATACACTATCGCGACACGATCATTTTATTGAATTTATTGATTTGATTCATTTTTCACATTTTGAAACTCAATCAAAAAAGTGTCGCGCCTAGTTTAGTAGTGCTTATACAGTCATAAGTTAGGAGTGAGTTTTTGCATACCCATGCCGATTCCATTTGGTGAAACAAGGCTTAGAAAATGCCGCTTGGCTACACGTGCACCCTTTCTGCCTGGCACCAAGTACCATTCGAGCCATGCATTCTCGATGATTGCCACTGCTCTTGCTCTCTTCCGATTTCGACGTCTTAAGAAACCGAGCTCTGACAGCGTTACGCATCTTGATCTTGGACGTCAGCATAGAAATTATGACATGTTTAATAGGAAAGGATATCTCAATTGCAGCAAACTCGTAATATTGTATAATATTGATAAATGTATTATTTGTATCTTGGTGGCGCCAATCGATCATGAGCATCAAGGTGTATCGTCGTTTACAATCAAAATATTTCATTAGGTAAATGAGTTGTCGAGCGGCATCATCTTTCATCTTTGCTCGAAAATGACTATATGCGAATTGTATTAGCTTTGTATTGGTCAATGGTGAATCGTAAAATATATCATATGGACATAAATTGAACCCACGGTCGATCAAGAATTCGACGCAATTTAAATGGCCGCCTTTGATCGCAGCATTCATTGGTCCGCGTGATGAAATATTATTCCAAAGTACAAAGCCGTCAAATATATGTAAAACATGCAAGTGTCCTGATCGTGCTGCCTCTGTCACCGTATCATTGATAATTTCACTTTTAAAAAACGAGTCTTTCATCGAATCAATATATTTTTTGTATTTAAAATCGGAAAGACCGGCTTTTGCAGCTGCAATAATTTCTCTTCCAGGTCGCCCTAGTATTTGCCCCATGTTTGACAGTTGATCAATACAATTCTAATGTATAAATTTATATTTGTCTTTATACACTTTTTGCAAACAACATCTGATGATAAAGACGTTTTTAGGTACGAGAAGGCAAGCATAAGCCCCGCAAGGGGCTGCGCAGCGGTCTTACACTACTTAAAGGATTCAACCAACTTGTAGGACACTGTACCACTTTGGTCATACATTGTCGCGAATCAGGTCACTGCTTCATCCTTGCCTTATAAAATTATAATACTTGTCAATTACTTTTAAAAAACGTGATGTTTTTAAAAAATAGGTAAAAGGACAAATGATTGGCGGACTGATCGACACGAGCGAGTTGTCAAGGGGCGAGAGGCGCCGAATCGGAAACGAAATCGGTAGCTTTATATCCCATGCGGCGCCCCCTGGTCAAGAGTTTGCAATCGGCTCTTTACATGGCGCAATCGTGGCAGGAAGGACGCCATTGGGTCAGGGACCGCACGATTTGTACACGGTCGACATCAACACAATGCCAATCCTTCAGATCAGGCAGTCTGGTGTTCACGGTCTTGGTGTGTTTGCAATGTGCGAGTTTTTTGCCGACGATTACATTGTCGCAGTGAGGTCCCGCATTCTGCACCACTACACTGTGCAGCCCGCTAACGAGCTGTTGTACACTTGGCGGTATCCTGCCGACTCTTTATGGGTCCACAACCAGTTCGAGTTTGAATACTCGAATATTGCGAGGTACATCAATGCGACAGAGGGAGAAGACGAAGGCAATGTGCACATGGTGTCTCTTGACAATGACAAGCTGCTTGTGATCCGGGCGACCAGGGACATTGACGAGGACGAGGAGCTGCTCTGCGAATACGTGATTGGATGATGTTGGATTTGTTGTTGGTCTTGTACTTGCTATAATTTGTAGGTAAGCGGTCGTGGGCATTATCCTTGACAATCTTGTTATTTGGTGTAAAGGCTTTAAGTGATCATCAAATCTAAGTATACCTCGTTCCAAAGTCGCCCCTCGGCAACTCTGTGAATTGATAAGGTCTATTATTCAATAAGGGCGAGTTGAATTGCATTTGATCGGGTAACGAATAGACGTCTTTTAGTTTCTCTCCTATGACTACGTTTTGTGTCAGTGGAATCTTCATGTCGAAATTGTTATTGACGGGACTTATATAGTACTCGCCCTGATTCCTGTCCTTCATGCGGCCAAACATTTTCCATTGGTTTTTACCTGCATCCGTTTGTTCTTGATCCGTACTTGAAATATAGCCTACGAGTCGAAAGGAATCATTCGAGTCATCGGGATGGGTCTGTTGATACATTACACCTGCTTTGACGGCTTGCGATGTAGCATTATAGGATTGTTCGCTGGATCGGTTCAAGGCGGGATATAGGGGATCCGATAGGACACGGCGATCACGTTGTTCTACGGATTGCTGGTGAAGATGTTGGAAATGTTGTGAATGTTGAGGATGTAACTCTTGTTCATGACTTGTATGAGGATGTAACTCTTGTTCAGGAATCTCTTGAATTTCTTGCACCAGTCTTGGTACATCGGGACACGTATTGATAAACATTGTGGGTTTGTAACCTATCGAATACATGATTACGACTGCTACAATGGCAATTACTGTAATTCCTGCCAATAGTAGTATGGCGAGCTGAAATGTATGTTGTTGCATTTCATATATCTCGAGATATTTTTGAATTGCATGTATAAAGAAATATGACATGTATACGTTAAATGGCCAGAAACACGTTTGGTAATGTGACTGTTCATTTTGATTCCGAATCGAGATTGTGGAAGCTCCGGTCTTGCGATAAATATCCGGCGTTGAACTCGAGTATGCAAAGTACACTGACAAGTTTGGAATACTCGTTTGGTCAAGATGGACACGGTGGTACATTAGCCATGATAGTATCGAAAGACGACGAGTGTATAGTTTTGGAATTTGAAATGTTAAAAAAAATGTTACTGGGGCGAATGTCTTGTTGAATAAACCCCGGTTGGGTGGGCTTTATATTCAGCGGAAGAAGCTTTACAGTGGCCAAGTCTACGGGAGGCGCCAGGTTGTATATGCAAAGATTTTCATATCGTGAAAGCTCTTGCAAGATTATATCTTTGATCATTTTCTGGTAAGAACCTTTTCATATACCATTTTAGTTTCTGTATTAATTGTTTTCATTCGTTTTATCCAGACACCTTTACAAGCTTTATTGCAATATAGTGACCGTTGTTTACCATCATAAAATATTGTTCTAGACAAAGACATCCATTTAGTGTTACTACTGCCTCCGTTTTGCGTATGAATAAGACCCATGTGATTTTTAAACATCAGTTTTATTTGGTGTGTCTTTACACATGTATAAGTATGTATATTTGTGCCTGTAAAATATATGTCGAGTAATATTTGTGAGTTACTACAACTATTTGAATTTGATGTACTGGTTATATATAAATGTTTTAAATAAGTAATGTCCATGCGATACAAGTCGATTTTACAATCGTATTCAGTACTGTTATATTTAAACAATAAAACTTGATTTCTCAATTCAAAAATAAGATGATATTTAATTTTATCACAAATAAATTCAATATGAAGATCCTTTAATGTTATCGATTTTATCCATTCATTAATATTTCCAGATGTTTTATCTAATAATATTTTACTTTGACTTTTCACATTTTGTATTTCAGACTCGAAACGTTGAGCATCAAGCATATTATTATATATTATCTTTCTTGCCGCTTCTTCTTTAGCGTTTTGTATAACTAAAGCAAGTTCAGCATCATGCTCCATCTGTATCCTTGCAACTTCTTTATCAGCATTTCGTGTAACTAGAGCAAGTTGATCATGCTCCATCTGTATCCTTGCCGCTTCTTGTTTATCTAAATCAAGTTGAGCATCAATCTCCTTTTTTCTCCTTGCCGCTTCTTGTTTATCTAAATCAAGTTGAGCATCAATCTCCTTTTTTCTCCTTGCCGCTTCATTAGCTTTAACACGTTGAGCTTCAAGCATATCTTTTGCCGCTCTTTCAGCATTTTGTTGATCTTTAATCTTTTCCCTCTCAGACAATGCTCTTTCTTGAGCTTTGAGCACTGCTTCATTAGCTTCTTTTATCTTTACAGCTTGTTCTAACGCTTTTTCTTTTTGGGATCGTGTTTGAATATAAATTATATTTATACCTTTATCGGTATTTTGTTTGCTCAAGCTGTTTTCAGTTATAATAACATTGTACAATGCATCAGTTTTAAATTCTTGTTTAATTTCATTTATTGATTTGTTGATTTTTATGAATATTAGTTTTTCATTTAAAGACATGTTATTAACCAGATAATCAAAATCTGCAGCTATCTTAGCTTTTACATCATCCATATATTGTGTTACGCAGTATTGTTCTGGTGTAACATCATCAATGATAAAAATGCTTTCATCTAAATAAGTATAATTATTTCGTATCTTATCCGTTGATACATCAGAATTGGCAAGTTTATATTCAATATCAATATCTTTTATTCTAAAATTCACATGGTCTCCTAAGAATTGGGATAGATTTGCAAAATATTTAGAAATGGAATTATCTTTTGTTCTTTTTCGGTAGGCGTCAAGTGTTAACACTTCTAATTTGCCATCAATATTAAGGTGTATCATTATTTTTTGTACAATGTCATCATATGAACTTTCTATATTTATAAACAATTTTTTTTGTAACTCGAGTTTTTGATCATCATCTTTTATGTTGGCTATGTCCGACTCCATTTCTTTTATATACTTTTCTAGTGGTAGGCTTTTGACACCAAGTGTACGAAGATACAATAACTTTTTGACGTTGGTCTCAGAAAACTCATATTTTGTTTTTTTTCCAAACATCAGAAACGACACTTTTTCCTTTCTAAGATTTGATATTGATTTTATGATGTTGTTTCTATATGACATGATAGCTATCAAGGTCAAATAGTATTTCAAGTTTTCCAATTTATGTATATCGCTTTTTAAAGCGTTTGCCTTTTTTATATTATTTATTTCTGAAATGTTGGATATGATTTTAAAGCCACTCATAAGGATCAAATTGCAATAATATCGTGATTTTGTTATTGTCTCGAACATCATATCTTTCTTGTCATCAACGAGAAAACTAACAAGTAGGTCACCAATAACTTTGCTTTGGGTAAATGGAAACAAGTTCAACATGGTCTTCAAATTATCAACATGTTTCATGATATCATCGGGAGGACCGCGAATAGAACTAAATAGCCATTTGATGATGAATAATATTGGTGGTAGCCCCAAAAAACATGAACCTTTGTACAATAATTTTGTTAAACCTGTTTTCTCAGTTTCTAACGATAAACATATAGTGACAAACATGGTATAGAGGATCCCTCCTATGATTATGAGTAAATACTGATCACCACCTGTTGAAGCACCTGTTGTTACAACTTCTTGTCCATGTACAGAACCATTAACTAAATATGCAGTTGGTGTTATAGTAGTACCCATAGAGTAACCATTGGCCAAAGCGTATGACAACATTAATAAATCTGCAGTGTCAGTTGATGAAGATCCTCCTTTTTTTGAGGTGTAATGGGAGCTTGTTAATTCAAGTATAGATCGTGTCATGTTTGTACACAGGGTTTCACTTTGAAAAATCCGATCGACAAATATGAAATATATCACATATAGCAATGTGTCGATTTTATTAAACTGTCTATTATCGAATTTGAAAGTAGTTAATGGTGTTTTTTCAATTCTGTTTACATCATACATCATATATTGCTTAATGCACATGGCCAAGTCTTTTGAGAGGGTATTGATTTTTGACTCGATATCTTTATCTTGAAAAAAATCATATATTTGTTTTAATTCTGTTTGCAAGTCTGTTAGTATAAATTGACACGCGATTCCGCTTTTGAATTCATCAATTAACGCTTGAATTTGGGATTTGCTTTCTGTTTTAATATTTAGTTTTGGAAACATTAATAATACAATGCGTAAACAATGATTATAATCAATCGACATGATTTTTAAATTTGATAGTGTGCTATTGATTATTTGAAGTTCTCTATTATTAATTTTATTTAGATTAGTGTTTACAGAAATTTCAACAAGGTTATAAAACACATTTAATTTATTGAGCATTGTTTTATATATGTCTTGATAAAAAATTGTATTTTTACTAGGGACTTGAGGGCTGGATTCATGAATCAGCTTTTCTCTTAGAGCAAGTATAAAAACGAAACCCAGTCAACCTTGGAATAATTAAAAACTCAATCCTTCTAACCTGAGCTTCCTGTTCCTGCTCCTGTTCCTGCTCCTGCTCCTCCATTGCTGTAGAACTTGGCGCACTTGGTACATGCCTCGTCTGTGCAGCTCAGGGCTTTGGCCATGTCTATCTCCTTGTCCACATTGTAGAGGCCATAGTTTGGAAAGCCGCCCTTGAACATGAACTCGTTGACGTCAATTCCCGGGATCTGGGTAATGTACTTGAAAGGGTCCGTAGCGGTCTCGGTGCCAACGGCCCAGAGGTCTGATGCAAACTCCCAGTCGGATCCCTTGATGGGGCATAGTGAGCCACCCTTTGGCGGTCCCATGATCTTGACCGGGGTCTTGTAAAAGTCCGTCATGCGCTCACTGTAGCTGCCGCCGTCCTCCTTGGCGCTCATAGGGTATGCGTTCCTCGTCGGAAACATCCACCAGTTGTTCATGTTGGGCAGGTGCTCCGCATACCTGATTGCGAGAATGACCCAGCGCCTCAAGATGTCGATCTTCTGACCGAGAGTGATGTCGTTGCCCGTCTCCTTGATGTCAAACGCAATCACATAGGTCTTGTGTGCCTGAAGGAGTTCGCGAGCCCTTGCAAACTTGTGGGCGTGCGTGGGCAAGTGCTCAATCTTGGTCGCGAGAACCTCGATGGCAAACATGTGCTTCATGCCATTGTTCGTCTCGATCAAGACCAAAAAGTCGATAGAGCCGTACTCCTCCACGTCGAACTCGTGCTTCTTCACGCCCGTCTTGTCCATGCTGTAAGAGGTCTCAATGCTCTTGATGTCCGCCACCGTGTGGACCAGGGTCTGGAAGGCATTATGTAATGGCTTCTTGTAGGTGGCGTGATTCGTCCTCAACAGTGTGAGATTGCAGTCGGCGCAGTGGAGCCCGGCGTTTCTGGCCCTGCTGATCCTGCAAATAATGCACGTCTGGTTCTTGTTGCAGACGTCAAACGTCACCATGTTGCCAATATTCGTGTTGCATGCCTTGCAATACTTGTTGTGGGCAACAAACTTGTTGTTGAAATCCTTGGCCGACATGCTCCTCACGTCCTTTGCCCCTCCGTCAATCATGTGCCCGTTCAATGCGAGCGGGACCAGGCTGGGCTTGAGGCGCTTATGAGCATCGGATATGCTCTTGCCGCAACCCTTGCATTGACCGCCGCTCTTTCCTTCAACCCTCGGGACCACACCCTTGGCGCACTTGATGTTCCTCTCGAGGTAGTCAATGCGGTTCAGCAAGGGCGCAATCCTCTTTTCAAACAGAATCTTGAAAAAACTCTTGAGCATCACCTTGGGCAACGTGATCTTGACAGAGCGGATAGGGACCTTGGCCACTTTTTGCCTTTTGGCTAGGGGCTGGTCTTCCTCTTCCTCCTCGTCCTGATCCTCGTCCTCTTCCTCTTGTTCCTCGTCTTCTTCCTCCTGTTCCTCGTCATCACTCTCTGAAGCTAAAGCCGCAGCTGCAGCCGCCGTAGCGATTGCGATTGCATTGGGCGTAGGCGGCTTGATTGCCGTGGCAACCATGGCTTCTTCTTCCTCTTTCTCTTTCTCTTTCTCCTTGTCCATGTGAGACACTTGCCATGTTTCCCAACTGCTGGGCGCATACTTGACGCATCCAAAGTACTCGGCGTGTTTGGCATCAGCGCACCGCGTGCACGGCAACTCGCGAGCTCCTCCAGAGCACATGATGTAGATGCACAGTGCTGGCACTATTCTCGTAACGTCTTCTCCCTTTTTGGCATTTGCGTGCCTGCTGTTCTTGCCACCAGCCGTGTCGTACATGACTTTGACCGCGCCAGTCTTGAAAAACGTGCTGTCAAAGATGCTTGAAACACGGTCGTCATAATTCAACAACTTTTCTTTCGACTTTTGAAGATTCTCAAAGCTATGGAAAAACGTATTCATGACGCTGTTATACCCTACACCTATCCATGACATTTCTCATTTCTCATTTTTTATCTATTTTTCTTGGCAATAATTTGAAAAACGAACTGGATATATCTTTCGTCTATTACCCATTTCACAAGTTGCAGAGCCGGGAGAAGACTTGGACCTATACAGGGGTGATTTTTCTAAATCATGCGCCGACTTGGACCGATGCAGAAAATATCTAGATTTAAGCTTTTCCATTACAAACATGGATCTATTATAGCGATCAAGACAAAACACGGGAAACGTAAAGGAATCGAATGCGTTCAATGCACATGATACACTTGATACACTTGATTCATTTATTTCGTCAAGTATCTTTAAATTCTCAGGACGAGCAAACGGAGATGTATACATTTTGAATCTTGTTTTATTACAGTGGGAGAATCTTTATATTGAGAGAAACAATAATGTACAATGGCCATTGCGATGTAAAAACGAATGGTGGATAGATAATAATAAATAAGGTCAAATATTATGGGATCGGGCTTGGCGACACGTATAATTTCTAACTTTTAATTACTTGACAATTATTAAATGCATGATCTTCAAACAAGATGTAACTTTGAGATGTCCAGTGAGTCTTTCATAAATGAAGCATTGCCTGTACAAAAGGCAAGTGTTTATAATATTGAAAATGAGATTATCATACATTCGCCATGTGGTAAATACAATATTAAATATGCCAAGGATTTCGAATTTGTATATGTATTTAATGATCGAGATGAATTTATATTTAGATTAAACCACAATACATACAAGTCACATTATTGTTGTAATATTATAGAATTTGTAAAGGATGAGATTGTTATCAATGACGAACATAGTTCGCTTGGAATATACGATATGCAGGGCAAATTACGTTATAATGTATGTGGTTTTGATGATTTTTATACACAAAAATTCAGAGTCACAGATGATGACACAGATTATTTAGTACTGTATGGATTTATATGGTCTCCTGTACATTTCATGTCAATTTATGATCTTAATAAAATGGTGGTAGATGAATCTTATGAACCTGATCGATATTGGGAAAAAGATACTCGTGATTTAGGAGTGACTGTGACTAGTATAGATAATAAAGTATGTTATGGCATGACACCGAGCGTATTCAAGTCATTTATGATTGATAAAAAGAATAAAGAGGTGATTGAAAAACAGGAATTGTTAAATACCAGGTGGACTGAAGATAATATCCTCAAAATAATTGTAAATGATTATCCTGTAGATGAAACAATCAAAAACAAAATATTATCATCTATCGACTGTCCAAATATAACTTGCTTTGGTGGTAAGTCAGGTAGTGAATTTAAAGAGCATGCCGAAAATATCATATTGAAAAGTGTTAACAACCGGAAAATCATTGATTTCATTGCAAGAATCATTATTTGCGATGATTATACCAAGTACTCTTCAAATGGTACAGATTTAAAAGAAGTCAATCTTATATTTACAATCGATGATATTTTGAAGATTCATATTATTATCCCAATGACCAAAATAGCACAGAAAGACACATATTGGTTTCCAGAGAATGATGAACATGTTGTTATAAATTTCACTGTAGTATAACGCCAATAATCCTCCAGGACGAGCAAACGGAGATGTATACATTTTGAATCTTGTGTTTTATTACAGTGGGCATTGAAAGAAGCAAAAAAGAAACCAAAAAGAATCATACAGCCAAGCTCTTTTCAAACATGGCGTCCGTGATCGACTTGCGAAACTGCCAAGGTGGATTGATATGAAACGTCTTTTTAAACACGTTGATCTCCTCGAGAACCTCGGGGTCGTCCTTGTGCTCCTTGTAAAACTCGAGCTTGACCTCGGCCTTGCCACGGGACCTCTTTTGCTTCTTGTCGGGCACTTCTAAAGAGGGCACTTGCTGCGACACAATGTCCAAGATGGAAGACATTGATGCGACCTTGTTCTCCAGGGTGACGATCCGAGCATCCTTTTCCAAGACCATGGTCAAGAGGTTGCTTATCTTTTCATTGAGCTCGGAAATCTGGTCTTGGTCGAGGTTGAGCTCTTGACTGTGGTTGTCTTGATTATCTTGATCTGTAGGGCTGCTAAACATGTCGTCCATTGAAAGTTACTCGGCGACCTCTTTATATTACAGGAATTATCAAAACAAAAGGGATTATACAAATCGAATCACTTTTTACTATTCATTCTTCTTGGAATTGTCAAAATCTGCCTTGGCCATCATCTTGATCAATTGCCAAGGGACGTCTTTGAACTTTTGAACGTCCTTGACAAATATGCCACAAGAGACGAGCTTTTCATAAAGGCCACTCACATATGACTTTTTGTTCTTCTTGTAAAATGCGGAAAGCTCCTCCTTGTAAGTGCGGTATTGCTCTTCGATTGTCAAAAGAGCCTTTTCGGCTTCGCCATCTGGCCTGCGTTTCTTCAGCGACATGGGCAGGAGCTATTATGTCTGTGTGCCTTTTATGCTTTTATATCCCTGGTCAATTTCTTTACATTTAATTGTACAAAATAATTACATCACAATATCGCGTGCAAATGTCAAGTATCGTTCTATATATAAAGACAAGTCTTGACACTTTTGCGTCCACTCGTAATCCAATATATCCTCTTGTGTAATCGTCTCTTTGAATACGAATTTACAAGTAGCAACAATTTTGGCATCAACCAGGACATTCGACACGATATAGCTAGTATCCTGAGCGAACGAGTCACACTGGTTTTGTTTATTCAAGACTTCCAAGAATTCTATCAAGAGCTGTTGAATTAAAACTTGATAGTGAGTAAAAGGGACTGTTATACCATTGTATTGTATATATGCCTGTTCCTTGTTGGACTTTATTTTGATACATTTAGAGACTTCATAGTCTCCTATGACACCATGAATGATTTGCAGTCGCACCACACGTTTGACTTTTTCATTAGCAAGAGCCAACTTATAAATCAAGGTAGCGACATCATGGGCCATTTCTTTTATTCTCTATTTTTTTGAATCCTTATATTATATATAACAATAATGGCCCCTCCCCCTCCTATTTTAACGACGACTGATAACAAGTGCTATGGAAAGAGCATCACGGGATGCACGTATTCGGTCAATGGCGACTACAAGTGTGGTGGTCAGGCTGGACCCGGATTTATCGATGGAGCCGCAATCATCATGGGACAACCCTACATGGGGCAAGGTCCGGCAAAGGCATGCAATAGTCAGTCTCAATGTGACAAGTGCAATATGAAAAAGTAGTAAATGGAACTATATGAGGGTGTAGTGGTTCTAAGCAGTAGTTGGCTCTACCTCGACCTCGGCCTCTGGCTCTGGCTCTCCCGTCTCTGCATCTGCCTCATCAGACGCCTTGGCCTTTTCCTTGTCCTCTTCCGTAACCTCGATATCTTCAAACTCCTTTCGCAGTGCCGGCTTCACATCCATCGCCATGACATAGTGCGCCTTCTTAAAGATGCTCTCGCCCGTCTTGGGTTTTTTGTGATTTCGGTCTCCTCTTAGAACTCGCTTGATCGTAATGCAATTCTTGAATGATACGCTCTTTCCGGTCTTGACCTGTGCAATCAATGCTCGGATGAACGAGTCACATACCTTGCGAGTCTCGTCAACGGTGAGACCAGTCTCTTGCTTGACTTGCTGAACAATGGTAGTAGGGATGGTCATTTGGTAGTTATACAGAATACGAGGCTACAATCCTTATATGGCTTATAGATTCTTATACACTATAGAAATAATGGGGAATGTCAATGATAGACCGCACGGTGACAGTGACCACTCGTATTTTGTCAAACGAAAACTGGGGGACTTGCATTACGCGTGGTTGTGGCTAAAACACCTGGCACAAAACAAAACAAGTCGGGATGAATACAGTCAAGGTCATTATATTGTGGGACATCATAAATCCACTTCATAACTTCCTAGTCTTGTATTTCCTATGTAGGGCTCCTGGGATAACAACTCTAGCTTACCAAGTAACAACTATGGTGAAGTAG
>Ga0247843_1006974_pt1 | contig 14272 bp, 12 predicted proteins | sample LaCruzMarch2017__FD_192420 | JGI IMG/M metagenome (GOLD analysis project Ga0247843, IMG submission 192420) | Freshwater microbial communities from meromictic Lake La Cruz, Castile-La Mancha, Spain - LaCruzMarch2017_8m | ecosystem: Environmental > Aquatic > Freshwater > Lake | place: Spain...
TATCAGCAAAGAAGTGTTTATTGGCACGGGGGTGATGATCGCTGTCATGGTGGATATTACACGCCTATCATCTTACCTCAGTGTAGAAACTTTTGCGCAAGTGCAATCGCATGCGGGCTTGATATTATGCGGTGTGTTGGCGGCTTTTGCTGGCTCATGGTTTGGCAATGCCCAACTCAAAAAAATAACGCTGGAATTTGTGCGGCATACAGTGGCCACATTGATGCTGATTATTTCGGTGCTCATGTTTATGGGCATTTTGTAATCAGCATTCATTGGGGCTTGGTGTTGCAATCGGGCTCGTGCATACGGTTAGCAACATGTATTTCGTAACGATATTTATAATATTTGGGCACCTGCCGGCCTCTGCCTGAAGGCAGGCCCGGCACCCGGCTATGCGCTATATGCGCCCGGTCTGGTTTTGAGAAATTATAAAATTCATGTCGGGCGCATGCCGCTGCTATCCGTGGTGCAGTAATAAGATGTTTATAGCCCGACCCAATCGGTAGCTCCTTTTAATTTTTGACCCAAGAGAATGTGTAAGGCTTACCTTGATGCGTAACATGCAGATAGCGTATGCCGGGTTGAAAATCTTTGATATCGATCATGAGCTTCTCATGACTCTGCTCGAGGATTCGAAAGGGTTGTTTTCGCCCTAGGATATCAATTATTTCTATACTGCCATCTGGCGGTGGCTGAATGTACAGGTGGTTTTGTGCTGGGTTTGGATAACAACTCAGTAACGACAATTCCGGTTTGACGTCTGGTATATTCACCGGCATGCATACAGAATCTATGTAGGATGTGCTTAGATATCCGGTTCTGTGAATATTCTGTCTGAACATAAGCCACTCTGGGCATTTGCCGATTCCAGCTTCAAGAAGAAAGGCCTTGCCGATATTTTGGGAATCAGGGGTATAGGTGCCATAACCCGCCATGATGAAAACATCCATCGTTCCGTTTTTGTCAAAGTCAGCGATGAGTGGCCCGTGGTCTGCTTCCCAATAGGGCAATCCGGTAGGTAGATAGTCGCCAGTTTGAAATTCCCATATCAGACCCGAATAGGGCTCAATTGCCATTACTTTCCCCATAAAAAATCCGGCAACGAGGTCTAGGGTATCATTTCCATTTATGTCACCTACGGCACATCCTCGGAATGATGAGAATACGGTAGGGAATGACCATTTGGTATTTCCGTTTACAGCATCTAAGATCCATACTCTTTCGTCGAGGCTTACCCAGTCATTATTGGTGCAAATGAGCTCTAGACTCCCATCACCTTCAAGATCAGCCAAAGTGAGAGCCCCCATATTGCTGATGGGCATCATCTTGCGCCATTGTTCTGTGCCATTTTCGCAATTAATAGCACGAATCATGCTATTATGTGAGCCGATGATATACTCATACGTTCCGTCACCATCTACATCTGCAACGACGCCGCCATGATAGGCATTGTAGATAGAAGTATCCTGAATATGATTTTGCCAAAGGGTATCTCTAGTGGCATAATCATAAGCACGGATATATAACCCTGACTGGTTAAAGTGGTTGGCAACAATAATTTCGAAGGTGCCGTCTCCATTGATATCCACGAGGGTGGGTTCTGTTTGGATTGGCCCATTATGGGGGTCCACTTGAATAATGGCATTTGTGCTACCATCTTCTGCATTCAGGATGCGGAGCTCACCACTGAAGTTACCGAAAAGGATTTCTGGTTTACCATCGCCATCGATATCTGCAAGGGTAGGCGGGGAATCACCGCCACCGCAAGATTGTCGCCACTTGATCACGCCGGTATTTCCATTTATACAAAATGCTTCTGGGTTGCAAGAGCCAATAACGAATACATCTAGGGTGTCATCACCATCCGCATCATATATCAAGGGTGCTACATCTCCACAACCTCCAATATCTGTAATCCATCTCACACTGCCGTCTTCTGCATTTATGCAATGCGCTTTACCATCATTGGTATAGGTAGTAAAAACGATTTCAAGGAAGCCGTCGTCATCTAGGTCGGCGGCAGCTGCAGAGCCAAAGGCAGGCGCTGGCACTGTGTATTGCCATTTAATTGCAGGGTATTGTGCTTGTACCAGAGAGCAGGTAAGCAACCAAGCGGTTATGATGATGCTAGAAACAATCGCTTTTATAAAATTGATTTTCATTAATGTTTCCATAGGTTTACTATCGGTGGTTACTTAAAATTAGGATATTATTTCATGAAATTCAAAAGCAAAATTCTATTGGTACAATACGACGCAGAGTTAATTGTGTCAATACGCTGTAAAACGAGTACAGCCTTGCGTGAAATATATGCTGAGCACATGCAGAGATAAGCATGCCCTGAACAAAGCCAGCACCGAGCCAGTTAATAGGTAGGCGTCCTCATAAAGCAATTGACCAATATGCGACCTGCAACCCCGCCATATTGGTTTTGTATAACCACTACTCAGAAATACATTGCCCATTGGGGGTTCGCCCCCACCGAGGTAGTTTTATTTAGGGCTTCCTCAGAAAGTAAAAGCTAGATATATTATTGGGTGGCGCTTAAAGTATGCAGCCCACCGCTCTGCGGTAACACCATAGTTCCCTCCCCATTTTTCGGGTGAAGGTGAGGAAGGAAGAGTCTAAAAACGAGAACGAGTTTAACAACGAGTATGAGCGTGAGAACAGGAGTTTTTCATACTCGTCTTCAGTCTCAGAATCGTTCTGCTACCAAGGGGTATCATAGTCATGTGCAAGAATAAGGAATATATGAGTCGCAAGTTTGTTGCCTGCGAGATACGTGCTTTTTAGGCTTTCGACTACCATTCATTCCGTCTAGAATATTATAATACCCTTAGAACTCAATAATAGTAAAAGATAATACCTTCTGATTAAGCACCATTAATCCCTATCATCGAGCATGAAACTTTGAATTTCAGCAGATGAGCCTTTGGGGTTATAAATTGAATGTGCTGAGTGAATCGGGTACTACTTCAATAAAGTCAATTGCTTGCAAGGTCTCTCTTTTTCTTATAATTAAGGGTTTCCCTTCAGTATTAATGAGTACTACTGCTGGACGAAGAGAAATAAACTGCATCCATTGGGTCATATTATATGCGCCCACAGTATGCACTACAACGTGGTCTCCTCTTTTTAAAGGCGGCAATGTACAGGTTTCTCGCACCACATCAATATTCATGCACAAGGGTCCATATAACACGGTGTCTTCGGTGTAGTGACTAAATTCTTGAGCGGGTGATATTTTATGATCATACCAGAATGAAGTGAAGAGTATATTCACGCCAAAATCCATAATGGTAGCACGTCTGCCGTCGGCAAGTCTTTTGTTCGAGATGACACTACCCAATAAGTAACCAGCTTCATCAATGAGCGCTCTTCCGGTTTCGAGGATGAGCAAAGGAAGTTCATCTTGCACAAAGCCAGCATTTAAGATAGCGGAGCAAATGGCTTCGGCAAATTGATCAACTGAAGGTGAGGTATCTGCACCTTGCAGATATGAGCCTTTCAACGTGTTTTTAGATGCGAAGCCACCGCCAAGATCAAGATACTCTAATTTGATAGAATGTTGCTTACGAATGGCAATTGCAAGGTCTGACATTTTTTGTGCTGCGATTGCATAGGCACTGGGCGAAAGCATGAATGTACCAATATGGCAATGCAAACCGGTAAGATTTAGTTTTCCAGCTAACACGATTTTATTGATGGCATCCCAAGCTTGGCCATTTTCATAATTGAATCCGAATCGGTCCCACATCGGATAAATACCAGTATCCATGTTTACGCGTATGGCAACATCCGGCTTGTAATTCATATCCTCAGCCAATTCGGTGATGCGATATAATTCATCTAAATGATCTATATGAATTAAGGATTTATTTTTTAAGGCCTGTATAATTTCTTCATCAGTTTTATCAGGGCCATTAAAAATGATTCGATTTCCAGGCACACCATTTCCTAATGCTTTTTGATATTCAAATCCGGAAACGACTTCCGCCCATGCCCCTTCTTGATGATAGATATTGCAGATTGCATTTATATAGTTGGTTTTGTAAGACCAAGCAAACTGTACTTTGGGGTATCGGTTTTGAAATGCGCGCTTTGCATCATGATAGGTGTTGCGAATATTTTTTTCGGAGAGCACGAATAAAGGGGAACCAAATTCTTGTAACAGGCTCTTTACAGAAACGCCATCGATATGGGTAACTGGCGCAAACTCCGTTCTGGTTCCAAATTTATTGAGTATCCCGGTATTGACTCTTTGAATGAGTGGGCGTTCATATTGTAATCTTGTCATGATTCTGAATTAAGCTGAAAGGGTTTGGTATCCTGAAGTATTTTGGAATTAATTTCACCATGCAAAGACACTTGTTCAAAAGCCTTCATGTCAACAATCATATCCCAAGCATATCGTATAAAGAGCGTGCCGGGTTTATACTCGGTCATGGTTTGTATTGCATTGCCTAATGCGAGGTGTACGAGTGCTTCGGGGTGATTCTGACCTGCCGCACAAGCTAGATATACCCAAGCCGGGAATCTAGGGTTCATTTCAATGAGAAAGAGTTCTCCCTTATCGTTACGTATCATCTCTAACTCACAAGGCCCTCTCCAATGCGTTTCTTTCATTACATGCCTAGCAAAGTCCATAATTCGATCATCATCGAGCGTAACTCCTGCCCAGGCTTTGCCTTTATCTGTAATGACTTGTTTACGCATCGGTACGGCACCTATCATGCCCCCATTGCCATCCCCTAACACCGTGATATTAACCTCTGTGCCAGTAACGAATTTCTGTAATATGATAGGTACGCCCCATTTAGCACTGAATTTATGAAATAAACCTACCGCCTGTTCAAGTGAATAGGCTATGCCTGCATCATAATATTTCCCCTTCACAACGACAGGAAAATCTAGCTGATAGATTGCCTCCGGTATTTCTTGTGTACTATGCATCACAATACCTTCGGGTACCTTGATATTATACTTTTTACCCCAAGCACTCAATCGAGCTTTGTGTCTTTCTTCAAATTGTTGTTCGGTAGGCAAGAAACAAGCGATACCCATTTTTTCTTTGAGAAAGGTCGCCAATCGAATAAAGCAAAATAATTCTGAATCAAAATTGGGGATCAAGACATCTATTTTTTCTATATCGTGAATGTATTTCAATCGATTCACTAATGCTTCTTGACCAGCAGATGGAAAAGGCATTTGATAACTATGATCTACGAGTCCGTGCATATACAAGCCGGGTTCAAAGGTGTCGTATGACAAGCCAATGATGCGTACATCGAAAGATGCAGCTTCGCGTAAAGCACGAATTACAGGCACTCCAGAACCCGGACTATCAACATTGTTAAGCCCAGAAACCGCTATCGTATATTGGGGTTTATTCATCAGACTGTATCAGTTGATATTGTTGCAGCATACGTACAAAGTCATAAAAGTCTTTTTCAGCACTTGATGCATCTGTTTGATACGTGGAGGTGATATAAGGGATAATGTCCTGTTGTTGCTTGCCAGCTTTTAAAAGTTTTAAGATTTCGAGACCGATTGGGTTTAGAGAGTAGGAGTCTCCGCTGGCAGGGTCAAACAAAAACCCTGAATCACTGATGGCGATATTATTACGTATTTTCATTGTCATTTGCGCGTAAAAAATAGGTGAATCAGGAACCCAACAAAGGATTTGTATTAATTTTCATCCTGAATATATCTGTAAAATTGGGTAAAGTCGTAATAAGCATCTTTACAATATTTAATATATTATTAAATAATTTGCTCTAATGGGATTCTTGCCGTGTGTAGTCCTTTTTTAAATTCACTCACTCCGATTCCTGTTACCTGTCGAAATTGATTGCTGAGATATTGAACTGAACTATATCCTAACCTATAAGCAATTTCACTTAGGGTGAGATCATCATAACTTAAAAGCTCTTTTACTTTTTCGATACGAATTTGGATGGAATATTTTTCAATGGTAGTGCCTGTTTTCTCAGAAAATAGTTTGCTCAATACTGGATACCCAATTGCTAGTCTTTGACTCAACCATACGCTTTGCTTCGTGTTAATGTCTATACCTTCACCAAAAAATATTTGTTGAATTACAGTTGCTTTAATGCGTTCTACAATTAAATCCTCTTCATTCCGAATTAATGCGAATCCGTTTCGGCTGAGTATCATATCTATCATTTCTTCCGAAATAATCTGAGGGTCAAAACTGATTTCCGCCTTACCCAGACTACAAGAATGGACTTGTATAAATCCTGATTTTTGAAGCTCCCAGGTTACAACCTTTATACACGAAGATGATACCATGTTTCGAATATTGAGCTGCTCCCGCTTGGTATTCAGATTATGTGGCTGCATACGATTACTGTTTAGGTGGTCAAATGTATACAAAGTGAAACGTAATACAAGTTTAGCATTTTTTAGAATGCTATTCTGATACGTATGCAGGCGGTAATTATCTTGATATAACCTCAATAAGTGGTTTGTGGCTCATGTATGTTAATGGCCATAGATAATTTTACACAAATTGTAGATTATATTATTATGACAAAAGAGACAATTGAGAAGGCCTCAAATTATTATTGCTCTTTGATGGCAAGCTGCCCGCAAGCTGCATCCACATCTCTACCGCGGCTTCTTCTTACATTCACAATCATGCCCCGGTCTTCTAAAAATGCTTTAAATCGATGCATACGATTGCTAGAAGTATTCACCAAGTCAGACAATGCAATCGGATTGTATTCAATGATATTTATTTTGCAAGGTATCCCTTGTGCGAAAGTCCATAACTCTTCAGCATCCTGCAAGCCGTCATTAAAGTCTTGAAATATAATGTATTCAAAAGTTACGCGTGTGCCTGTTTTATCTGTAAAATATAGCAAAGCGTCTTTTAAGGCTTCTAATGAATTATGCTCATTGATAGGCATAATTTCAGATCTTTTTACATCATTAGCAGCATGTAAAGAAAGCGCAAACTCAAACGCGGCATCATCATCGGCGAGTTTTTTTATCATTTTGGCAATACCAGCTGTAGATACCGTAATTCTACGGGGAGACATGCCCATACCTGCAGGTGATGTAATCCTACTGATAGATGACATTACATTTTTATAATTTAGAAGGGGTTCGCCCATCCCCATGTATACTATATTACTCAGCGGGATGCCATAATACGCTAGCGCTTTTTTACGAATGATTTCTACTTGATCATAAATTTCATAATGTAATAAGTTGCGCTTGAGGTCCATATAGCCAGTCGCACAAAACTTGCAGGTAAGGGAGCAGCCTGCTTGCGAAGATATGCAAGCAGTCATTCGAGTTGCGGTTGGAATGAGCACACCTTCTACTAAGTTGCCATCAGCCATACGAAAGCCAAATTTGACAGTGCCATCCTTACTTTTTTGCTCTTCAGAGATGTGTACTTTATTAAGGGTATAATGAGCCTCTAGCCAATCGGTAAATTTTGCACCCAGATTTTTCATTTCAGCAAAAGATGCAGCATGCTTTTTCCATATCCACTCTTCTAGTTGCTTAGCGCGAAACGCCGGCTGATCGGCTGCAATTACCAAAGATGTAAGCTCTTCAGTTGTTAGCAACCTGATATCCGCTTTTTGTGTATTCATAATAAGACTTCCTTATTTTGATCCTGAAAAATAGCAGCATCTCTGGATGGCAATAAAATCAGGCTAAAATACGCCAATGCACCTGCGGCAATTAACATAAGATATTGAGAAGTATGTATCAGCAAGGCATATGCAGCGCCGCTTTGCTCACTATATCCGAAGGTGATAAAGGTAAGCTGACAAAAGAAGTGAAAGGCACCTACGCCGCCAGGCACCGGCAGTATAATGCCAATACCCCCAATCACCATCACCATCATAGCAAAATAGAAACTCAAATCAGATGTTTCTGTTAAAGCAAAAAAGCAGACATAGTATTGGAGAATATAACATATCCAAATGGCAATCGTTAGCATTACAAATCTACCCGGATTGCGTAAGCGAAAAATGCCGATAGCTGAGAGCCCAACATTTTTGATAAACGCTATGACTTTTGCAAACACAGGGATTTCTTCTAATTTATCTAAATACTTGCGCACGAGAAAGATTGCGAGAATGGTAAACGGTAACAAGACAAGTAAATAGTAACCGATACCCACTTTACTGCCATCTTGCGTTCCAGTGGTCTCTTCTACTATTTGCATTAATCTTTCGTATTCCAGCAGAAAACATAGGGCAATGAAACCCATCATTACCAGCATATCGATTATGCGTTCAAGTACCACCGACCCGATAGAATGGGAGAAGGGCACTTTGTCTGACTTGAGTAACATACTACAGCGACTCACTTCACCCAGTCGAGGCACGGCATTGTTAGCCATATATCCCACCATTACGGCTGCAAAGGTATTGTAAACAGAAGTAGAGAATCCGGCTGGCTGTAGCAACATCTTCCATCTGAGTGCCCTTAGAAAGTGACTTAGCAATGATACCGCCAAAGATGCAAATACAAATCTGAAGTCTGCATTGCTGAGTTGATCCCAGGCCTCACTTAGGTTAATATTGCGGAATGTTAAAAAAAGCAACAAGCCTCCAATACCTAGCCCGAGTGCGTATTTTAGAATGGTCGTAAGTTTGGGATTCACGTATTTACATTGCTTTGTTAAGATGACGCAGTTGTATGTATAAAGGATATAGAACCCTATTCTACAGTAACTGATTTTGCAAGATTGCGAGGCTGATCTACGTTACAACCTCTCATTACAGCTATGTGATAAGACAAGAGTTGCAAAGGTATAACAGCAAGAATGGGTGCTAACACCTCATCTGCATGAGGCACCTCTAATACATAATCTGCCATATCCCGAATCGTGGTATCGCCTTGCGACACGATACCTATTACGATTCCTTTTCTGGCTTTCACTTCCTGAATATTACTTACAATTTTATCGTAGGTCTTATCTTTCGTAGCTATGACCACCACGGGCATATTTTCATCGATAAGGGCAATCGGGCCATGCTTCATTTCTGCTGCTGGATAGCCTTCAGCATGTATGTATGATATTTCCTTAAGTTTTAGGGCGCCCTCTAGTGCAACGGGAAAATTATAACCCCTACCTAAATAGAGAAAATTAGACACATCTTTAAAAACAGGCGCTAATGTAATTACAGCCTCATTCAACAATAGGGTTTGCTCGATTTTTTCGGGTAACAGCAACATTTCCTTTGCAAGCTGATGATATCTTGCATCTGAAAGCGTTTTCTTAATATGACCTAATTGAATGGCCATAAGGGTCAGTACGGTTACCTGAGCAGTAAACGCCTTAGTTGAGGCCACACCGATTTCGGGCCCAGCATGGGTATACACCCCAGCATGCGTTTCTCTAGGAATAGATGAACCTACCACGTTACAGACCCCCAAGACCAAAGCACCCTGGGACTTTGCTAATTGAATAGCAGCCAGCGTATCTGCTGTTTCGCCACTTTGGCTAATCGCTATCACTACATCGCCTGGGAGAATGACCGGATTACGATACCGGAATTCAGAAGCATACTCAACCTCAACTGGTATTCTCGCCAAATCCTCAAATAGATACTCAGCTAATAAACCAGCATGCCAGCTGGTACCACATGCGATGATTACAATTCTAGGAGCAGATATCAGTTTGTCCATAACATCTGCTAAGCCACCTAATTTGATATCATAAGTATCAGCCATGATACGACCGCGCATGCAATCCATAATAGTTTTGGGTTGCTCAAAAATCTCCTTTAGCATAAAATGCTCGAAACCACCTTTTTCTATCGCTTCAATTTCAAGATCCAGGGTCATAACATCCGGAGTAACCGGCGTGTTTTTGATCGTTTTTAAGGTGAGTTCGTTTTTCTTAATAATGGCTACATCCCCATCATTCAGGTAAATGACATTCTTGGTGTATTCAATAATGGGTGTAGCATCAGAAGCGATAAAATATTCACCTTCACCAATACCAATTACGAGTGGGCTTCCTTTTCGAGCGGCGATTATTTGATCAGGTTCATGTTTACACATCACGACTAATCCGTAGGCTCCTTCTACTTTGAGCAGGGCCAGCCGTACCGCTACTTCAGCACTTACGTTACCAATGGTGTAAATTTCTTCAATCAGATGCGCTAATACTTCGGTATCTGTTTCTGATGTAAATGCATATCCACGGGTTTCAAGCCGTTTTTTCAGGGTAGCATAATTTTCGATTATGCCATTATGGATAATCACAAAAGCGCCCGATTGGCTCATATGAGGGTGCGCATTCACATCATTCGGTGCACCATGCGTAGCCCATCGGGTATGGCCCATACCCACATTGCCAGATATCGGATGTTTGGCAAGTGCATCTTCTAATGCCGCTACTTTGCCTCTCTTTTTCATGACCTGAATGCCATGACTCCCTTGAAGCGCTACGCCGGCAGAGTCATAGCCTCTGTACTCCAGGCGCTTAAGTCCGTTCAACAATATGGGAAGGGCTTCACGATTCCCAATGTATCCTACAATGCCACACATACGCTATTTATCTCTAGATATTGAAAAGTAAAAGTAAAAGTAATGAATTCAGGCGAAGCATTATTGCGGCGCCAGAGTATAATATAAATCCAGACGAGGTGCCCTTGTCGGATGACCCGGTCCGCCCAATATTACGCGATTAATGCTAGTGCTGGGTGCCGATGAGCGAATAATTACCCCATAATTCGGCAGCCTACCACTGATTACCGTTTGGCAATACTGTGCAAAAGGAGAGGTGTTGCCTAACTGATAGACAGATCGCGTTGGATTATACACCAAAGTCCCAAAAAATAATGCAGCCCTACCATTCTCATCTGCATAAAACATATCCAGACTTCCCGGCGGTAAATATTTGTTGTTGGCTCCATTATATTCATTCAGCACTGCAATTTCAAGCATCGCTCGGTTTACTATCGCCGGTCGTAATGATTCCAACTGCGGAATTTTAAGCCATATATCTGAAAGATTGCCTGCTTGTAAGAACAAAAATGAACTACCAACCCCAAGCGTATCTGTTAATGCCTGACCGAACAATCGGTTTTCATATTCACTGCGAATGATGCGGTTAAAATAAGCAGCATCATCATTTATTAAAAATGAGTAACTCAGGGTATCATAAAACACATCTCCAATTTTGCCCTTATAATAGAGCTTTAAGCGAGTTGTCGGTGATGTTGGGTTTATGTAATAGATGGCGCCAGGCTCCCTTGAATTCTGTGCAATCGACTGAGTGCTAAAATACAAGCCTTTAAAGAATTGAAGAAAGTTCTGATTGTTGAGCAGGTTTTCTTGGCTTGCTTGTAAAATCCGATTACCCAGTGCATCATTGAGTCGGATTTTAATTCCGCTTAATAATTCACTACCTGTGTTGAAACGAAGTTCTGATTGTACGGCTAAATTACTGCCAGTGACAGCAATGGAGTCGGTATTAAAATACTCACCTTCTCTTAAAAGACTTTCATTCAACTCAAATACCTGAAGTTGCTGTGCATCTGTAAAGTCTCCATAGAAACCATCAAGACCCAATTCTAGCACGAGTGAATCCAGAATCAAACTATCACCAAAGGCAAGATTGCTGCCTGTCATTCGGAATTGCGCAAAGGATGCAGTATGCATCCTTCCAAATTCAGGATCTAGTAAATTGCCCATCATAAGTTTACCCGTTTCATCTGTACGAGTACTATCCCTTAGAAAGGTTTTGGGCTTTGCCTGAATACTGTCGGTAAAGGCAAGGCCAATTACATCACCAGGAGGCACAATTTCCGCACCTATGGTTTTAGGCCGTTCGCATGCTGATAAAAAAAACAGGAACAACCCTGCTAGAGTCGTTCCTGTAATAAGTTGATATAGGGTACGCAATCAGTTAAGAATATTGTGGTACAATTCCTGATATTTATCTACATAGCTATCCTTGTCATCTGAATTACAGAAACCAAGACAGGTTTTTGCTTGATTACGGATGTAATCATCAATATCAGAAGACAGATTTGCATCTCCGTGAGCTACCGCATCCGCTAAACTGATACCGCCTTTGGCAACGCCATCGAGATTGTTCAAACGCAAGGGCTCAATTAATTCATTCGGTGCTGTATCCAATTTAGCTTTCTCTAAAAAGTTTTGAGAAAGTGGCATGGCGGATTGATCGTTATTATATACACTATATACAACCTTTGTATTGAAAAACATAGGGTCGTCTTTATATTGTGTTTTCAAATAATAAGGAATCAAACTGGTCATCCAATCGTGACAATGAATAATGTCTGGGCCCCAGCCTAATTTTTTAACGGTTTCAATAGCGCCTTTACAAAAGAATATTGACCGCTCATCATTATCAGCATACATCTTGTTATTCTTAGGGTCTGTTAATGCTGATTTTCTATTGAAATAATCTTCGTTATCCAAGAAATATACCTGCAATTTGGCATTGGGAATAGAAGCTACCTTAATCGTTAAGGGTTTCTCCTCATTGCCAACTCGAATATTGATTCCAGAAAGCCTGACAACCTCGTGCAAACGGTTTCTTCTTTCGTTAATAATGCCAAATTTTGGCATTAGAATACGGATCTCATGACCGCGCTCCTGCAAACCTTGTGGCAACATACGAATAATGTCTGCAGCAGAGGTGATTTTTAGGAAGGGATCTATTTCGCTCGTGGCGTAAAGTATTTTTAACTTTTGCATAGGGTCTGATTGTTTTGACCTAATTTTGGGATTACAAAATTAAACAAATTTTATTGACTTTTCAAACTTAGTCCTTAAATTCCAACCCACCTTTTTGTGGGTTGACATCCTTAAGCCTGATAATCATGCAAATAGCCCGTACCCTGCAAGAACTCGTTCTCCTTCGAAAAGCCTTAGACCTAAAAGATGTAACGATTGGCTTTGTGCCAACTATGGGCGCTTTACATCAGGGGCACATTTCTCTTGTTAATACGGCTAAACAACACACAGAGTTTGTTATTGCCTCAATATTTGTAAACCCCACACAGTTTGGACCCGGTGAAGATTTCAATCGGTACCCTCGCCTACCCGATCAAGACGCTGCTATGCTACAAGCCGCAGGCACAGATCTGCTGTTTATGCCCGACCCATCCGAAATGTACCCAATACCTCCACGTTTTACAATCACCCCCGGAAAATCAGCAAACGTGTTATGCGGTAAGTCCAGACCTGGGCATTTTGCAGGTGTGGGCCTCATAGTAACCAAACTCCTAAATCTCGTTAGACCCCATTCTCTGTTTCTAGGACAAAAAGACCTGCAACAAACAGTCATCATTAAACAATTGATAGAAGACCTAAATCTTCCTGGCAATGTGATAGTTTGTCCAACTCATAGAGAAGCTGATGGTCTGGCGATGAGTTCTAGAAATCGGTATTTGGACCCCGAAGAAAGAATGGCAGCTCTAGGGCTCTACCATACTTTGGTTAAAGGTAAGGTTCAAATGTTTGAAGGGATGGAAACCCAGTTACTGCTCACGATCATCCAAAAATTTAGCGCACAGTTTGAAAGACTGCAATGGGAGTATATTGAAATCGTAAACAGTACCGACTTAGAAACTCCAGAATTTCTAAATTCTGAAAAACAACCTGCAATCGTTTTAGCTGCCAAGGTAGGAAATACCCGCCTGATTGATAATATGTTTCTGTTTAAATAAAGCAACTATCTAATCTCACCTAGTAATGCTGATATAAGAAGGCTATTCAATAGTTTCTTGCCATTTATCTGGAGTAGAATACCATTCTTACTAAATTTTCTACCCCTCTATTACGTACCTTTGCAATTTATTTGTAAATCTGAGTACTATGATCACGGTTAGTAATTTATCGCTACGCTACGGAAAGCGGGTATTGTTTGAAGAGGTAAATCTGAAGTTTACACCCGGCAATTGTTACGGGGTAATCGGAGCAAACGGCGCAGGTAAATCTACATTCCTGAAAATATTATCCGGCGATATTGAGCCCACAACAGGGCATGTAAGCCTAGATAAAGGTATGCGTATGGCCGTGCTGAAACAAAATCACTTCGAATTTGATGCCTTCCCAGTACTCGAAACCGTGTTGAGAGGCCATCAAAAACTCTGGAACAATATGCAAGAGAAAGAGACTTTGTACGCAAAGCCCGACTTCTCTGATGCTGATGGTGAGCGCGTTGCACAACTTGAGGCCGATTTTGCAGAAATGGATGGCTGGAATGCTGAAAGCGATGCCGCCAATTTACTTTCCA
>Ga0247843_1006979_pt1 | contig 14264 bp, 9 predicted proteins | sample LaCruzMarch2017__FD_192420 | JGI IMG/M metagenome (GOLD analysis project Ga0247843, IMG submission 192420) | Freshwater microbial communities from meromictic Lake La Cruz, Castile-La Mancha, Spain - LaCruzMarch2017_8m | ecosystem: Environmental > Aquatic > Freshwater > Lake | place: Spain...
GGATGATCTGGCCGTCGTCGTCGAGGACGGCTTGGCCTTCTTCATAGAGCCAGCAGCGGTAAATCGCTTGAACCTGGTCCCAGGTGGCCGTTTCCGAATCGTCTCCGCACTCGGTCTTTCCCAAGTGGGTCAAACCGGCTCGGGCGGATCTGCTTCCCGCCACCGCTTCGCCATAGCCGCTCCAGCGATAGTCTTTGGGATCCGCGACAAGACCCGCGCGGACGGGATTGAGGTCGATGTAGGCAGAAATGGTACGCAGCGCGGTCTCGTCGTCTTCGACCTGCACACTCTTGTAGCGATCCTCCCAGACGGGGCCTTTGCGTCCGACTCGCCGGTTGTGCCAACGGCTGACTACCCGCAGCGGAAGCGGTCAAAATGATGCGAAGCCACGTCAGGAGAGCCCGACGAAGTTGAGATAAACGTTGCTTCAGCTCCTTCACAAAATTCGGAATGTCCCGCATCCGGTCCAGGTATCTCTGCCGCAGATTCGCTGCCGACTGTTCGAACCCGCCCGCGCGGAAGCTCTCCAGCTGCCAGCCGATCTTCTGGACCTCGGTTTCACTGTAAATCAGTCCGAGGTGATTGAGGAAAACGTCGTCGGAAGCCTCGTGGAGCGGGTTGTGCTTTGCCGTGTCCAAAGAAACGCAGAGATGCCAGTGGTTCCCCATGAGGCAGAAGGTCACAAGCTCGATTTGGGAAAAGGCACACTGCTGGACCAGAAGCTCGCGAAACTTCTCCTTGGCGATGTCATCCAGGATCATTTTCCTGTCGATCGCCCTGGAAATCAGGTGAGCACTGATCACGGAAGAGTTGACGGCTTGGAAGATGCGACGCGGCCTCATGAACTCTGTTCATTTGATTAAATTGCCGCAAGTGTGCAAAAAGAATGCTCCAAGCTTCTTATTCGCTGAAGGTCTGGATTTGGCGTGTTCTTACGCACAGAAAGCCTGACCCCAAGAATTTACGAGCAGGACGCCGAAACCCTTGACGGAACGGGCACTAAGGGCTCAAATCACCCCAAGATGGAAGGATTTTTCCCCTGCCTCCCCCTGAACCCCCTCCCTCCCCGGGCCCACGGTGAAGCGCTGGCCGCAGGGTTCAAAAAAGCAAATCCTTAGCAGTTACTACCGTCCTAACCCCATGCACCGTCTTATCAGCATCATCGTCTTTGTCGTTGCGGCCTCCGTATGCGTGTTTTGGCCAAGGCAACCTGTGGTCTCTCGCGAGATTGGGCAAGTCAGCGGAGAGGGTTCAGGGAGTGAGCGTTCGGATTTCCGAAGAAATGGAGCGGTGGAGCGCGCTCCCCAGCAGACTTTGGTCGAAGAGCTGGTGGAGGCGGGCTGGGATCGCCCAGCGGCAGTGACCTTTGGGGCGTTGTGTGATGAGGCGAAGCTGATCCCAGCGGTGCTCGGGCGCACGGAACTGGCGGCTTCGCTGCGGGCTCATCCCCCGATGGATGCCGGCGTCCACCGCGAACATCCTGAATGCCTGGCGCTGCGTGCCCGGCTGAAGCATCCGCAGCATCTCACGCAGGCATTGCGACAGGCTCCGCATTCCGGGCAGAGGCAACTGCTGTTGGGCTCTTGCTTGCACTTCGAGGAGGCGTCGCAGCTTGATGCTTGGGTGGCGTCTCTGGCTCGCCATGGCGGCTGGGTAAGTCGTGTGCTGGAGGAGTGCCCGGTGCAGGATCTCGCTCTGTTGCTCTGTTTTGACAGGGGCTCAGGTGAGAGCACGACCAGCGCTATCGGCCTCTATGATGACTGGCTGGCGGGAATGGCGACTCAGGCGGATGGCTCGCCGCGCACCGGCGCTGATCTGCGGACGCGGCTGGCCTTCATCCACAGCAGCGGGTCATCATTGCGACATGCCTTGGGCGAGAGCTCGGCTTTGCGGGAGCAGTTCCCCCGGCTGTGGCCGGAGCTGCGCAATGCTTTGGAGGCTCAGTCGTTAGGAAAGCAAGCCGAGGTCAGCGCTTGGGCGCTCACGGGCGGCAGGACCGGGCTTTGGCGCTTCATCTTACGACCCGAGGCACTACCGCTTTTCCGGGCTCATGGGGTATTGGCGGTGGAGTGGCTGGATGGCGAGCATGCCGTACATCCTGAGGGGGCCGATTTGATGGTTCGCGTGCTGCGCGACCATCGCTACATCGCAGGGGCTGGCTTGATTCAGTATGGCGACAGTGCGGAATTCCGTGCGGTGTGCCGCCGGCTTGATACGCTCACGATGGACAAGGCATGCTACTACCTATTGGAGGGCAAGGAACGCTTCAACGTGCAGACCCGTATCTCAGAGTGGAACAAGAACATCGCCTTCCTTCATGACGATCTCACCGAGGCTGTCGGCTTGTGGCCAACAGCTGACTTCTTCCACGCTGCGGGAAAGATTGTTGATGGTCGTTTGCCCTCTGTCCGAGAGATGGGATTGGCTGCTTGGGATGCGATCTCAACCGCCTCGGGCGTGATCTCGATAGTCGAGACCAGCCTGCAAGGCATTGCCACGACGATATTTGGCGAGTTAGTTAAGCAATTGGGCGAATCCACTGCCAAGGCCGTCGTGGATGCTGTCTTCTTCCCCTTGCGCCAAGTCGATCCCGGTCCGTTCATGCCTAGAGGCGGTGGGGACGATGCGAGCGCGGCGGAGCTGCCAATGACCCAGCTCACTCGCAACGGCAATGAGATCACGTCGCTTGAGATTACCCGTAGCACCTTTCATCCTAGCCCCGGTAGCAACCATGCTGCCCTGCGCGCCGTCGTGCAAGCCACCGCCGAAGCCGCTCGCGCCGCCCCTACTGACTACCGCGCCTGGCAGCGTCACTACCTCGCCGCGCAGCTTTACCTGCAAGCCCTCAACCCAACCCGCTGATCTCCGCTCTCTCCATCTCCGGTTCACCTGTTCGTAACTCTCCCTGATCTTACCAGCATGCGCCGTCCCGCCGCTACCTCATCTTCCATCATCACCCCGCCGAATTATGGCCGCATCGGCATCGTCGGCCTGCGCAGTGCTGGGAAGACCGGCACTTTCGTCGCTATTGCCTCGCTTCGTGAAGCCACAACGGATGGTAGGACCGCGTCGCTTGTTGCTTTGGAGAGCAATCCGCACCCCGATCTCGTCGCGGGTCGCCAGTGGATCGAGAAGTGCCAGAGCGCGCTGCAGGCGGGCAAGTTGCCTGAGGCGAATGAGGTCGAAGCACCACGTTTGGTGCTGCGCTGCCAGTTCACCGAGGGCAAACAGCTTCACCACGTGGAAGGGATGGATTACAGTGGGGAGTTGCTTGACCCCAGCGTCTCCACGGAGGTCATGGCCGAGCGCCTACGCACCTATCTTGGCCAAGTTAGCGGCTTCATCGTGCTGCTGGAGGTTCCTCCGCCTGGTCAATCGCCTGCGGCCCTCACCGGCGCGCAGCATCAGCTCGTGCAAGCGCTAGCGCTCATCGCTGAAAAGAAGAAGCGTCGCCGCACACCCATGGTGCTCGCGGTGGCCAAGTGGGACCGCATGTGGCCCACTCAGAGTGATCCAGCGTTCGACATCACCTTTCATCCCAGTGATGTTAGCGAGGATGCTCGGCTCGCCGTCTTCCTCCAGCAGCAGCCGCCGCCACCGCACGTCACGCTGCTCAATGCCCTCACCGCTGCCAGCGGTGGACATGCCGCGTGCATGCCCATCAGCGCGCTCGGCCCGTGCGAGCGTACGGTGGCCCCCGCCACAGGCGGTATCGTGGAGCGCCCCGTCCAGGCTTCTCCACTGCGTTCGTTTGGCCTAGCTCGTCCCTTCATCTTCATCGCCCAGCGCAGCAACGAGCTGGACCTCGACTGGCTGCGCGACACCGTCACCTGGGGCAATCTCTTCACCAGCTTCCGCCGAACAGATGAGGCGCTCGGCGTGGCTGATCGCGCCTCCGCGCGGATGCCGGAGGACTCAGCGGAACGTCTGGAGGTGCTGGGCCTGCGTCGTCGCATCCGCCAAGTCCGCCAAGCGCAGAATAGCTCGCTGGTGGCACTGCTAACCTTCCTCATCCTCGTGGTGGAGGCATCCTTTGACCACATCGGACACAACAGCGCTCTCGCCTTGCTGACCAACCCGGAAATTGCCACCGAGGAGGAGCGCCTACCTGGTGAGAACTGGCTAGCTACGTACCGCGACGCACCACCGTGGCGGCATCTGCTCTATGGTGCAGTCGGTTGCCTGCGTAAGGAAAGCGACGACCTGCACCAGGATCTCATCGGTCTCACTCGCGCCCAAGCTCGCATTGAGCTGGCTAGCGCTGTCGCTGCGCGCGAGAACCGGGCCTGGCGCGCAGCGCTGCAGATTCAGAACCCGGCATCGCAAAACACAGTCCTGACCGAATTTCGCCGCCTCTATCCCACCAGCGAGCACAAGGACGATGCTAAGCAGATGATCCTCGAGAACAAGCGGCAGATCGACATAGCGGAGTGCCGTACCGCCCTCAATCAGTACCACGCCGAGCTAGAGGGAGTGCAGTCAGCTAGCGAAGCCTCTGCACGCGAGGGCACTGTGAACGCCTTTGAGGTTTATCACAAAAGGCTGCAAAATCTGTTCCAGGAATCGAAGGAGAAGGTCGCGGACCGACTCGCGACGCTCCACGAGGATAGCCTCACCAAGGAGCACACTGCTTTCTTGCAAAGCCACAGCGAGGTGCAGGGCAGGGTCTCCACCCTGGAGACCCAGGCCCGCGTCCGCCGCGAGTTTAATGAGGAGTGGGAGAGCGACCAATTGGCGACGACCCTGCATATGATCGCGCACCCACAAGGCAATGCCAGGGGCCCTGAGTACAAGGACTTGCGGGACCGCTTCGCCGCCCACTGGCAGGAGAAGGCTACCGACTACCTGCGTCGCACCACCCAGGGCGGCAGTGGCTGGCGAAAGGCCATGGAGCAGCTCGATGCGCTGCGCGAAGCGTTTCCCCAGCTCTCTAGCGTCACTGGTGACCCCGAAGAAGAGCTCCGGCTCGCCCTCCAGGTCATGGAAGACGGCATCCGCCGCGAAGGCATGGTCTTCGAGTACGCCCAGCTAGGCCGTAGGCCGCAGAGCCACGATGCGCTGACGGCCTTCATGCAGGAGTTCCCCGAATGCCCAGAGAAGCAGAAGCAGGCTATGGGGGAACTGGAGCGCTGGTTCCAGCTCTGCGCCCAGCCGCAGAAGCTGCGCTACACGGTGAAGCACATTGAGTTTCGTGGCGTCGGCTTAGCCAGATTCAATCCGCAGATTAGCATATTTGCGCACGGCCGCCCATGGCTCAACAACGTGAGCCTGGGCTGGTGGAATCCAAACTTCGCTTGGAGCCGAGAGTATTCCCTCACGGGCAACGATCTCGATGGCAATCGACTCGCCATGCTCGATTCGTTCGTGCAGGAAGCCGTGCCGATCAGCTCTGCGGGTCTCACCATCAAGCTCTCAGGCTGTGGCGAAGGCAAAGACGACGACGCTCCCTGCTCGTGGTCGCGTGCGCGTGAGGAAAGGGAACACCCAGGCCAAAAGCCAGCGATTGAAGACCCACTCGAGTGCATCGATGGCGATGAAGTCATCGGCTCAAAAATCATAACGCTAACCAACGGAACGAAATTCTACCTCGTTGCCGAGATCGAGCTGGATGAAAAGTGGGCGCCATTGGCTAAGCCTGCGCTGCCTGCGTTGGAGTAGGCTCCAGCACACGCCAAAGCCCCAGCCCCAAATTGCCATCTTCCTCCATTGCCATGCTCCAGCTCGTCCTCGCTACCCCACGCTATGAGGATAGCGGCCATCGCTATCTCCTTGCAGATCACCGTCGCCTGACCGGCAGCGCGGCCAGCGCCCTCAACGACTTAGCGAAGCTACAGCTAGAAGGCTCGGACTACATTGCCGTTGCGCGGCCGGTGAAGCAGGTGCTCAAGGACGGCACGCAACGCGACGCTCATGAGCGGCTCATTCTCACTGGCAGTTCGACTCTTCCCGCAAGCCAGCGTGCTGAGCTGCGTGATTGGCTGCAGCACCACCTGGAAACGTGGGAACAGCACTGTCACCAGCCCCAGGGGCAGCAGCAGGGATTGGCAGTGCAGTCGGACGTAATCGCCGCCTGGGAGACCGAGCTTTTAACATGGCGGTCAGCACCGGAGGCGGTAGTCAGAGATGCGCCGCGATCGGCGACAGATCCACTAACAGGACCCCGCACTTCACAGGGCGGCTACCTGCGCAAGCTCACTCGCTTCGCCTTTCCCGGCATTGTTGCAGCCGCCGTCAGCGCGGGGCTCTTGTTTTACCAAAACCACACTCCGCGCTCACCCGCGCAGGCGGCCGCGTACGAGGCAACCAATAGCACAGCTTTCCTGCAAAATCCCGCCTGGAGCTTGCTCGCCAAACAAACCGGTCTGTCACCACGGCCCACAGCGTCGGAGCTCAACGCCTGGCTGCGCTCCGTACACGAACAGTATCTCCCGCAGGAGGCAATGCCTGCCGCAGCCACTGCCCGCGCTCTTCAAGCCGCACTCACCCACGCGCCCGAGGCAAAAGTCCTAGCGCAGATGACGGCCCAGTATCTCGACGCAGGGCAGTTGCTGAACTCTTGGCCTACGCCCAAAGACCAGCCCGCGACAATGGCAGCTCTCCAAGCACTACGTGGCTTCCACCACACCCTCCAGCGCTCCTCCGAGCCCGCCGCCCAGCCCCTGACCAGCTCCGACCTAGCCAAACTGGTGCGCCAGTGGACCAGCATCGCCCAGCAGTACGCCGCTCGCACGGACATCCACCCCAGTCTCCACCCAACCTGCGCTGAGTTCACCAAAGCCGTCCGGGCCGTGCCGGCTGCACCAGATAGCTTCGACTTTCTCACCCCAGCCGACCTGCGGCGCTGGCAGGCCACGGAGCAGTTCCTTTTCCGCAACGAAGCCTTAACCTCCGTCCTTCGTGACTTGCGCAGCCTGGATGGCGATATGATCAATGGCCAAACACCAGAGACCTGGTACAAGCGCCGCGACCTCATGGAACACGCGGCGAATTCACGCATCATCACCGCGGCTGAGGTCCAGCTGATGGGCGCTCTTGTCGGGGTATTGCCACGCTAGCTAGGATTCTTGGGGTCATGGAATCCTTGTCGAGTAGCCCGGGGGAATCTTACCCCCAGCGAGGGCGCACGGGGACAGGCAATCTGCGGCTAAACATTCATCCACTCCTCACGAATTCAATGATCCTGCCCGACTGGGGACAAGCTTTATTTGGAGTGGTGGGCCGGAGCCGGATTTTTGAAGCTTTCTGGCGACCGAGGCTCGCGACGACAAGGGCCGGATCACGCAGGCGATGATTCTCGCGCGGCGCGTGAGAGCACGCTGGGTCGGCTGTTGCCGGGAGCGGGGCACGACCGCCCCCTGACTCCGGCGTTGGCCGCGATCGGGTAGGCCGCTTTCGGGGATGAGCGCCTATGCTTGCGCCCCGAGATCGCGCAGATTCATCAGCCGCAGACCTACGAAGAGTGGCGGGATTCGCCTGGCCCCATCCACTCGGCGCGGACCTAAATTGGGACGGTAGCGCTGGAAGACCTCCTCGATGAACGCCTTCGAACCGATGGCCACGCCGTCGGTAAAGTGCCGGATGCGACAGCGGGCCAGAATTGGCTGGCTCAACGCGCCTTGCTTGGCCAGGACTTTCTCCACGTCATCTTCGGCAAGGCCACGGCGGATCACTTGGCCCGCCTCATCCAAGACAACCTTGCCTTCGTCGTAAAGCCAGCAGCGGTAAATGGCTTGGATCTGAGGCCAGTTCCGGGTGCTCTCGTCATCGCCGACCTCGCCCCGGATCAGGGCGCTGAGACCGCGCCGCGCCAAGTTTCCACCCGCGACCGCTTCCGCGTAGCCGCACCAACGATACTCGAGCGGATCGCTCACAAGGCCAGCACGGATCGGATTCAGGTCGATGTAAGCCGCCATGGAACGCAGGGTGCCCGGGGAGTCCTCCACGAGCACGCTCTTGAAACGTCCGCGCCAGATCGTTCCGTCCCGCTCGTGTCGGCGGTTGTACCAGGTGGTGAAGCACTGCTTCAGCTCTTGCATGAAGGCCGATAGGTTGTGCATCCGCCTCAGGTAACGACGTCGGAGTGCCAAGGCTTGGGCTTCCCGACCGCCTTGCCGATGCGCATCGAGCTCGATGGCCACCAATTCGACCTCCTCCTCATCGTAGATGTGCGCCAGCCGATCCAGGAACGCCCAGAAGCAAATGAAAATGGTTTCCCATCAGGCAAGACGTCACCATCTCCAACCCGCTGAACGCCAACAGCTTGGTCAAGAGTTCGCGCAAGTGCTCCTTCTCCACCGCATCCCAAAACGGGAGCTCCCGAAGCGTCCGGGACATGCAGTGGTAGAAGTTGATGGGCCGGGCGGGTTCGCCCAGAACACGTGAAGCGCGCGTTTGTTCATGCGAGCACGCAGTCGGATGGTGTTTAAATGATTTATTGCGGAGATTCGGAGCTCGTGATCTTCTGGCCGAGAATTGGCTGTCCCCAGGAATCTGTTAGGATGTTGCCCGGCCCTTTCCTGCAAGAATTGCCAGCCGTTTGCAGCCTGGCCCGGCTCTGGCCGGTTCTTAGGATGATTCAACGTCACCGGACCACTCCTAACAGCAAGTGATGCACGACGATGCCCCCATTTTCCCGCTGATGAATCGTTTCACCGCTATGATGGTTGTTCGCCAAAAGTGTGGAAGGCTGTTTGAATAAAGGCTTCACTTTGATCCCAAGCTCGCGGCTTTTGTTGGTAATCTCTGCTCGAACACGATTTAGGGCCGCTTCCACGTCATTGTCCATGACGTAGGCCACCATACTGGCGCACGGCTGCTTCCCGGCGTATTTGCCACCTGCAAACCTTGCCAGCCCCTCATCGACGTATTCATCGGCGAGATGGCGAAAGCCAGATTGGGTGCGCACGTGCAAACGTTTGCATTCGACCACAAAGAACATGCTCTGACCGGGTGTGTCTCGATGATAAAACCGAAGATCATTGCGCCCCGTCTGAGTGCCGAAGGTCGGGTCGGTGATCGGCACCTCGGTCATGATGAACCAAGGCCAGTTTCTTTGGGAGTATGCGTCCACAAGTGCATCGTGGAAGAGGGCGGTGATGCGCTCTTCCAGGCGAACTTCATGATGCATATTGAATACTGGCCAGAGCTCGGAGATGAGTATCATCACCTCACCTGCGAATCCGCCGGGGAAGAGTGCTCGGCGTAGCGCGGAGCTGGAGCCTCTGCCGGTTACGCGCCCCATCCGTCCTCCTCCATCATATGGGCGATGATTGCGTCAGCGTCGTTTTGGGCGGCTGTGCGAGTCCAGTGCCGACGATTCAATGGCTTCAGCAGATGAACCTTTGCCCCTTCATAGAAGGCAAAGCTCCGCATAGATCGAAACACCGTTCCCCCATCTTGCGCACTGGAGTCGCGCAACTCGGACAGCAGGGATTCGACTTTTTTCTCGGCAGTCGTCTCGACATAATCGCGAGCCTTGCCGCCGACGCCAAAGGTGAGCATGGCTAGACCCGATTCAGGAGAGAGCGTCGTGGTAGCCCACAGCGTTTCTTTGGTCCGGGTCCATCCTTGGAAGGTAGCCGCCAGTTCTTCTGCGTAATTGCTGCGATGCCTGTGCTCGGAAGGTTGAGCAGTCACCAGCGTGTCAGAATCGCGGGCAGCAGGAGTCGAACTTTTCAAGAAAACCTCAACGCTATCGCCAATAAGATGCCGCTCTGACTTAGTAATGCCGAAATATGCATACACCTTGGTATCAAGCTTTCGCTTCGCGGCACTGACCAGGGAGTCGCGAGCGAGAAGGTTCTTGGGCTCCGACAGCGCACTCCGAAGTTCATCAAAGATTTTCGCGCATTGATCAATGATTGCCTGAGCTGTCTTCGCATCAGGCATGTCTTGCGGAAGCGGGAAGGGCAGGTTTAGCAGTTCCTCAAACGATACTTTATCGCGTTCGATGCCGACATTCACCGAAGTATGTAAACCAAGGTATTGTGCAAGCGGACTCGACAGAAGTGCGGTGAGAAACAACAACTTGTCTTTATCCTTTTTTGGGGCGCTGATCGACTGGAGCGAATGCTGGAACAGAATGTCGAAGTCCGAGAACAAGAACTTGGTGAACCCGTGATTGATCAGCAGTAGCGGAGCTTCGTAGATCGCTGGGTGTCTCGGAAACAAGAGTCCCGTATCTCGATAGCGATCACCGATCGGCTTGGTTTCATCCCAATTCAGGATCAGTCCTCCAACGTCAGACGTAGCGGCCAAGAAACGATCCTTCTCCTTCCAGAAAACCGGCGCTGGAGACTTGCGTTTCGTCAATGTGCTTGCCGTTGCAGGCTGAAATCCCTGCCCCCTCGCCCAAGATCTCTCTCCATTCGCAGTTTGTCCCCGCCCAGGCTGATAGGTCAGCCTTTCGAGTTTCGGCAACCGCATTAGTCTTTCAACCAGCTTCACATCGCGCGGTGTCCCCCAGTGATGCTTCTTCCAGCCAAAGGCGGCCTGTTCGGACTTGGCTGCTGCCATGATCGCCTGTTCTGAAAGCGTCTTTTGATCCTCGGCTTGCACGGGAATCAATGCCTCTCGAGGGTCGAGAGTTTCCACCTTGGGTGTAACAAACTCAAAATCCCCGAAGGCTTCTCCGTCTGCACGGGCATGGTAACGCCCGATGAAACAGGGACAGTCGGCACCAGGGAAGAGGATGAAGCTGTAATCGGCAAGCAAACACACGGATTCCAGGCGGTTGCGATCAAGCCAATGGGCTTGGAAGTGGTCAGTATTATTCGCCAGGAAAACACGCGATGGCAGAAGCTGACAGACTCGCCCATCGGGCTTGCAGTGCAGACTCGCTTTCCACATGAACCCACAGGCAACTTCTTTTGCTGGGAACAAAGTTTGATCGCGCACCGATTTCGGCAGCCCTTTAGCGGCAGGGTTCTCTTTTTCCGAAAGAACCCAATTCGCCACAGACTTCGCTTCCTTGCGGCTGACCCAAGGCGGGTTCCCCACGACAAGGTCAAACTCCGGTGTCGGCGACATGGCGAAGAAGTCGAGTTCGCGCACAGAGCGCAGCTTGGGCGAGTTTTTGCCGTTCTCCCACAAGATGCGCGGCAGGAGTTTGGCGCTGTCACGCTCCAGCGCCTCCCTTAACTCCGTTATCTCCTTTGGGTCCATCTGATCCAGGAAGGCTAGGTAGAGACTGAAACACGTCACGAGGCAGGCCGTGAGATTGATATCCACGCCGCAGATGTTGCTGCCTAGAATGTCTTTGAGCGCATCATAACGGGCGACGGTGTCGGCATCAGGATTTCTGCGCCGCCATTCCTCCGCCATGCGCACGAACAGAATCGTCAAGAAAATCCCAGAGCCACAAGCTCCGTCCAGGCAGCGCTTGTCGAGCAATGTGTCCCAACCCTGCGTGGCAATGTCGATGGTGAGTTCGGCGAGTCGGGGTGGAGTGTAGTATGCTCCCTGCACACGCTGGCCATTGTTGCGTGGCTGGTTCTTCGTGGTGGGCTTGGCATCGGCTTCCGCCTCAGCCGCAAGGAACTCCTGATAGATGGAGCTTATCAACTCAACAGGGATAAAGCTAAAGTCGTAGAGCTTGAAGAGTGAGAGCTGACCGATCTTCATATCCTCACCAGCCAGGAAGCGTCGAAAGTGCTGCACCTCATCGTCAGTCGCGGTAGTTGGCTGGTCCCCAAACAGGGAACCGTTGAAGTCCCGCTGGAGAGCCTTGAACAAGATCTCCAATGTCTGCCCGTGACCTAGCAAACCGTTTTCAATGAGACGCTGCATGTCTGCGGCTGGCTCGAGACCGATTTTCTTCAAGTAAGCGTCGCCAATGATGCCTCGATCCAACAGGTAGCAGGAGAATAGGAACTTGCCGATCAAAGCGTGTGCTCGACGATAGCTTGGGCCGTCTCGTTGAGGGCAGATGATGTTGCGCAGTTCACGCAGGTTGGTGAGCAGCAATTGATCGACGACGCCCTTCGAGTCAAAAAGCCCAGCATTGTCACGATATATCGCCCCTGTCTCCACACGCCGAATGAGCTTCCTGAGGCGTAGAGCGAGCGCGGTAGATTCCAAATCCGCAATGGCCTCTGAATCGAGGGCTGCATCGACCAATTGCCCTGGCTGTGCTGGCCGAACAAAGGTTGAAAACACCTCGATCTTTGTTCGGCGTTCCACCACGAGGAGCGTCGTAGCTCCGAGGTTCCAGAGCTTGCGGCGGATGTCCTCCACACCGTTGTCATCAAGTTGTGAGGCATCTTTGACACAAACAGTGGGTCTTCCTTCGACACAAATGACTGCATCAATTTGGACGTCATCGAAAAGGCGACGGAGCGTATGCCCGTGACTCCGACTTTCGGGCCTTACCTGCCACTCCTCGGACGCGCGGACCATGCTCGCCGTGACACAAGCATCCCAGCCCCCGTTGCGAAGCAGGGCGTGGTTGTGTGACGGAGAACGACTGGGCATCCCGCAACTTGAAGCACTTCCACCGCGCTGTCACAATTTTTCCCTTCGTAAGGTAGCATCCTCGGGAAAACCATTGCCGAAACAGGGGCCGCTTCCCGCAAACTCTGGCACCATGCCGCAACCGTTGACATGGGACTCTGGTGAAGAGGAACGTGGCTGGAACAAGGCGTCCGTCATCGCGGAGCTGGCATTTGGAGCCTCCAAACGCGTCCCGTTTGGCGCTGCCTTTTCGGCCGTTGGGGCGCTGGAAGGCTTGCTTGTCGGACATAAGGGCTTGATCGGCAAAGAGGAGCGCCTGTGGGGTTCTTGGCCAGAAGATCACGATCTGCGAATCTCCTCAAAAAATCATTTGAACACATCCTAGATGCATGTTTGCAGGAACAAATGCGCACTTCACGTGTTCTGGGCGAACCAGCACGGCCCATCAACTTCTACCACTGCCTGTCCCGGACTCTGCGAGTGAGTTCTGGGGTCAGGTAAATTCTGCATAGATGGTTAAAGAGCCGCGAGAATGAAGGGCGATTTTGCCTGCACAGTCCGAGAAGATCATGCCTCCCCGGGTTCTCGGCAAGCCTGGCTTCCCGGACGTAGGATTGTAGAGGGGCTTGGATGCTGAGCTTGGTGCGCACTGGGGCCACCCCGCACCAGCCGAAGCCGCTGTTGCACTGCGCGTAGGCATGAGGTCAGGGCACGATGAAGCCTCCCACTGTAGCGGGATGCAAGTTTCCTCTGTGGGCGGCGAACCGGATTGGGCCTTCCGTCCCTTCGACCTCGCGCTATCCGCGCAGGTCTCGCATCGCCATCAACCCGCCCCAGCGAACGCCCTGGATTTTGCGAGCACCGTCGATGCGTTTGAGCGGGAATGCGGTTCGTCTGGCTTGGAACATCCCTTCAATAAACGCCTTGCCGCCGATGGCCATACCTTCGGTGAAGTGCCGCACGCGCATCTTGACGAGCACGGGCCGGGCGATGGCACCTTGCTGACGATTGATGACCGTTTCGGTCATTTCGGCGCTGAAGCCGCGCCGGATGATTTGGCCGTCGTCGTCGAGGATGACTTGACCTTCTTCGTAAAGCCAGCAGCGTTAGATCGCTTGGACCTGGTCCCAGGTGGCCGTTTCAGAGTCGTCTCCACATTCGGTCTTCACCAAGCGGGTCAAACCGGCCCGGGCGGATTTGCTCCCCGCCACCGCTCCACCATAACCGCTCCAGCGATAGTCCTTGGGATCCTCGACCATTATCCTGCTGCCGCAGGCTCTCCGGGAAAGGCTTCGCCTGAACTTGACTCGCTGCCGCGATAGGTAGTCCCTCGCGGACGGGATTGAGGTCGATGTAGGCAGCGATGGTGCGCAATGCCGTCTCGCTGTCCTCGACCTGCACGCTCTTGTAGCGATCCTCCCAGACGGGGCCTTTGCGGCCGACTCGCCGGTTGTGCCAACGGGAGAAGCGCTGTTTGAGCTCCTTCATGACTACCTGTCGCGGCAGCGAAAAAAAAACAACGCAAAGCCATTCTCGGAGAGCGTGACGCAGTCAGGATAAATTGGGAATGTCCCGCATCCGGTTCAGATAGCGCTGGCGCAGATTTGCTGCCGACTGTTCGAACCCGCCAGCGCGGAAGCTCTCCAACTGCCAGCCGATCTTCTGGATCTCGGTTTCGTGTCACCGATCACTTCAAAACCAGCCACCCGGATGTGCTCATTTCTACTCGGATTCGCGGGTGTTTTCCAGCGGTTTCGCGTCCGATTTCCCGGCGGTCGGATTGGCTGGTTTTGAGGTTTTCGGTTTGGTGACGC
>Ga0247843_1006981_pt1 | contig 14255 bp, 13 predicted proteins | sample LaCruzMarch2017__FD_192420 | JGI IMG/M metagenome (GOLD analysis project Ga0247843, IMG submission 192420) | Freshwater microbial communities from meromictic Lake La Cruz, Castile-La Mancha, Spain - LaCruzMarch2017_8m | ecosystem: Environmental > Aquatic > Freshwater > Lake | place: Spain...
GATCACAACAGCGAGCTAGCTCGCTTCATGAACTATAAGGAATGGCTTCGCCATAAGTATTTTAAGCTGGACTCCACGCCCGACTTCGCTAAAGCTACGTCGTGGCTCTGAGTGACGGTGACTGGACTCCACGGCACGCATTCGCGCAGCCTTCTTGAGTGACGCCTGAGTGGCTTACTCCTGAGATCACAACAGCGAGCGAGCTCGCTTCATGAACTATAAGGAATGGCTTCGCCATAAGTATTTTAAGCTGGACTCCACGCCCGACTTCGCTAAAGCTACGTCGTGGCTCTGAGTGACGGTGACTGAAATCCACGGCACGCATTCGCGCAGCCTTCTTGAGTGACGACTTCCTTTGCCCATCACAACAAAAAAAGGCTACTGTTTCCAGTAGCCTTTTCGAACTTAATAGTTAGGTATTAGTTTAGCTAAAATTATAGCTCGAATCTAACACCAGCTGTTAGGTTATGAGAAGAAAACTTGTATTTTCCATAGCTTGCATTTCCAGCTTTAAGAGCTTTTGTGCTTCCAGCATTTTCGTATGTGTAAGCAACATCAAGCTTAACGCCTTCTGCTACATCAAAAGCTGTTCCTGCTGTTAACAACCAGCTGAAACCCATGCTTTTCTTAGCTTTGTAAGTTGTGCTTGTTGCAGCTACCGCTGGAACTACTCCCGCTGCAGAAGCAGGTGTTGAGTGCGTAAGTTTAGCACCTAATTGTGTTAGACCAGCACCAGCACCAACGAATAGTTGACCCATTCCATAGTCATAAACATCAACTAGTCCTTTAATGTGAACGCTTGTAGCTGTTGCTTTAAGTTTATCTTTTCCAGCTGCATTTCCTTTAGATGTTTGATTTACGCTAAAGTGATTTGATAGAGAAAGTTCTGTACGAACATTTTCCATTAAATAAACACCAACACCAAGTCCACCAACAAAGTGTGTTGAACTTTTTAATTTGTCCACACCACCCTGATATTTTTGTTGCGGAGCCATTCCAGCACCAGCATCAAGACGAACGTAGAAAGCATCGTTTTCAGCAAAAGCTGAAGAAGCGAAAGCTGCTGTTAAAGCAGTAGCAAGTAGTAATTTTTTCATAATTTTTTCCCTAATTAAATTTATATCAAGTATTAGTAGAACCACTTGACGGTAATACTGAGGTCTTTATAACATATTTTATTGTAAATTGAAGATGTATCTAACATTTCGGAATATTTTTTTAGCCTAATCTGCAATAACTGTTGCATTTTTCACGCAGTTATTTAATTGTTATATATTATTTAACTTGATTGCTAAATGCTCTAAAACAGCTTAGAATAAGGCTTCTAAAGAAAACCGATGAATCAAATAATGCTCTTTCTTTAACACTTTCTGGCTTATTGTAATTTGGTATATGTAATCATTTGGATATAATTACAAATTAATTTGGGATGTTTTTTGTATATATAATTCTTATCATATTACCGTTATAGCCTAATTCTCCTAGGGCTATTTGGTCTGCCTTACAAGTGAATGTGGTTTCTGCATGATGATTTATTGCGCTTGAAGCTTCTTCTAGAGCCTCATCGCTTGGGTATTTATAGAATAAAGTCATATGGGGCTTATAGCCTGCCAATAGCTCTGTAGTTCCGTAGGTATCTATTTCATTTTGTATTTCTTTTGGCGCATCGTTATATATATCTTTAGCACGAGCAATTGGATGTTTATGATATTTCATGGCAAGATTCACAACTTCTTCATGAAGTTTTTGAAGCTCTTTACTTTTGTCTACTCCGTAAACAATCCACCTTCCTGACTTAGAATATATTTTATTAAAACTAATATTAAATTCAGGAATAGAAAGTTTTTTTATTTTTTGCGTTATCTGCCTTAAATCATCATGACCATATGCGCCATGATACAAAGTTATGTGCCATTGATTTGCAGGATTTGGGAAGTTATTCAGCTTGTTTGATAATTCTTTATTTAGGAAAGTTGCTTTTTCTACGCAAGTAGTATCTGGAAGTATCGCAATACCATATTCTTTAAACCCAAAATTCTTATAAGCCAATGCTGATGGCGAAATAATAAGAATAAATATAAGGAGGGCTCTGATTTTCATATAAACTTATTAAATAATTTCTATAATCAGTTTAACTTTAAGTTAATTGTAAGACAAGAAGAAATTTTACGTAATTTTGTTATATTTTTTTGTAAAGCTGCCTAAATACATCCTCAAGATTTCCCTCTATTATTGAAAGATCCTGAATTTCTAAACCACTTTCACTTATATCCGCCAAAATTTTAGCTAGCATATCCTGATTTTTATTATATTTAATTTTAATTTTATGATCTGCTAAAACTGAAATATCATATTTTGCTAAGTTTTTAGGGATAGAAGTTATTTTTTTATTTAAAATTACATATAATTCTTTCACGGCAAGATCTTGCAATAGATTATCTTTACTATCGCATTTCACTAATCTTCCATCGTCAATAAAACCAATTCTATCGCAAAGCTTTTCTGCTTCTTCTAAGTGATGGGTTGTGAGAATTATTGTTGTTCCTTGCTTATTTAGCTTTAAAACATAATCCCATAATTGGTCTCTGAGCTCTATGTCTACTCCTGCTGTTGGCTCATCTAATATCAAAAGATCTGGCGAATGAACCATTGCTTTTGCTACCAAGAATCTTCGTTTCATCCCACCTGAAAGCTGCCTTGAAGTTGACTTTGCTTTGTCTTTTAAACCTAGCGCTGTTAGGATTTCTTGAGTTTTTCTGTCTTGTGGTCTTATTCCATAATATCCTGCATAAAATTCAAGCGCTTCTTCTACTGGGAAGAATGTATCAATTGCTACTTCCTGAGGTACTACGCCAATTTTTGTTTTAGCAAGCTTTGGGCTTTGGTCAATATCAACACCCATTATTGAAGCTTTTCCTGAGGTTTTATTTACAGTTCCCGCTAGAATATTTATAAGCGTAGATTTGCCAGCTCCGTTAGGCCCTAGCAGCCCAAATATAGAGCCTTTCTCAACCTTCAAATTAAAGTCAACCAAAGCTATTTTATCAAGAGAGCCTTTAGAAGAATAGGTTTTTGAAAGGTTTTCTACATTTAATGCGTACATTATTATTGCGCCTTGATTTTTTTGCTTTCAAGCACCTTAGCAAGTTCACCCGTTTGATATAGTTCTTTTACAATATCACACCCACCAACAAATTCTCCTTTTAGGTAAAGCTGCGGAATTGTTGGCCAGTCTGTATAGATTTTTATTCCCTCGCGGAGTTCGTCATTTTCAAGGATATTTATATCAAGAAATTCAAGCTTAAGCCTTTGGAGAATACTGACAACAGTAGCTGAAAATCCGCATTGAGGGAAGTCTGCTGTTCCTTTCATAAAAAGAACTACGTCGTTATTATTTACTGTTTCGTCTATGAATTTTTCTATTTCTTTATTAAGCATTTTTTATCCAGTTTGTTTTTGAAAAAATATAATACTTCAGTTTAATATCAAGTTCCAGATTTAATTGTTATTACGTCGTCATTCAGAGCCACTGCGTACGCAATGGCGTGAAATCCAGCAAACAATTTATTGCGAAGCAATTCAAAATTGGACTTAACAAAAGCCAAGTAGGAATAACTCTACGAGTTATAAATTTATAGCTGGACTCCACGGCTAACTTCGTTAGCCTCTGAGTGACGTTCGCTATTGTTGTTGCGGTTTAATTAAACTGAACTTTTATCCATGATTCAGGATAGGCATGATTTGTGTATAATTCTCGTTTTTGCTCTACGATAATTGAATCATTAGAGCAAGAATCTATCCATTCTTTAGAATATCTAGGATTTGGCGCCATAATAATTTTTGCTGAATTTGGATTTAAATAAGCAGCCCACCAGCTAAAAGTACTTCTTGTTATTATATTATTCTGACAGCTACTCATAAGAATAAAATCGTCTATACTACTAAGCTCTTTATTGCTTATAAACTCAATATTATTTTTTTCGTTTAGCTCTTCCTTAACAATTTCAGGACTGTCTGAGAAGATAAAGAAGTATGGGTACTGAGCCATTTTCTTTGCTAATTCGATAGCTTTATTTTGGTAGTCGATTGGTGTATAAAATAATTGATTCTCTTTTTTGCTAACATCGCCTCTTCTTATATGAACGCAGAAACTCCCTGGTTTTTTAATCTTTTCTAGATAGGGGGCAAGTTTTTCTGGATTTGAATTTGTTGGCTTTAAAAATTCCTTTATCTCTTCAGAGTATTTTTTGAAAAAAATCTCGGATTCAAAACTATCTTTTAAGACATATATAGTTTTATTTGGAGAGCTTAATAAGTTGAAGAAATTTCTTTCGGTGACAAATTCAATTTTGTGTCCAAAATATGAAAGAATAAAGTTAGCTTTTTCTATAAATTCTGTCTTGAATAAATGTTTTATAAAATATCCTTTTATTGAATCTTTAGCAAAAACTATATCATCTGATTTGATTTGAAAATTATGTAAGTAGTAGTGACGGTAATCATTTGACTTACTACCATATATTTTTTTCTTTGAAGATCCGATCAAAACTATAAGCTTACTGTTTGTTTCTTTAGCTAATGAATAAGCAGCTGAATATTGAAACAACTGATTACCGAGACCAGCACCAGGCTTAAGGAATACCGTAGACTTATTTAAATGAAAAATAAGATTTATCAAAGCTATTATTGTGATAGAAAAAACAAGGAAGGTTCCAAAAAGGTATTTTAGGATTTTTGTTTTCATAATATGATGGTAGAGGATTTTTCGTCATTGCGAGACCCAAAGGGTCGTGGCAATCCATCTTCCTGCGGAGCAGGAATTTTCATAAGAAAGATGGATTGCCACAGTCGGACTTCGTCCTCCTTCGCAATGACGGTATGAATAAACTTATACTAGTTCTTTATATCATTATTGCTTTCAACATAGTCGAAATCTTTAAGCATATAGCCACGTCCCCACACTGTTTCAATGTAGTTTGTGCCACCAGCCTCATCTGCAAGTTTCTTACGAAGCTTACATACGAATACGTCAATAATTTTGATTTCTGGCTCGTCCATTCCACCATATAAATGATTCAGGAACATTTCTTTTGTAAGAACAGTACCTTTTCTCATAGCAAGAAGCTCGAGGATTGCATATTCTTTGTTTGTAAGATGAACAGATTTACCATTAACTTCTACAATTCTTGTATCAAGATTAATTGCTACTTTGTCGAATCTTATAACTGATTCTGAATGACCTTTTGATCTCCTAACAATAGCTTGAATACGAGCAATTAATTCGCCCTTATTGAAAGGTTTTGTTAAGTAGTCATCAGCACCGAAGCCAAGACCTTTGATTTTTTGATCAGCGGATGAAAGACCTGACAAAATAAGAATAGGAATTTTAACTTTAGCAGAACGAAGTCTTAAAAGAACCTCATAGCCGTCGATATCAGGAAGCATTAAATCTAAAACTATAATGTCATAATTGTAAATACGACCTATTTCTAGACCATCTTCCCCTAACTCTGCAGTGTCGCAGATAATTCCTTCTGATGCAAGCGCTAGCTCAACTGAGCGTGCTGTTGCTGGATCATCTTCAATAAGTAATACTCTCATAATTAATCCTTTGTAATTATTAAGTTAAACAATTTTATGTAAATAATGTAATAAAAAACGCAAAATTATATGTGTTTGTTTTCCGTTAAGTCACACGTTAAATTCGACCTTAGATAATCTGTCAACTACAACAGTTGACAGATACAAACTTAATCTAGCGATAATTAAAATACCAACCTAAAGTTAAGTCAAATTAGTACCGACTTATAACTCGTTAATTTTGCAATTGTGTGAATTATTAGCATAAAATAATCCTTTTGCAAGGATTATTTTCATATTCTTTGCAAAAAGATTAATTATTTGGGTTTTAGATAGAGAATTAGTGAATCTTCTCGGGTCAGAAAGTTAATGCGTTAACGCACATCTTAATCACTTATTTAGAGGCAATTTAACTCTGAATAAAGTTCCTTTAACCCCATCGCTTTCAGCTTGTATAGTTCCTCCATGAACTTTTACAACCTTTTGGCAAACAGCTAGCCCCATTCCTCTTCCACCTGCTGGCGTTCTTGTTTTAGAACTTACTCTAAATGGTATGAAGATATCTGTTAGTTCATTTTCTGGAATTCCTATTCCTCCATCTTTAACCGTAAGTAAAATTGGTCTTTCTGGATCGTCCTTGTTTGTTTTTAAAACAATTTCTACTAGGCTATTTTTCCTATATTTAAACGAATTAATAACTAAATTATCAATTAGTTGAGCTATGTAATATTTGTCTGCTTCTATAATTATACCTGGCTCAATTTTAGCAATTAATTCAAACTCAATATTTTGATAATTATACTTTTTACATTTTTCTATTTCTTCTTCTACGAGTTCTGAAAGATCAAATTTTTCAAAATTAAGCTCAACTTTATCAGAAGATAAATTCGAAAAGTCTAATAGATTATAAATTAATGATAGCAATCTTTCTGAGCTTTCTGCTACTGCTTTTGTATATGTTTTTCTTTCTTCATCTGAGAATTTATCCCAATTTTCATTAAGCTCTGAAGATATTCCTCTAACGCAATGAACTGGCGTTCTAATCTCATGATTTATGTTTCTTAAAAACTCATATTTAAGCTCAACAGCTCTCATCAGTTCTTCTTCTCTTGTTTCTGCTTGATGGTTTAGATGCTCTACTGTTGCTTCTGCATTATCATGATAGTCTTGTTTTGGTTTTATAAACGCAATCATAACGCTGCTTATAAGTAATAGCATATAAAATATCTTGAACTTCAGATCTATATCTAGATTCAATATATCAGCTGATCCAATAAATAAGGCATTATATTTAATTGCTGCATAAACCCCTAATATAGTTGATATGAGCGCTACATACCATCTAAGCATTATTGCTATAACAATTTGATTTATCATAAAGGTCATAAGCTGGAACTGACCAAAATTGCTGATAACAACCAAAAGACCATGCACAAAAACCAAAGTAAAAGGAACTCCAAGAGTCCAGAGTATCGAGATAAAAGTATCGTTTTTTAAGGTTTTTGGCCAAACGGGATATGTAAGGAATATAGATGAGCAAATGAGTACTACATCATAAATAATAGTTAGAATTTCATCATGCCTATGCCTAATATCACTAGGCAAACTATACATCGTTGAGAATATAGAAATAAGGCAAAAAACTCCAAATAGAGGAAATGTATTTTCTGCTGATGGTTTTTGCTTCCTGCAAAACTCAAAGAAGTTGAAGTTTATTATGCTATTTAGTAGTTTTTTTGCATTTCTTGCTCTTTCACGTCTTATAGAAAGAACAGGTCCATAATCTTTAATACCAACAAAGCCACCTTCTTGCCTTAAAATATAATGGCTTCCTACTAAGAATACTAAGTTAGCAAGCATTCCAGGAATAACCCCTTCAACACCAAAATCTACAATGTTAAACAACGCTACTGTAGATATTCCAGCTGTAATTCCTATAAGTACAGAAACATAAGTAGAACGGAAGCCAAGAATCGCCATAACTAAAGGAATAGTTACAACTGGAGCATAAAAACTTAATACTATGATAAGTAGATTTAGTATGCTTGATGCCTTAAAGGCTAAAAAGAACGAAGCTACACCTACAACTAAAGCGCAAATTCTTGGCAATAGTAATTTTGCCGTCTCGCCCGAGTCGCTATCTTTACTTTCTACAATATCATTAGTAAATAAAACAGATGCAGTATTTATATAGGAATCAGCAGTTGACATAATAATAGCCATAATCCCTATAGCAGTTAACCCTTTAAGACCTGGATAACTATATTTTTGAATTATAAATGCAAGAAGATTATTTGGATCTAAAGATGGATTATCTGATAAAAGAAGAACGCCTATCCACATAGTAACAAAAAGAATTAAAAGTGTAATGCTTCCTGCTATCATAAATGATTTTCTTGCTTGAAGAGGAGATTTTGCCATAACAATTCTTTGGTAGAATACCGGCTGAAGATCGGGCAATAGGAAGAAGAGTAACAAAAAGAAAGTGCTCAAGAATTTTGCATTAGTTATATCGAATACTTCGCTTAAATTCAAAAGAGGATTTGTTTGTAGAGCCGCAAATGCTAGGTAAGGATCCTTGAATGTTCCCCAAATTATGAATGCTATAATTGGCACAATTGTACCGAATGTGAAAAACTGAATTACGTCTGTAAAAGTAACGGCCTTAATCCCACCAAAAGCAGAATATAGAACCACAACAGTCGCACTAATTAAAACTGCATAAAAGCTACTAACTCCAAAAAATACCTGCATAATAGTAGCTGCTACTTTAAACTGAAGCGAAACAATTCCTATACAAAGTAATATTGAAGAAATGGCAGCAATTTTTTGAACTGTCTTTCCATATAAATTACCCAGCGCTTCAGCCACAGACAATGTGCCAAGGAACTCGCCCATTCTCGGAGCGAGAAAATATCCTGTAACAATTAAAGATAAAGGCTCACCCATAGCAGGAATCATGAAATATAATCCTTGCCTGTATGATTCCGCAATCGCCCCTGAAAAAAATCCACCACCAATACAAGTTGCGATTATTGTAGCTGTAAGAGTTGCTGTTGAAAAATCCTTATTACCAACTGCATATTCTCTTATATTTTTAATGTTTGTTCCATAGAACAACCCAACACCAAGGTTGAAAATAAGAAATATTGCGAAAATTGCACTATCAATAGAAAATTCCATAATTACCTTTTAAAAATCATTCCTGTTGCAACTCAAAGTTGTGACTACCACCCTATTAGCAGAATATACTATGATGATTTTTAAAAACAAGTTATTAATGTAAATTATTGAAAGCCCCTATCAATCCGCTTGGATAATTTAAAAATGCCGTCTGTATAGTATCACCTGCTGCTCAAGAACTTCTCTACCTCTAGCGCTGCCATACAACCTGTGCCTGCTGCTGTTACTGCTTGGCGGTAGATTTTGTCTTGCACGTCGCCAGCTGCATAGACTCCTTCGATGTTTGTTTTTGTTGAGCCTTTTACAGTTACTATGTAGCCTTCTTCGTCTATATCAAGCGCACCTTTAAATAGATCTGTATTTGGTTTATGACCAATCGCAATGAAAATACCTTCTGCATTTAATTCAGTTTTTTCGCCAGTTTTTAGGTTTTTAATAATAGCTCCTGTTACTGATTTTGGTTTTTCTGTACCTATCACTTCTTCAAGCGCAGAGTCCCACACAACATTGATTTTTGGATTTTTAAATAATCTATCCTGCAATATTTTTTCGGCTCTAAAACTATCCCTTCTGTGGATTACAGTAACTTTTGAAGCATGGTTTGTAAGGTATATTGCTTCTTCTACTGCAGTATTGCCACCGCCTACTACTAAAACTTCTTTTTCTTTAAAGAAAAAACCGTCACAAGTTGCGCAACCTGAAACTCCAAAACCTTGGAATTTTTTCTCTGTTTCAATACCAAGCCATTTTGCTTCAGCTCCTGTGCAAATAACCAAAGTTTCAGCTATATATTTATCGCCAGACATTCCTTCTAAAACGAATGGTCTTTTGGATAGGTCTACTTTGGTAATAAAATCAGTTATAATTTCTGTGCCAACTTTTTTAGCCTGCTCGGTCATTTGCTCCATAAGCCAGGGCCCTTGAATTACATCTGCAAATCCTGGGTAATTCTCAACATCTGTTGTTATTGTAAGCTGACCACCTGGCTGCATTCCTTGCACTAAAATTGGTTTAATATTAGCACGCGCTGCGTAAATAGCAGCAGTACAACCAGCGGGCCCTGAGCCCAAAATTAGCATTTTTGTTTTTATTTCCATTTTCCTACTTTTTTATTTATCTCATTTATTGCCAAATTTAGAAATTCTTCTGCGTTTAGATTTGAACTATCTAAAATAATAGCATCTTTTGCTATTGCAAGCGGCGCATCTTTTCTTTCTTTATCTCTTCTATCTCTTTCTATCAAATCTTCTTTTACTTTTTCAAGAGTTAGGCCTTCTTCTTTACTAACTCTTTCTTTGAATCTTCTTTCAGCTCTTACATCAATATTTGCTGTAATATATAATTTCACATCGGCCTTTGGAGCAATTACTGTTCCTATATCCCTTCCTTCCATTATGATTCTAGAATGGATTTTTAGCAAATCTTTTTGCGGGATATTAAGTGCCTCTCTAACTTTTGGAATAGAAGCTATTTCCGAAGCTTTTGTTCCAACTTCTTCTGCATAAATTGAAGCAGTATCAACTTTTTCAAGCCGCTCTACTGACTTTGCAACATCAAGTAAATCTTCTAATTTGTTTATCGAATCATCAATTGCTAGCCTTGCAAGCTTTCTATAAAATATGCTTGTTTGGCAATAAAACAAATCAAATCTTTCAGCTAATTTTTTGCACAGAGTTCCCTTTCCAGATGCCGCTTCACCGTCCACTGCTACTACAAATGATTCAGTATTTTTCATGAGTCTCTCTATCTATAAATTCCCTATTTTCAACAATCCATTTATTAAATTTTTCAAGTAGTTTTGGATGTTTTATTGTCGACAAATATAAATAATTATCAGTGTAGGGAAGGTTAGTATTAAAAACAATCTCGTCATCTTTTACAGAATCTTTCAAAAGATATTTCATAACATCGTAATTACAAAGAATTGCGTCAATTTCTCCTGTTTTAATTTTAGAAATCATTTCATTGCAATTTTCAAATTTTAAAATTTTTATTTTTTCCTTATTTTCTTTTTGTATCAATACCCAAGGAATAATGTCAAAAGCCACACCAAAAGTTTTGAGCTCTTTTATGGTTTTTTTTAAATTTGATTTTTTTACAAAAAGCCCATCAATATAATATGTTAAAAATTCGCTATAGTGGATTTTGTATTTTGCTTTTTCATCAGATCTCCATACGGGATTATCAGGAAATTTAAAATCTATATTACCTTGATAAAACTGACTATAGAGCTTTGAAAGTTTATACGGTCTATATTCAAATTTAATACCTTCTGACTCTGCAAATCTATCTAGAATTAGCCTATATTTTCCTAAATATTTTCCATTCTCAACATATTGGTAAGGGTAGCTTATATAATCTTCTACTCCTATTTCATAGGTTTTTATTTCAGCATTTGCATTTTGTCCTAGTAATAAAAACAAGACTAAAATTTGTTTTATTTTTTTTATCATTGAAAATCATATTTTTTAAGTTCAACTATAGTCTTTAATTCATTATATGCTTTATCAAGAGCAATCTTATTGTTTCCCTTAAAAACAACATCTGTTGCATGTTTTGAATTATCTTCGTGCTTATATTCTTGGTTAATTGAGTCCTCAGAAACTATAAATGGATAACTTCCTATATCTATTTCAGGATACTTATCCTGCAAGTTAGAAAGATCCTCAGCTATCAAGCTTTCGCCTTGAAAAACTTTTAAGCTTAGGCTTTCAATCTTATTTGATTTTTCTAAAAAACCTTCAACATAGGAAAGCATATTATTCATAATTTCAGGAATACCAGCCATTACAAATACATTTTCCATTTTAAAGCCAGGAGCTTTAGTTAGATCATTATTGATAAACTCAAAACCAACTGGAAAATAAGCCATTTTTTCTCTTGCTTTATTTAAGCTCTCGCCCCTATTTTTATAATATTCTTCTATGTTTTTCAGAGTTCCTTCGTGAATTTTCACATCCACTCCAAAAGCCTTAGCTACTGAATCAACGGTTATATCGTCATGGGTAGGACCTATACCACCTGTTGTAAAAAGGTAAGTATATTTTTGCCTCAAAAGATTTACAGCTTCTATAATGTCTTTTTCAATGTCAGGAATTATTCTAACTTCCTGAAGAGAAATACCAAAATCAGCAAGCCTTTTAGCTATGAACTGAACGTTTTTATCCTGTATTCTTCCTGACAGAATTTCATTTCCTATGATTAATATTGAGGCTGTAAGTTGTTTTTTCATGTTATCTATTTATTGAGTGGATAGGTCATTCAGAGCCGCCCCACAAGTAGGGCGGCGTGGAATCCATTTCAGCATTTATAACTCGAAGAGTTATTCTTAATTGGCTTTTTTTAGTCCAGTTTTGAATGGCTACGCCATTAATGTTAATATGGATTCCACGAGCGCCACTAACGGGCACTCTCTGAATGACGCATCCACCTTACTCGAACGGCTTTACTACAACCATTATAACTATAACCACCAGTAAAACTGAAGGAACTTCGTTTATAATCCTGAAGAATTTTTCGCTATGTTTATTTCTGCCAAATTCAAAATCTTTTCTCCACCTAGCAAGTAAGCCATGATAAATTGTTAAAAAACAAACGCATAGCATTTTTATATGAAACCAAGCTCCAAGAGCTTTAAATCCATAAATACCAGCAAGAAGTATACCAAATATTAGGGTTATTATCATTGAAGGATTCATAATATAACGAAGCAATTTTCTCTCCATTACTTTGAAAATCTCATCAGACTCTGATCCAACTTTAACCTTTGAATGATATACATAAAGCCTTGGCAGATAAAAAATTCCAGCCATCCATGTTATGACTGAAATAATATGAATTACCTTAAACCATTCATAATAATGGGACATTTTATTTCCTACATATGCAGTTTTTAAAGTTTTTTGGGCATATTTGCGACCCATAATTACTTTTTTCATTTTTAGTTTTATCAGATTTTAAAACTAAATCAGCAAGAGATTTTATAAAATCATTTTGAATTCCAAGCGCTGGAACTCTCTCGTACTTTATTTTATATTTATCTGCTATTTGTTTATATTCAATATCAAGTTCTACAAGTGTTTCTATATGTTCTGATACAAAAGCAATAGGAACAATTATTAGATTTATTTTATCTTTTGCCAACTCTTCAATAACATGTTCAGTGCTAGGAGATAACCATTCAATAGGACCTACTTTACTTTGATAACAAATTTGAGAATCGTGTTGTTGTAATTCCTTATCTTTCAAAATTGCTTCTACTGTTTTTTTAATTTGCCATTGGTAAGGGTCTCCTTGCTCTACAAATTTCACAGGTATTGAATGAGCTGAAAATAATATTCTAAATTTCTCTTCCTTATTGAACTTTGCAATGGACTTTTTTATAAGTTCTATGTGGGCTGATATAAAGTTTTTATCATCAAAGTAACATCCTATTTTTTTGATGTTTGCATTTATTTTTGCTTTTTTAAGTAGTAAGTCAAATTCTTCAAATGATGATAATGTTGTAGAGCTAGAAAATTGAGGATAAAGCGGAAGATATACTATCTGATCTGGTTCATATTTTTTTAATTCATTTATAACTTCTTTAGCAAAAGGGTGCCAATATCTCATTGAGACGAAGCTTTTAAAATTTGAAAAATTTTGTTTTTTTAGCTCAGAATCTAATGCTTTTTTTTGGCGATCTGTTTCTTCAAGTAAAGGTGATTTACCGCCCATAAAATTATAATTTTCTATCGCTCCTTTTGCCCTAGTAGTAGAGATAAAAAACGCTATTAAATATCTTACAAAAGATGGAGCTCTTATAATCCATTTATCTGAAAATAAATTATATAAAAATGGTCTTACACTTGATGGTTTATCAGGTCCTCCAAGGTTGAATAAAACAATAGCTGTTTTTTTATTTTTTCCAGTTTCTGACATAGTCTACCAAAAATTTTACATTATCTACTGGTGTATGCTGCATAATTCCATGACCTAAATTAAATATGAAATTTCCTCCTGATAATTCAGACATAATTTTGTCAACATTTCGAGCTATTTCATCTTGACTTAAAAATAAAATAAGCGGATCTAAATTGCCTTGAACTACAGTATTTTTTTGAAGTTCTTTTGCGTATTTTAATGGCACGAGTTGATCGATACTTAACCCATCAACTTTTGTCTCTTTTAAATAATCTGCATAAAAAACACCAGCTCCTTTTGGGAATCCTATAATTGGTGTATTTTTTGAATAGCCTTTTAAAGCTGCTACTATTTTTTTTGTAGGTTCTATAACAAATTGATGAAAATGTTCTTCCGCTAGAACACCGCACCATGAATCGAATAACTGAATTACTTCAGCTCCTGAATCTATTTGTGCTTTTAAATATATAATTGTTTGATCAACTATTAAGTCTATGAGTTTTTTTAAGAGTTCATTTTTCTCATAAGCAAATTTTCTGCAAAATTCAAAGTCATGCTTTTTATCAGAAATTATGTAAGTTGCTACTGTC
>Ga0247843_1006982_pt1 | contig 14254 bp, 23 predicted proteins | sample LaCruzMarch2017__FD_192420 | JGI IMG/M metagenome (GOLD analysis project Ga0247843, IMG submission 192420) | Freshwater microbial communities from meromictic Lake La Cruz, Castile-La Mancha, Spain - LaCruzMarch2017_8m | ecosystem: Environmental > Aquatic > Freshwater > Lake | place: Spain...
TGGGGTCTAAAGCCTTTTGCAGCATACCTAAAGACGTATACCCATAAAGTTGTTGCCCTAATTGAGTAATATCCGCCATCATTGGGTTTGCAGCGTAATAAGATGCCTGTCCAACAGGGCCTAAATCAGTCCAACTTTGATTTACATCTACCAACTCGCTCCCGCCGGGAAGACTCCTAAATCCTTGCGACGATAAACTCCCACCCCCACCGCCTCCACCGCCTTCATCACTGCCATATCCTTGAGCAAGGGGTTTCTTGGGTTTTGAAAAACTGGGGACAAAATACAATTGCTCAGCCGTAGACTCTTCAGGAGCCCCGGTTCTAAAGGGGACACCCGTAGGGGTCATTGGGTAGAGGGAGGCGATACCGTCGTTCATATGTTAATTATCCTGAATTTGTCAAGTGAAGTCTATGGGGCTATGGTAACTGTGACTGTCCCCAAAGAGCCAGAAGCAGATACCCCAAGCGGACGGGCGGGTGGGCCTAAAACAATCGAGACTGTTCCTAAAGAACCGGAAGCCGATACCCCGAGTAAGTAAGCAATATTAGGAACAACAATTTTTAAATCCTCTCCTACCCTAAATACGGTGTTTTCCCTTAGCCCATATCCAGAAGTAGGTAAGTTAAGTAGTTGTAGCCCATCAAGAACTAATGAGGTCGTGGAGTCTAGTTGGTTAAAGTAGAGGCGAAGTATGCGAATCAGATCCGTGTGGTATCTCTGGTCGTATTCAACAGGCGGTACCGGTAATGCTGGCGCCTGAAACTTCTCCATTGCCATTAGCGTTTACCATCCACACGAGCATCTAGTCTGGGCACACCTAACTGCCAGTTAACCCCCAAGTCCTCCGAACTAATCTTTAACGCCATCTGACGGGCACGGGCACGAATAAATACTTGCTCCGTATAAATATCTACCGAGGTTTGAATTACCGGTTTAGAGTCCGTCGTGCCTACCGATTGGAAACCTGACCCGGGGAAGTTGCGGGGGCGAATCTGTAGTGTTACTTCTGGTGCAGCGGCAGTAGATTTAGCAAAGTTAATATCTGGAAGCATACGACGAGTCAACATAAACTGCTCACCATCAGCAATATCAAAATCAGATGACTGAATATAGGATGTCATCGGGGCGCCATCTTCATCAAACCCATTTTCTTGGTTATAAAGAACCCCAGTGTTGGTTCCACTAGGTGTATTAACTGCCATAGGATACTCACGCAACGGGCTATCTAACCAAGCGGTACGATCAATGTTCCCGTAATACCAAATGCGCTCAAGATAGTTATAGATTACATAACGGTTGGGATAACCGGAGTTAGAACTTGGGTACATCCACCAGACCTCATTCCAACCCTCGTTTGTGCCAGAGATAATAGTTTCGGCTTGGGCGTAGTTAATATCCTGATAGATAAACTGCCGCAAAGTGCAAGGGAGCGTTTCAACACGACCAGAATAGACATAAAACTTTTCGTTCCCCATCCAGTAAGTGACGTTATTTACAGTCACGCAAGCCCGTGGGCTAAGGATAGAGATGTTATCGGCTAGTTCTTGTAGGCCAAATACATCCGTGGTTCCAAGGTATTGGAAAGAATAAAGGTGCGACTCTGTCCACACCAAGATCTCTTGTCTGGTTGGTAGAGCACGGACAATCCTTGAACCCCTAGAAACCCTTATAAATCCCGAAGAGTTGGTAGGCGTCGGAGTCCATTGACTCGGATTATCCTGATCAGACCACCTAATAAGAAGGGGGTCAAAAGTAGCCACATTAGTAGAACCAAAAGGCACACACCCAAAAGCGACAAGATGTTTGTCGTTTTGCGATACAAGAACCTGCATAGCCTTGGCTGGTACTGCATTTGCACTGTATCCATCTGCGGTAGCCTTTGTTGAAAGAAGAATTGCGTTAGTTTGAAGCGCCACCCCGGGACTAGTGGAAGAACCCCTTGCCCAATAGTAAATAGGGCCGTCTCTAAGATTGGCAACTAAATCGTTATCAAAGTTGTCATACCACCAATCGCTACCACTTAAAGCAACGGGGATTGTTCCACCAAGACCCCACTCAAGACGACCCCAAGTATCTGTGCCCCAACCATAACCAAACGTGCCGCCGGGAGTGCCAGCGGGTATTTGATACTTACCAATTACTGAAGAGCCACCATTACCAGAATCAGATGCATTGGCTGTAACTGGAACTTCTATGGTGTAGGCGTTGGCGTTGACCAATGTAGTAATCTCAAAGCCTTCATTAGCATTTAAAATCACAGCCGTGACATTACCACCCAAAGAAACGGCGCCAGTAAACTGAACGTAATTACCTACTTGGGCTGGGTTGCTGGTATCTGAAACTGTTATGGTAGAAGATCCGTTAACAGCAGCAAATGTTACGTCCCCGGCAGCGGTTGTGGCTTGTAGGGGGGTGATGTCATAGAAGTACCCACCAGCCTCTAAATACAACTTTAAGTTTGTTCCAACGACTAAAAGGTTGTCCCCAAAAGTTGTTACATAGTTAAATAGTTGTCGGCAAGTCCCAAGAAAGGTATTAGGAGTTTGCTTAAGCCAACCACCAATCTTTTGAGGAAAGCCAGATAAGAAGCGAATTTTGTCGCCCTCAAACCAGCCACCCTCGTTAGAATAGTTAGTCTGATCCCGGTTTATTCCCGGCTTAAATCTAAGTGCTATAAATGGCATGACATCCTCACGCTACAAGTCCCGGTAGATATACCGTTTTACCATCTTTTTTAGTAGCCGTTAAGACCTGCTTCTTGAGGTTAGCCGGGTCGTAGGAGACGTGCACCCAACCCGAGTCAGGGACTCCTATTTGGTAGTACTCCAATATTAACTGGGTGTAGGTTAGGTTATCCATGATCCACACGGCTAGGTCTGCGTTGGGGATTCCGGGGATTTCGATGTCGCTTGCTTGTCCTTTACAATGGTCTGATGTGCGTGATCCCCCAACTTTGGCATTAACGTCTGGGCTGCGGTACCCGGAGTTGACCTTGACTCCGGTTTGGAAGTTGTCACGGACGGGCTGAAGTACCTTTTCACAGAGTGTTTTAAGACTAGCAATTTCGGTCTCCCCGGGCGTGTTGTCCATGTCATGACGCAGTGCAGTATCAGACTTAACCATCTCTGACAAAGTGAAGTTAGCGGTCAGGTTCATTTCTTCTTATCCAAGAATTCATCTATTTGTAAGGATTTTTCCTTACTTCCAGCGCTAGAGCCAAAGTAGTATCCAAGCACCATAGTAACTGCTGAGGTCAGCGCACCTAACACGTAGATAATTATGTCCTTGGCTTCTGGCTTCACATCTGCAAAAACAATTATCCCAAACAAAAGAAAAGTCAGACCCACCGTACCCAAGGCCAGCACAGGCGTAACGATCTTATTTATAGTCGGCGCAAACTCACTGGTGGCAATCTCAATCTCTCGCTTACGGGCAGAGTCCATCTCTTTAACGTGCGCCTCAAGTTCAGCCAGTTGACCCCTTTGAGCCATCTCCATGAGCGTAGCCTGTGCCTTGGCTTTGGCTTCGGGGTCGGGCAGAACCTTGTCAAGAACCTTTTCCCCGATTGAAAGTAGTGCAGCGATTGGTAACATTTTTATCCCTTTGTTGCTAGATATAGACCGACGTTACTAAAGGCGTAACCAGCAAACACGATAGCCATAGCAAAGTTTCCCTTAGTGCCCTGTTCAAAACATATGTATGCGTATATACATCCCACCAAAATGATTAGCCAAGGACTCATCGTTTAAACTCTCTGTCCACGGAAGTAAGCCACCCCGTCAATAACTTCACAAAGTTCCGGCGGAAGCAACTTCCCATTCTCAAACGTCAATACAGCAAACCCTGAGCACCAATTGACCGGGTTCATTTCTGTATATACAAATTGATCGCCATAAGGTTCAGCAAGCGTCCCGGCATCGACCCCCCAGCGACGCCCATCATAATCACTAAAGGGGGTGGTTTTTAACTGGTGTAGATGCCCCGTGATGATGCTCCTACCCGATTTCAGGGCATTGTTCCACGTACTATGAATTCCGTTATGGTAACGATGTTTTACAACAACTGATCCGTTAATATCAATCCGCCAGCCATAATGCCAGCCGGGGAAGTAGTCCCACAATGACACCATATCTCCTATCTCTGGAGCATTAACTGCGATGTACCGATGCAAACGAGCGTCGTGATTACCTATCGTCCACAGGAACACAGCGTTCTTTGTAGCGTTACGCACCTCATCAAGACGATCCCTGCAAGCCTCAATTTCTTTCTTTGGTGTGGGTGGGTTCGTGCCCATTAAGGGTTCGTGCCGTGAAATCCTAGCGCCATCCACAACGTCTCCGTTCATGATGACTGTCTTAGGCTTATATTCTTTTATTAGGGAGACAAACGCTTTATGCGCTGTCGTGATCTGATCAGGCCAGTAGTGTGCGTCTGATCCAATAAATACCATGCCATTTTCAACTTTGTGTTCTAAAACACGTCGATCTTCAGGGATAAAAGTTTTGTGATGGATTTTTTGTGACGCAGAGTAAGCAGGCAAAGAAATTCCTTGTTCATTTTGAATCTTGGCCTTGCGTAACCCAAATGCACGAGTAGATATACCAACGTGTTCAGCCGCCTTTTGGGTGCTGCCAAATCTCTTCATCGCAGAGATTATTTCTTCGTCAGATACTTTTTTTAACGCCACGGGGTTTCCTTGGTAGTTTTACTTCATCAATAGGGCCATGCGAACTCGAGTCGTATAAACAAGCAACCTCAACCGCCTCCTTCGGAGAAGCCCCAAAATGCATCGCCGCTATGGCAAAGTTGGCTCCCGTCCCTATGCTCCAAAAATCATTCTTAATTCTTGCAGGAATTATTGAACTCTCATATATCCACAACCCATCGTGCTTTAAAGCAATTACCGTAACTTCGGTATCAGAATCCAAATCACCGCCGGACTCCATTACCTGATAGAACTTTAGAATCTTGTCCCAATCACCGCAAGCACCGTAAATACAATCCTTGCCCTGCCGTAACTTCTCTACTAAATAGAAACTATCATCACCGCTAACCATCGAATCTGCGGCAATTTCTCCCGTAGAAAACTTAGCGGCAATGGTGGTCATTACAGATGTCCCTTAGCAATGTAATAGATAGTTACCATGAAGAACGCTATGGTGAAACACCAAATCTTTAAAAGTCTTAACTTAGCCAGATCCCTGCCAAACTCATCCTTACCTTCTTTGACCTCTTTCATCTGGCGCTCTTTAATCGCCTGAATCTCAGCCCATTCCTTCTCGGCTTCAAACTTGCCGTACCGCTCTATTAACTGATCCTTTAATTCGTTTTCCGCTTCTTTAATTTGCTTTAATCTGCGCCACTCAGCGAAGGCGGTCATAATCGTGGTATCGCCTGTAACAACCCGCTGCCTTTGTTTAAATGCCTGCTTGGCTTGTAACTCGGCTACCCCTAGACGCTGAATATCATCTACCGCAGACGACAACTCCTTGCCCGACTGAATCGCCGATTTGATTCCCTGCGTGGCACCTTTTGCCGCAGTCAGTATTGGGTCTATATCTGCCAAGATTCATTCCTATTCCTAAGTCTGACCCCAAGTCTTAGCACCGGCTTTAGGTACAGATGTAGCCCAGACCGATACGGACTTTCTTAACTTCAAGGGTGCGCCACAATCGGAGCAGGTGTCAGCCGCCAACTCAGACTCATCTAAGTCGTACCCACAGGAGGCGCAGACATGGACTTCTTCCGAGCGGCAGACTTTTACCCCATCTACCTTATGCGCTTCAATGACTGTTTTCATTTTTACCCTGCTCCCTTAGTGTATTAACAACCCTGATGACTTCCTCTACAGGGTCAAATCCGGGGGATAAAGTAAGGCCAGCGTTTGCATACAAATCCTGCATAAATGCCTCTACAGCGGCAAGATCCATCTGAATACCTTTAATTGCAATATGTTGGCGAATAGCACCTCTCATACCCATACCTATCATTCTTTTCTCCTATTTAAACCAAGGGCCAACCATCCAAGTCACTATTGATCTTCTAATACCCTTTGTGACGGGTTCTACTCCATGAAGCATAAAAGAGGGGAAAACTAAAATTGTTCCGGGTTTTTGTGGCGGGTAAATTTTTTCATGCCCGTTTTGTAGGAACAGACGACCTCCCTCAAAGTCATCATTTAGAAAGGCAAGAACCGTTAACTTCCTGCACTCTTTTTCTTCTGGGTTTATGAAGGTATCCACATGGGCTTTATAGTGACCTTCCACATCGTACTTAAGGTAATCACACTGATTAGCGTGGGTCACATCAAACTTCCAAACTTGCTGGTTGGCAGAAAGTGCCGCACCAGCCATCGTTGCGCCAATACCCCGATAGATCGGAAGAGACACCTTCTTAACATCCCTAATTTTTTTATTGACAACACCACCAATACGCTGCCCGATTTGTGCATCTTCGCCTTGTGCTTGGGACTCGCAACTATCGATTATCTTTCTGCAAGACTCAGGAGTTAGTGCGTCGTCAAAGAACCATAATGTGTGGTCTTTATTGGCATGATGGGCAAGTTTAGGCCGCTTGTCGTACTTCCACTCAGCATTGGGGCCATTGACATCTACATAGTGCAGAAATACCTGAGCCTGCCACTTACCCTCTTTATATTGGTTTCTCCAATGAGGTTTTTCTTGCCCTTTATAAATAATTGCATCACCAACATCCATCTCTATACAAGATATATTTTTTAACCAATACTCTACATCATGCTCACCAATTCTTTTCTCTGTTACTTTAGTTTCATCATGGTCGCCTATATAAATAGGCCAAGGGTTGCCTTCAAACCCAAGGGTTATGGTAGCGCTGATCTCACAGGACGGACGATCAGTATGGATCTTTAACTCTTCACCGGGAGCATAAAGACGGGCATAAGCATAGGTGGGGTAGAGTTTTTTACCAGATGCAATCTCAAAGTTAGGAAGAAGTTGCTCTAACAAAGAATCAAAAACGGGTGTTCTCTCAGCGGATTCGGATAAAGGGCATTGAAAATCTTTTGTGGTTTTCCCTTCAGCGACAATTCTTTTAAGTTCTGCGGTTAATTCCGCACAATTGTCTTTGTCAAGAAAACCAGAAAGATGCGAGTAGCCTTGCATCTGAAGTTGGGTCATGGATTCACACATTAACTACCCCTTATTTATATTTACTATTTTTGTATTATCTTCTAACGCAATAATTTCATGCGATTGATTGTCTGGTAGATCTATTACGCCACCAATTTTTATTTCTTTTTCCCAATCATCACCAATAATTCTTACAGAGCCAGAAGACACAACGGTTATATGACCCATCCCTGTTTCATGAAAATGACGCTTTAAAACATCATTTGTTTTTTCAAAAAAGTATACAACCCCTGTTAACTTACCAACTTTTAACTCAGAACTATGCAATGACACCCGGCGCTCCGTTTTCAGAAGTTATAACTTGTGGCACATTTGGATGGGGAGCATCAGCGGGTTTAACATATACCTGACCGTTTTTGTAATACCATTCATCAGCCACGCAGTTATCCGGGCAGTCAACCCAAATAAGAGTTGAATGAACAGGAAATGTTTTATCATCTGGCTCAACTTGAGCAACTCTCTGACACGCTAGGATCTCAGAATACACGGGTTCCCACACACCATTTACCTCAATCCAAGAAGAAATGTATGAGTAGTTAAAAACTTCATTAGTTGAAATAAGTGCTTTCATCAATAAAACTCCTCTACTATGACGATACCTGCTCCGCCAGATGCTCCAGTGCCGGGGCCTCTCCCCCCAAGCCCTCCACCACCATAATCAAGACCCGCTACTCCAGCAGCCGGGTTGGAGACGGGTGTTACAGCCGCCCTACCAAGAATTGCCTGACCAAAACCTAACGCAGAACCACCACCATAGACTTGAGCGCCAATGGTATTCCCATATCCTGCCATTCCGGTTAGGTTAAATGTTCCACCAGATCCTGCACCACCAGCATAAGGGCCTACAGGAGCGGAAGTGCTACTACCGGCAGTGCCATTAGTCCCTCCAGTAGCGGAAACAAAAGGGCCAAAAGAAGATGTTTTAGATGGTGCGCTTCCTACAGTTACAGTTACAGGGCCGGGTATTGCAGGAGCATCTAAATATTCAACAGCAGCCCCACCTCCACCACCGGGAGCGCCTATTGTGACACTACCCGGCGCACAACAAACAGGTGGGGTTGTACCTCCACTACCACCATTACCGCCTGCACCAATCACAGTAACTTTTACTGCTTTTAATCCTGCGGGTTTTGTCCAAGTAGCAGGGCTTGTGTAAGCCGTCATAATGTAGTCGCCGCCACCGCCGCCACCAGCGGCCTGAGATAACCAAGCCGTTCCGTTAGAAGTGAGGACATTACCTGTGGTGCCGGGGTCTACAAACTTAACTGCGCCTGTTGTGTTACCAATAACAACGGCCTCTGCATTTAATGTTGTTGCCCCTGTACCTCCACGAGCAACTGTTAGAGTACCGCTAGAAATAGAAGACGCATTTAACGATGTTATGTTTGCGCCAGAAAATGTGGCTGTATTTGACCCAGTACCACCCGAGGCGACAGGGAGTGCAGTTGCAAGAGTTAGAGAAGTTAAGTGAGTAATTGCGTCAAGGACGTTAGTTCCGTTGTTATACACATACATAGTCTTACCAGCCGGAACTGCAATACCTGTACCGCCACTATTTTTAACAGTAATTGCGTCAGCGCAACCGTTATTAATTATGTAGACCTTTTCGATAGAAGGCACAATTAAATTCTGTGCGCCGCCGGAAGTGCCCACCAGATTTAACCGTAGGTTACGGGCCGTTTGGCTTGCGTTAGTATCAGTTAAGGTTAAGGTAACCGGGCCACTAGCAAAGGTCACATCTTCCGAACCAACAATAGCCTCTTCTAGTGCTATTCCTAGGTTGTCATTAGTTACATTACCCCATGTCCCCGAGTTTTCCCCGGTAGCCATAAGTTGTATTTTTAATGCTGAATACGTACTTGCCATTTTTTACTCCTTTAAATTACGCCGCTATGGGCAGCCAATTTGGTGTTTGTACATCGTTAACCTGTTGCCAGTTGGGGTTCTGATTGGGGTTAATTTTACTCCAGATCAGTACTTTTCCAACACGCCCTTGCCCTTGAACCCCTGTTACAGATACTACTTTTGGAATTCTTACTACAACACTACCTACTGAACCCGTCGCCTGCTGAAGCGTGACCGGGATAAAATTAATTGTCTTGGTAGTAACCTGCCCAAGCGCCGAGGCTCCTACAACCCCCGTTACCGGTACATTAGCCGCCCCGCTTTCATCAGTTTGACCTAACTGCGTTGTTCCAACAACCCCTATTGGGTATACATTTGCCTTGGTGACTATGGTTACAGAGCCGGTTTCTCCAGTACCTTCAAGTCCTGTAACCTGAACATTAGCGCCCCCCTCAGCGGTTTCTTGCCCAAGTTCTCCCTCGGCTTGAACCCCAGCCGGTGTGACATTTCCTTTAGCACTAACCCCAACAGAATTAATAAGCCCAGAACCAACAACCCCTGAAAGTTGTACATTGGCGGTAGTAATAATTGTTAAGGTTCCGGTCTCCCCAGTACCCTGAACCCCAGACACCCGATACCCAGTGCGCTGAGTTACTTGACCAACTTCCCCGGATGCTTGAACTCCTGTTACAGGTACATCTTTAGGAATACTTGCTACAACAGTGCCTACTAACCCCGTTGCTTGAACCCCTGTAGGTTGCACAGTGGCTTCAGTTTTTACTTCTTCTTCACCAAGTTGACCATCACCTTCGACACCAACTGGGAACACATTAGCAAGAGTACGAACTACAACGGAACCAACTTGACCGGTAGCGGTTACGGGATCTACGTTAAACCCACTAAAGTCTGCGCCCCAAGCGCCACGGCTCCACGGGCCTGAACCCCAACCAATGTAGTTAACATCGGTGCTAGTTTTTATTGCCCCTACACTTCCAGAACCTTGAACCCCAGTAACGTAATAGGCAAACTCTTCCTCTGTCTCGCCTACTTCGCCGTCACCCTGTACACTAGTTAGGTATACATTTGCTGATATAGAAGATGAAGCAGTTCCGGTTTCCCCAACTCCTTCTACACCTGTGGGCTGTACATTTGTACCAATACTAAAACTAACCTGCCCAACTTCACCGCTACCTTCAACACCTGCTGGAAATACATTAGCACCAGCGGTTACGGTTTCTTGCCCAAGTTCTACTTCAACCTGAAATCCAGCGGGTTCTACTTCACCCCCAGCCGCTACCCCTACAGGATCTAATAACGCAGAAGCATCTACTCCAGTAACACTTACTAAAGCGTTTGGATTACCTACACCAAAGTCACCCTCCCCATAAGGCCCTATGCTCCAACCAGCCATGATTTGTCCTTTAGGGGAGGTTTGTTAATTAGGCAATACGGATAATTGCGTTTGATGCGTCGTTAGTTGGGAAAATGATGGTGAAGTCACCGTCCGAAGCGGTTTTGTCAGCACCAAAGTCCAACACACAAACCGATGCATTGGTCAACGTGGTATTAGCATTGCTGTTTGCTGAAGGTGTGCTGTTATAAATCAGAGCGCCACGAGCAGTAAAGTTAGCGTTTACAAAAGTCTCATCAGAGAAGTCAGTAAAGCCTGTACCGGTGTTGGCGTTGATGTTGGTTGCCGTTACACCTGTATTGGTCAAAGCCTGACCGCCAGCCGTGTAGTTAGTACTGACAGCACTAACTTCGTTAGAAGCGGTGTAAGCAACTGTATTGGCATCCAGTGTTGCTGAGGATGTATACAGAGCAATCTTAAAAGTGTCTGCGCCAGCGTCAGCCGACGGACGGAAATCGTGTACAGCCAAAAGAAGTTCGGCTTTAAACGAGGTGGTCATTGCTTGCGTGATAGCCATATTAGGCTCCTTTATTCATCTAAAAGTTTAACAAACTCAGGATGTCCTGCTTTCCTGAACTTAAGAGCCAATGTCGTGTGGTTAGACTTAATGGCTTCCTTCATATAAAACACCAAAACCTGACGGATTTGATTTCTAAACGCTTCTGCTTGATCCCGAATAGCAGGATGCGTTTGTGAACCTACAGAAATAATTTTATCCAAAGCCCGTTCAGCAACTTCCTCTGGCGTAAAGCCACGACCAGAAGTTGTTAATACTTTGACGTTTGCGCCCCCTAAAAGGAAGGCTACTTCGCTCATTGTGCTCATCGGACTGGATACCTCGCTTGTTCGGTTCTGTACATGTCTTGACGGTCTTTACCTTCACCAAGTTGTTTCAACATGGCAAGCGCTTCATTATAACGGGCAACATAGTTGTCGTTAACGTCTTTTTCACCTTTCATAAAGGCATATGCTTCTAGCAATGAGCCATAAAGAAGGGCTGAATCAAAGTTGGTACCAAGCCAAGTTGTGCCAGATGTAACAATAGACGCCGGATAGGCGTAATAGTGCAACTCCATGTTGTAGTCTGCGTCTGGAGTCGGCCCTAAAATAAAGGTGTTCTCATCAAAAATAGCATAATGAGTGGGAGCACCTGTCTCGGTAGGGACAGGAAAAGCCTCCCGAATAAACTCAACGTCCTTATTTAACAGGTACTCTTGTGACCCACTTGGATCAATTCGGGCTAATGAAAACGTAGCAAGCCAATCTGTAGGGGTAGTTAAGAACCTATTACCGCTTGTACAGTTACCTGTTACGTTTTCTCTTGAGACCGGAAGTTGAACGCTGTTATAAATCCTCTGCTCAGCCTGACGGATAAACGTGTCAACCTGATCTTTTGTAAGAAAAGATGTAGTTGTAGCAGTCGTAGTTGCGACCACCGTATCTGGGAAGTTATTCTCAGCATACGCCTGTATGGTCTGAAACAGCGTCGAGTAGTTCACTACTTACCCCAATTTTTTACTAGAGTTAGTGCCTTTTGTAGCCGCCCCAGTGCCACGGGTTTTAACCGTTTGAGTGCTAGGCACATCATTTGGGTAGCCGTTATGACCAAAAGTGGCTTCGTTGCCGGTTACTGGAATACGATTTCCAGAAATATCCTGTCCCGGCTTCATAGGCACAGGCTGCGCCACACGCCCAATTACTTTATCCATTATCGACCCCTTCCGGAGTTTTTATATGTAAAAGATGATACCTTTTGATTGGCTACCTTGGCTAGATTACGCCCAAGTTGTTTCATTTGGGCATTGGTTTTGCCACCACGAGCCATTTTCTTGACCCCGTGCATTTTTCGCTCATGGGTCTTGACTTCGGCTTGAGCCACTTTCTTCATCATTGGCTTGTCTTTTGATATATCTGAATGTTTCATACGTGCTCCTTAAGTTATTGTCACTGATACCGAACCAACTTCACCCACCCCCACTAACTTATTCGTCTGAAACGGTAACTTTAATGGGTTACTAAATCCTACAGGGTTAAACCCCCATTCCACAATCCTACTACCCTGTGTAGGCGTCCCATAACCTTCCTCGGTTGGGCCTGCATCGGGGTTTGTTCCTAAACCACTAAGACCTGCTTGAAAATATGTGGTGTCCGGACGCGGTTCTCTCACGGCTTGAGGGTCGTACACGGGGTACATACCCAACGATAACTGCGGTTGATCCGGCTCCCAACATTCTTTACAAACCTTAATATCTATGTTTTTGGTCTTAATGACCAGCCGCCTAAGTTCTTTTAGTTTGTACCTAAAACCGCATCGGTCGCATTGCGAAATTGCATACTTGCCCGACGAAAACTTATTACCCATTAATACCCACCACTACCGATAAACATGTTGCGCGGCACAAAACGCACGGATGCCTTTTCACGATCCTCCCCGGAAGCCAACATCCATTGTTCCTCATAAGAGGCTTTTAGCATTTCCAACCGGGCAAGTCCTTCTGGGATCTTCATGGCTATGTAATAAGCCAGCCCAGCCACCATACACGGCAGTAACCGGAAGGGTATGTCTTGGGTATTCAGACCATTGCCAGCGTCTTGGATACGGCGCAAACGCCAGTAAACAAAGGTATAGACCGGGCTAGCCGCCGTGCCTTGATCCGGGGCAGGCCAGACATTGATATTAGGTAGATCAGGAGCCGTAACAACCGCCCCAGCCGTATGTGAGGTAGCCGTGGTTCCGTTTTGCCCACGCAAACAGTTCTGCAACTGAGTTGCGGTGTAGTTAGTATAGTTAATAGTCTCGGCACCAATCGTGATGTAGCCTGTGGCAGGGAGACCAGCCGTGGAAGAGAGGGTGATGGTCGTGTCAGTAGCGGCAATATTTGCGGCTAGGGTTAACCCTGTCTTTGAGGTACTACCGGATTTACGGTCTACCCAAACCTGAATGGGTCGGCCTTGTGTAATCTTGTTAGGGATTGTCGCATAAGTCGATACAGAGATCCGAGTGATATTAATGTCGGTCTGCGTAGACTGAACCCCGTTACTTGTACGAATTACGTGCTCTATAAGGTCTATGGTGTCGTTTGGAAGAGGGTAAGTAACCTGCCCCTGCACCAATGGGATTTGCCCTTCCTCAATCGTCCATAGGTTCACCCCCCGGTTAGCCCACTCGATTGTCAAAAGGTTAAGTGACCTACGGGCTGTACGCATGTTATAGCCCGAACGGAGTTCGGAACCAGCCCGCTCAAAAGCCTCTTCTACGAGGTTATTGAGGTCTAAGTTAAACGACTCGGTTCCGATTGTGGTCATTTCAGTTTCTTCAGAGTTTGGGCAAGACGAGCACGCTGACCCAGTTTACCGGGTTTTTTGGCAGCAGTTGCTAACTTCTTAGCAGGGATCGTTGCACCCTTTTTTACACCCAAAGACTTCTTCAAGGCACCGGGCTTCTTGATAGCCTTTTGAATCCAATTGGATTCAGTCTTGCCACCTTTTTTAAAGACGCCACGGCCTTTTAATACATCAGCCCGGGTTACTTCACCGTCGCCGGTAAGATCAGGAAATTTATTAGCCATATCATCCTACCTTCCTATGCGGAGCAACTTTTTTAGCCACGCTTTTAGGTTGTGCCACAAACTGTTTGCCTGCGGCTTTACCGGCTCTTTTGGCTTTCGTGGTCGCGGCGTACTCTTGCGGGGAGAGCGCTTTGATGGCGCTGGTTGGGAGGTATCTTTCCCCTGTAGCCTGCGATCCTTGCGTAGAAGGTTTGCCACTTTTAGTTCTCCACTTTTGTTGAGTCCATGCCTTCAGACTTTTTTGAGGCGCTTTCATT
>Ga0247843_1006983_pt1 | contig 14253 bp, 9 predicted proteins | sample LaCruzMarch2017__FD_192420 | JGI IMG/M metagenome (GOLD analysis project Ga0247843, IMG submission 192420) | Freshwater microbial communities from meromictic Lake La Cruz, Castile-La Mancha, Spain - LaCruzMarch2017_8m | ecosystem: Environmental > Aquatic > Freshwater > Lake | place: Spain...
TGTGAGTTTTTAATGTACAGATTTCGTGAATCTCAAATCAGGTGAATAATTGTTAGGTATATGTAAGGTGTTTTATGAAGTAATTAATTCAAGTTTAGTGCTTCAAGGCTTACAGGCAATACCTTAGAAATTCCCAATTCCTGCATGGTTACACCATAGATTACATGTGAAGAAATCATTGTACGCTTGTTGTGCGTAACAATAATAAATTGAGAATTACCGGAAAACTCTTTGATGATATTATTGAATTTATCGATATTGGCATCATCTAAAGGAGCATCTACTTCATCAAATACACAGAACGGTGCAGGTTTGAGCAGGTAAATTGCAAACAATAAACTGATAGCAGTAAGTGTTTGCTCACCGCCAGATAATTGATTGATATTCAGAGGTCTTTTACCCTTTGGTTTTGCAATAATATCTATATCTGAATCTAGTGGGTCATCCCCATTTTTTAATACTAAGTCGCATACATCGCCTTCGGAAAATAGGGTTTGAAAAACACGAATAAAATTCTCACGAATACGAGTGAATGCATCCATAAATGCAGCTTTGGCATCGGTATCAATTTCTTGAATTGTGGCCAATAAACTTTCTCTGGCGGCAACTAAATCTGCTTTTTGAGTTTGGATAAAGTCGTATCTTTCTCTTAATTCATTATAGGCCTCAACAGCCATAGGGTTTACTTCTCCAAAGGAATGAATTTTATCTCGCACTTTACTGACCTGTTTGGTCATTTCATCTATATTGAAATCATCTGGCATACCTTCTAATAATTCATCACCAAGGTCCGATAACTGGATGCCAAATTCTACTTCCATTCTGTCTTTGAGGGTGTGCAATTCTAGTCGTACTTTATTAATATTTTCTTTAATTTGTTCTTTTTGACTTTCAATTTCTTCTTTTTGTCTTCTTTCTTGCCGAATTTGTTGCTCTACTTGATGAATTCCAGATTTGGTCTGATTTAGTTTTTCTTCTTGAATCCCAGTAACATCTTCTTTGCTTTTTTTGATTTGATACAATTCAAGTATTTCTTCATCATTCTGCATATTGACTTCTACGAGAGATTGGATTTCAATTTTAGTTTCCTCCAATTCGACTTTTAATTTACCTGCATTCTGTGTAAATCTGGCTTCGTTTTCAGTATGTCTTTCTATATCTTTTTCGAGATTAGCAACTGTATTGCGTAATTCAATTAATTTTACATTTTCACGATTGTAAGCATCCGAAATGGAATTAAATTGAATACCAGCATTCTGTAGTGCATCTTTTTGTAATTGAGATTGTATAATTGCTTGTTCCAATTGTAATTTCCCAGAATCCATTTCAGGTTCGAGTTGTTGTATTTCATCTACAAGTCTTTCAATTTCAATAAGTAAATCTTCAGACCTAGCACCTGTGGATTCCAAGAAGTTTCTATACTCCTCATCTTTACTTTTCAGAATTCCGAGTTCCTGTAATTTCGTTTGATATACCGCATTTTTTTCTTCAAAAATGCGTGCATAATTATGTTCTTTAATTCTTACAATTTCAGTATTGAGTTTATCAAGGTCGGATTTTTGTTCTTGAATTTTTATATCCAACCGTTTTACTTCTTTTTCTAGTTTTTCCAGATTTTTGGCTCGGCCTAGGCGTTTACCTTCAAATAGTCCAGTAGAGCCACCGCTGAGCACAAAACGCCTTTCGGTTATAGTTCCTTCTTTAGTAAGAACGACACATCCCGAAGGAATGGAAGCAGGGATATTATGCTCTGCTTGCGCCATAAATACTTTATCTAGCAGGAATGCTGCTAAAGGCTGGTATTTTTCATGTACGTCAACCAAATCAATAGCAGGTAATAATCCGGCTAAATTATTTTCATTACCTGATACAAAGCGCCTGATTTCTTGCATGATGAAGAAGTTGGCTCTACCTTTTGCTGAGTTTGATAATAATCGTATTCCTGCAATAGCCTCATCTCTTGATTCTACGATGTAATAGTTCATCCATGGGTCGAGGAAATTTTCAAAAGCCACTTTGTACATTTCATCGCAACCAAATACATCAGATAATAAGGGCGCTTCTCTGGCCCAACTTAATTCCTTTTTGAGAAACTTAATACTTTCAGGGAAACCTTCTAGATTTTCAACTAAGCTTTTCGTTAAATCATATTCATTTTGCCTTGCATTTCGAACACCGGTATTTTTATAAATATCATCTTTGAGTACTATTATCTTATCGTTTAGAATATTTAATTCAGCTTCAGTTGATTCCTTTTTTTGTTTCAATTCATCTACAGCATTTGCTAATTCTAAAGTTGATGTTTCTAGTTGAGAAAGTTTAATCGTAAATGCATCTCTTTCGACTGAGCGATTGGCTTGTTCGCGTTCGTTTCTACTGAGTTCGGTTCTTAAGCTTTCAATACGAATTTGTCTAATTTCTTTTTCACGTATTGCTTTCTGTACTTCTTGTTCTGTATTCCGGAGCAGTACCTGTGCATCCTCGACTTTTTGTGTTAATTCTGCTTGCAGATTCTTAGCGATTTCATATTTTCCTGTAAGTTCTTCAAAGCTATTGAGATGAGCACGCAAATGAGTATTTTCTTGGTCAAGAGCAGTTTCAGCTATTCGAATAAAGTCTCGGGATTTATCCAATTGCAATTTTTCTTGTTCCATCTGTTGCCCAATGGCAAACTCCCGCTGTTGCAAATATTTTAATCTTTCACTACGAATAGATTTAGTATTTTCAATTTTTTTGATATGATCTACATGTGCATTTAAATCTCTTTGAGCGTCAGCAAGACTTTTTTCTCTGTCTACAACCTCTTTTTGCAATTCCAGTATTCTGGCTTCTTGTCTTGTAATACTGGCATGAATTCCCATCACCTGTTCCTGCAAAGTTTGTTCGGCCTTTCCAACAGATTCATAGGTGTCGTTGAGGTTTCTAATTTTTAGAAATGCAAGTTGAGAGCTAATATGACGATATTCAGCTTTCAGTTCTAAATACTTTTCAGCTTTTTTGGCTTGTTTTTCTAATGTTTTAAGATTTCCTTCAATTTCAAATAGCAAATCATCCACTCGGGATAAGCTTTTCTGGGTGTCTTCTAGTTTTCTTAAGGTTTGATGTTTTCGAATTTTATATTTAGCAACCCCTGCCGCTTCTTCAAACAGATTTTTTCGGGAGTTATCTTTATCATTCAGAATGTCTTTGACCATTCCTAGTTCGATTATAGCATAGGAGTCAGAACCTATTCCTGTGTCCATAAAGAGGTTGGTTATGTCTTTAAGTCGGCATGGAACGTTATTGAGTAGGTATTCACTTTCCCCATCCCGATAGAGTTTTCGTGTTATGGTAACAGTAGTATACTCAGTAGGCAGTATATTTTTTGTATTCTCAAAAGTCATAGCAACCTCACAAAAGGAGGCCTTCTTTTTCTTTTGAGTACCATTAAAGATAACTTCCTCCATTTTTTCGGAACGCAGTTTTTTTGTTTTCTGCTCACCTAATACCCAGCGAATGGCATCTACCACATTGGATTTACCACAACCATTTGGGCCTACAATACCTGTAATGCCTTGATCAAAAACGAGTTTCGTTTTTTCACCAAAGCTTTTAAATCCATTAATTTCAAGGCTTTTTAACTGCATACTTTTTATACCAAAGAAGAACTTAGGGTTCTCGACTAAAAGGGAGTCAAAAATACGAAATACGATTCATAAAGCATTCATGAAATATGCGTGTGAAATGACTATTTTTGAGCGATGAAAATATTAGGGTGCATCCTGCTCCTGTTGTCAATATCACAATTGATTGCACAGGGCCCATCATTTAGGAATAGCCTAGGTGCAAATCTGTATGGAGGCTATTTGGCGTCGCATCACGACTACATTCAGCATTTGGATGCCCATACTTATGGAATGGAGTTTCGATATTCAAGGATTTACACGGGTGAAAGGAACAGTTGGGCAAAAGATTTGCGTTTGCCAAGGCGAGGGCTTGCACTACTATTATTAGATCAGGGTCAACCGGATTTAACTGGGTATTCAATAGCTTGCATTCCGCATACAGAATTCAGGATTTTTGGTATTCGAACTGGAAGCTTTTGGTTTCGCATGGGTACGGGTATTGCTTGGCTCACGCGCAGGTATGACGCAGAGAGTAATCGGAAGCAAATTGCGATTGGGGCACATATCAACCCTGTGATGCAATTCAGTTTTCTTTGGCATCAGCAGATTTCACCTGCAGTAGAACTAGATTTGGGTATCGGTCTTACACATTTTTCGAATGGTAATTTTAATTTGCCAAACTTGGGCATCAACATGCCCAATTTGCATGCGGGCTTCACCTTGGGTAAGGGTGAACACGGCAGACAGCCCAAGCCTGTAATATCTCAAACCAAGTGGCAGTGGGATGCCGATGTAGCTTTACATTGGGCTACAAAAGAGGAAGGGCTTGTCAGTTTTCAGCGATATCAAGTTGGAGGTCTGAGTTTTAAAGCACAATTACATAGAAATCGACTTAGTAGATTTTTGGCTGGCATTGAATTTTTCAAAGACAATACCTACGCATCAAGGAATGGAAACAAGCGGAGTCTTGGGTCTACCTTAGAGTTTGCTTTTACAGTAGGTCATAGATTGATGATCGGTAGATGGATACTGCTCAAAGAAATTGGAATCTATGCCTATAAGCCAGATACCATCAAAGATGGCTGGTATCAACGAATTGGCATGCAGTATTTATTTCGTAATAATTTGTACGCAGGAGTGAGTCTTAAGACGCATCAGTCTATCTCAGACTATGTTCAGTTTACGTTTGGTGTATTTTTATAAAAGTAAGATGGGTGATCATAATGAAACAGGTAGGATAGGAGAGGAAATGGCAGTACGTCACCTTGAGAGCAAAGGCTATATAATATTAGATAGGAATTACCGATTCGGGCCTAATGAAATTGATATAGTGGCTTTAGAAAAAGAGGAGCTTGTATTTATTGAGGTAAAAACGCGCAGAATACATACATTGGATGCTAATGATGTATATCCAGAACATGCGGTAACACGACAAAAACAGCAATCTTGTTTTAAAGTTGCGGATGCCTATATTTACGAGCGGAGGATGCTAACGGTTCCGGTGCGTTTTGATGTGATAGCGATTCGTTTTTACAACAGCGGAGAATCAGAGATAGCTCATTATCAAGATGCTTTTCGTGATGATACCACATTGCAATCAGATATTGATATCTTGTAGGAAGTAGGCTTTACAATTCTTTTACTTCTTCAATGAGTGCGGCATCAACCTCAATGGAGAGGGTTGCGTTGAGATGATCAAAAGTAATAAATACTCTTGACTTCCCTTTCAGTTGAGCTATATATCCCTCTAGACCTGACAATCTACCACTTATAATTTTTATTTTTTGTCCTTTTTGAAAGGATTGATTGGATACTGCAAGATTATCAGGAAAATCGATTGCAATTCTAATATTTTCTACTTCTTGGAAAGAAAGAATTGCGGGTTTATTTTCAAACTTTAAGAAGTAAATAGCGCCTGGAATTGAAGAAATATCATTTTTCAGGAAGTATTCTTTTCCAATAAAGATATAGCTTTTAAACAAGGGTTCTTCTACCCATTTTTTACGGTCACTCCATTGTTTTCGAGTTCTTAGAAGCGGTAAATACGCACGAATTTGGTGCCGAATGAGCCATGCAAATATTTTTTTTTCATTGCGAGGTAAGGTATAGACTACATACCAGTCTTCTTGCTTAGGAGTCATTTCAGCCGCCTGATCTATCATACTTTCAGATACCTTTTCAGCAATTTACGCCACTTGGGTACCTGTTTTTCATCTTGTGTATAATAACCTTGCCCATAGTACCCGCCGTAGTAGCCCCCATAGTACCCGCCATAATATTTGCCATATCCATACCCACCATATCCATATCCATATCCATATCCATATCCATAACCTGATTTTGCTTGCCGGTAAGAATTAAGAACAATGTATAGATGCTCCAAACTATGTTCTTCCTTAAATCGATCAGCAGTTTTAATAAAATTAGTTCTAGAATATCTGGAGCGAACGACGTAAAGTGCGACATGGCTCAATTTAATCAAGGCCACAGCATCTGAGACCAATCCAATGGGTGGTGTATCAATAATGATATAATCATAACGCTCACTCAACAAATCAATAAGATGCTTCATTCGATCTGAATTAATGAGCTCTGAAGGATTTGGAGGTATCGGCCCTGACAAGATAATATCTAAATTTTTGTATTCAGTAGATTGAATGACATCATCAATTTCGTTGATATGAGAAAGATATGTACTCATGCCCGATTGATTATTCAGGTGAAATGATTTTCCTAATTTAGGTTTACGCAAATCCATTTCAAGAATAATTACTTTTTTATTCAATAATGCAATTACGCCTGCGAGGTTGATACTGGTAAAGCTTTTACCTTCACCTGAAATAGTGGAGGTTATACTGATAATTTTAGTTTCATGATCGGCAACAATAAATTGAAGATTGGTTCGAATAGATCGAATAGATTCCGAGAGTGCAGATTTGGGGTTTTCTACTGCCTGCATAATTGCGAAATCTTGTTTTGCCTTTATGGGAGATTGCTTAATTATACCAATAAGAGGGAGTGATGTATTTTTTTCAATATCCTCTGGTTCTATCACTGTATTATTGGTCAAATCTAAAAGTACAATAAAAGACAAAGCGATGATTAGCGCATAAATTATAGCATTTCGGTAAATTTGTTTTGGATTTTCAGAAATAGATTGTGAGGGCACGTATGCATAGTCTACGACACTGGCAGCAGAAACTTGGGCAGCATTACTAATAGAGGTTTCGAGACGTTTTTCTTTCAATTTGGTTAAAACTTGGAGATTCATTTCGTATTCTCTTTTAATATTTAGTAATAACCTTTGATTGGTTGGGATATTTTCAAGTGATTTTCTTTGAACTCCCATCTGAGATTTGAGCGTAGCCAGCGATTGCTGTAAATTCACCCTTTGATTATTTACACTGATAAGTACTTCGTTTTTTAATTCAGCAATTTGCCGATCAATTTCCTTGTAGATAGGATTAGCAGCACTATATTTTTGGCGCAGGGTAAGATTATCAAGGGATAATTTATTTAACAATTCAATTCTGCTTGTCAGGAATGGATTATTTGACTCTCCATTTACTAGATTTATAGAAAACACCTTTCGGGTAGGATCTTTGAGTTGGGTTACTAAAGTATCTATTGCTCTAATTTCTGCGATGATTTGATTTACATCATTATCTTTAGATGTTAGGACTTCAATGCCTAACTTTTCGCGAACATCTAAACTAGGAACACCTAAATTACGTTCTAATTGCTCTAACTGGTCTTCTGATTCTTTTACCTTTTTATTAATTTCTTCCGTTAAGGTTTCAATAAACTGCAATGATTGCACAGATGATTGATTTCGCTTTACGACATCCATTTCAATGTAAACATCGCATAGCATATTAACGAAATCAGCGGCAAATCTGGGCACTTTGTCTTGATATACAATACTGATAAGGTTTTGATTTTTTCCGGATTCACCAACAGCCAGACCAGAATAGATTCTTTGCGCTAAAACGTCTTGATTGTTAAACTTGAAAGAATAATTTACATTGCCTAATGCTGTGAGCTGACTAATTCTGAATCGAAATCCTTCATATACAAGGGGTCTTCCAAATATTCCTTGAATAGTTGGATTTTTTGCATCACTTACTCGCGTTATCGTGTAAGTACTATTTTTTCCTGGTGTAATTTGAAATATTTGCTCATATGGGATTCTTAAACTGTCAAGATTCTCAACGAGAATCGGCGATTCCATGTATAACTCTACGCTCTTAACATAGCCTTCTCGATAATAGCTAATTTGCATAGGTAATCTGGCTAGCACTGAATCCACGAGAGAGCGACTGCGAATGGTAACAAGCTCGGTAGCAAGGTTTACACCATTCGTTGTGCTTCTTCTGCTAGGGTCTGAAATTCCAGGCAAAGAAACTTGCGACTCTATCTGGTATTTAATAGTAGCTTCGGTTTGATATAGGGGTTCAATATAGCGTACCGTTATGTAGGCGTAAGATAAAAATCCCAATAAACTAATCGCAATCACATACCAACGCTGGATGCTTAATCCTAGGTACTTGAAAAATATCTTAAGGATTGGTATACCTTCTTCTCTTTGTTCTTTAGGACTCATTTCTATAATTTGCTAATTGAGCACAAAAGTTTATGACCTTGTTTTTCAATTTCTTCTGATGTTTTGACTCAACAAAAATACAGTGGTAATCACATTTACTAAGGCAAAAAGAGCAACGTAAGGAGTAACTGCATCTGCAATCAATTTAACGTCTTTAGGCTCTAAATAGACAATATCGCCATTATGCATGATTAAATCATCTTCGGCCAAAGTTTTCAGCTGGGTAATATCAACGATAATGAGCTGCGGGTCTTTAGGATCTCCGCGTACAATCCTCACATAACGTATTTTTGAGAAAGAAGGAACGCCACCTGCCATGCCCAGCACTTCTATAAGATGTGTTTTCTCTTTATCTAGTTTCACGCTCATACCACCCGTATTTGTACCCGAATTACCTAACACTTGCACGAACATATTTAGTATTTCTACTTGAAAAACAGGGTCTTTATAATAGACACTGAATATTTTCTCTAAAAGTTTTGCTGCTTCATTTCGAGTAAGCCCTGCAATATATACCTTTCCTACAATAGGGAGTCGGATATTACCTTCTTGATCCACTAAATATCCATCGAGACGACTAACAGATGACAAAGCATCAGCAATATCTTGGTTCTGTTGAAGAATAAATATTCTATTATCAGGTTGGATTCTATGAAGGTATTCTGTGGCTGGGGAGTCTATTGGGGCATTATATCTAATAATAGGTGCACCATTCATTTTTAATTTATGAGTAGGCTTAAACATAATTTGCTTACTCTTATAACTACAGCTAGTCGCTAAAAATGCGATTGAAATGAACAGAAATATTAATGTCCATTTAGCCTTTGTAACATAAAAAGACGGGCAATATGTATTGCCCGTCTTGAAAAAAGATTTTTTCTGCACTATATTATATAATCAATAAATCAATCTAAATTCTACACGACGATTCAAATAGAATGCGTTCTCATCATTAACTGGTGATAAGAGTTCTTCTTCTCCTTCATGCTTCATCATCAAACGGTCTTCAGGAACATTGAAGTAATAACGCATAGCTTGATACACTGCATTTGCTCTGTTTTTCGACAGTGTTACATTGTACTGATCGGTGTGCCTGGGGTCAGCATGACCAATTATTTCAACTTTTACAGTAGGGAAAGCCCTGAGCAAGCGTGCCAAATTGTAAAGGTTTTCGTAGTAACGTTGTTTAATGATGTACTTGTCTAAGTCAAAGTACACAAAGTCAATTGGCCAAGCAGCTTTAAACTTTGCGATTTCATCTTCTAAATTTACAACTCGTGCTTCGAGATTATCTAAACGACCGTTAATGTAGATATCATTGTTGTTAAGAATATTTAAGGCCTGATAAATAGAATCCAAATCTGGTAGTAAGCTGTCAATACGTTCGGATAATTTCAAATCTTCAGCATACAAAGAATCTATCATACGATCAACTCGAAGCTCACGTGGCATCCATTCTATATGCTCGGTTTCTCTATGAACACGTTTTCCAAATTTAATAGAAAGACCGACGGTGAACATAAAATACATATCACTCTTTATACGGTTATCATAGCGAGTTTCATTTTGTGTCTTTTTAGTAGGATCGTCAAAAGTGTTTGCTACGTGACCGTCTAATGAGTCTGAGCGGCTGTAAACTAGTTCAGAACACACATTTAAATCTAATCTTTGTGTCAGATAAAGTTTAAGACCAAATCCGAATGGATAGTTCAGCACCCAACCTTTAAACGGGAAGGCTGTTCTTGCGACAATGTCCTTGTCCGCAATACCTCTAGCATTTGCATGCATAACTGCAAAACCCACAGTAAAGTAGGGTTGAATTCTGTGCGTAAGATGATAGACATCAAATAAACTAGCAAAGTTTACATGCGCACGAATGCCAAATTGCAAATAATCTGTTTTGTATGTCCTGAGATAAATATCTTTGGTGGAATGGCGCATGCCGCCAGCAAAACCATTTACATTGAAGGTGATTATGTTTGACATTGAGTATCTAACATTCAAACCGGCTAGATAACTAGCGCGACTGCGAACGTCCACAAAGCCTTGCGTAATACCTAAGGCAGGTTCCAGTACTATACGTTTATATGGCATTTGTGCCATCAGCATATTTACCGTCATTAATATACCTGTTACCAGCAGGAGTAAGGATTTTTGGGTCATTTTTTCCTTGTTAAGTTGATCTGGTTTTGATTTTAATCATTACGAATAAGGCCAAAATAAATAAAAAAAAACATCATATACACATTTTTTTTATGTTAAGCCGCTTCATTTGCATAGTAGAATACCTGATATTCAATTTGAAGTGCAAACAAACGAAACTTTTTTATTTTGGTAGACTACAAATGTACATTCTTTTAGTGAACCCACAAAATGGCGGTTCAAATGAATTTCAACAGTCAAAATGAATGAATGTGTATAAATAACTTATAAATATAAACAATTGTGTACCAATTTATTATAAATCTACTATAACCTGAACGTGTTAATGTTTCATCATCTTGATGTAAATTTACTACTATTCATGGTTTAGTTTAGGTTTCAGCGGAACATATCATTCAATGTTCCGCTATTTTTGTTTTATTGTCTCCATTCTAGTTTTTTTATGCAGTTTGCCCCAGTTAATTACAAAGATTTTTTTTTGCCAGGTGCAGATTATGCTCGTAATGAGCAAGCTTTGTTCAGATATCAATTGGAAAACAATCCATATTTATTTAGATTTTATGAGAAATTAGGCAGATATTGTTCAAATGATATTTTTTTTTATCCTATATCTATGTTTAGAAACCAGGCTTTTTTCAGGAATACTGAGCCTGAGTCCAATCGATTATACTTCACCAGCAGTGGAACCACTGGCATCAATACAGCCTATCATATCGTGCCTAATCCTAATATTTACAGGATATCTACTCGTACAGGCTTTGATTTTGCATTTCCCAATATTGATAAAACACGCATTTTGGCACTATTGCCTTCATACTTGGAGCGTAAGCATGCATCTTTAGTATGGATGGTTCAAGATCTCGTTGCATACAAAGGCTTGCCAGGTAGTGGGTTTTATTTACATGATTTTGATAAGTTGAAATTTGATATTGAAGCATCCATACGGAGCAAGGAACCGCTATTTATAATCGGTGTAACCTATGCCCTTCTCGATTTTTTCGATACCTATGCTATTCATTTACCCTCTGATACAGTCCTTATGGAAACAGGCGGAATGAAAGGTAAAAGAGTGGAATGGGTTAGGCCTGAAGTTCATCGATTCTTGTTAGAGCGTACTATGCTCAAAACCATTTATTCTGAATACGGCATGACGGAATTACTAAGTCAGGCCTATAGTTGTGGTCAAGGTAGATACATGTGTCCTCCATGGATGAAAGTATATATTAGAGATATCAATGATGTGTTTCTACCAGTAGCAGAAGGTCAATCAGGTAGAATATGTGTAGTGGATCTTGCCAACGTATACAGCTGCTCACATATTGCAACGGACGATATCGGTAGAATATATAAGGATGGTAGTTTTGAAGTTTTGGGCAGAGCGGATGCCGCCAGTTTGCGTGGGTGCAGCTTACTCTATGCCGAATCCGAATAAAGCCTTCAAGTTTTTGGGTATAGACTCGTGATATACCGCAGGATTACACTATTTTTGCATTGTGAACACCCTTTGCAAAACCTGTAGGAACGTAAGAATTACGCAAAATAGCAGAGGTAGTCTGTTTTTAATGTGTATGAAATCATTGCATGACCGAAATTTTGTAAAATATCCACCTCAGCCCATAGCTGAATGTAAGGGGTACCAATGTTTATCTCATGAGTAGCATCAAAAATATTATCTTTGATTTAGGAGGTGTTTTATATGCCATCGATTATCAAAAAATTGAATCAGGCATGGCTTCTCTGCAATTAGAGACTGCGGATTCGGTAAAGTATTCCAGGTCGTATCAGGATCCACTATTCACCCAACTTGAAATCGGGAGTATTACACCAGAAGCATTTTGGGAAGGGATGAAAAGCCGCTTTCAGCTAAGAGATGATTGTGAGGCATTTTTTAAGGTGTGGAACTCCATGTTACACGGACTGATTTCTGGAAGACAAAATTTAGTTCAGGAATTGACTCAGAATTATAGAGTTTTTCTTTTATCGAACACTAATATTATTCATTATCAATTTCTTATTACAGAATGTGAACCAATGTTTCAGCTAATGGAGCATTGCTATTTTTCACATGAGGTTGGTATGCGTAAACCTGACCCGCAAATTTTTACACATATTTTACAAGCGCATCATTTACTGCCACAGGAGACTCTATTTATTGAGGACTCAGAGCAGCATATTGTAGCTGCCAAGGCCTTAGGTATACAGACGATTTTTGTACAATCCGATGCATGGCCCGACCAACTCCAAAATTTGTTATCCACTTCATCAATAAACGCCAGTTAGTATGCCATTAGATTCCTCGATACAATCCGTCTTAATTATTGGCAGTGGTCCGATTATTATTGGTCAGGCCTGTGAATTTGACTATTCGGGTTCTCAGGCGTCTCGTTCTCTGCGTCAGGAAGGAATTGAAGTCTCCCTCATTAATTCTAATCCGGCGACTATAATGACAGATTCTGTAACTGCAGATCATGTGTATTTATGGCCATTGACAATGGCTTCAATAGAAACGATTTTGCAGGAACGAAAGATAGATGCTGTACTTCCTACGATGGGTGGTCAAACAGCATTAAATCTTTGTATAGAATGTGAAAAAGCGGGTATTTGGAAGAAATACGGAGTCAGGCTTATCGGTGTTGAAATACAGGCGATTCATAAAGCAGAAGATCGCGAGATATTTCGCAGATTGATGATAGAAATTGGACTTAATGTACCTCGTTCGCAAATCGCTGCATCATTCTTAGAAGGAAAAGAAATTGCCCAGAAAATGGGTTTTCCATTGGTAATCAGGCCTTCCTTTACCTTAGGAGGCAGCGGAGGGGGCTTTGTACATAAAAAAGAGGATTTTGATCAGGCGCTAAGTCGAGGCCTGCAGGCAAGCCCTGTGCATGAGGTACTAATAGAAGAAAGTATCTATGGATGGAAAGAGTATGAGTTAGAATTATTGAGAGATAATCTCGGAAACATTATCGTGATTTGCTCCATAGAGAATTTTGACCCTATGGGAATTCATACGGGCGATTCAATAACAGTTGCACCAGCAATGACCTTATCAGATCCTGACTTTCAGCGTATGCGCAACGCCTCAATGCAAGTAATGAATGCATTGGGAAATTTTGCAGGCGGATGCAACGTTCAGTTTGCTATCGATCCAGAAAGCGGTAAAATGATTGTTATTGAAATCAACCCTCGCGTATCGAGATCTTCAGCATTGGCATCAAAGGCAACAGGTTATCCTATTGCTAAAATATCTGCCAAACTCGCTGTAGGATATAATCTTGATGAATTACAGAATCAGATTACGATGTCTACATCGGCATTTTTTGAGCCAACGCTGGATTATGTAATTGTGAAAATTCCAAGGTGGAACTTCGATAAATTTAAAGGAGCGAATAAAACCTTGGGTCTTCAAATGAAGTCGGTCGGGGAGGTAATGGCGATTGGAAGAAATTTTAATGAAGCGCTCCAAAAGGCATGTCAATCTTTAGAGATTAGAAGAAATGGCATTTCCGCAGATGGTAGAGAAAGCCAAGATCGTGATGAATTGATGCATGGTATGGCAAATCCCAGTTGGAATCGTTTATTTCAGGTAAAAGATGCAATCCATTTGGGTATACCCTTGAAAACCATTGAAAAAACAACACGAATTGACAAATGGTTTCTCAATAGAATCTTGGATATTGATGTAATTGAAAAGAAGATCTCAGAATATACGCTAGATAGTTTACCTGATGCCTTATTCTTGGAAGCCAAGAAATCGGGTTTTTCGGACAGGCAAATTGGGTATTTGTTAGAAAAGAAAGAAAGTGAAATAAGAGCAAAACGATTGTCTCTCAATATTAGACGTGTATTTAAAATGGTAGATACTTGTGCTGCAGAATTTCC
>Ga0247843_1006984_pt1 | contig 14252 bp, 14 predicted proteins | sample LaCruzMarch2017__FD_192420 | JGI IMG/M metagenome (GOLD analysis project Ga0247843, IMG submission 192420) | Freshwater microbial communities from meromictic Lake La Cruz, Castile-La Mancha, Spain - LaCruzMarch2017_8m | ecosystem: Environmental > Aquatic > Freshwater > Lake | place: Spain...
CTACAGCATGCCTCACTAGTAGGGACTAGGCGAGGCTAGGAGCAATGACGTATGACAAGACGAGCTGGAAAAACACAATATTATACGTATGTAGATCTAAATTAAGTGACAATATATATATAATGAAAACAGAAATGGCCCCGCGCCGCCCCCGCCAGGCAAGCTTGGGATTAAACTTGCCAACCAGACGATTCACTTGGGACTGTCGTTGTGTCTTCAACAAGTGTCCTTTCGGAGCTGGTCTTGCCTGGTGATCGAATTATGGAAATTGATTGTTGTACATGCCTATGTGTAAATGGTCTATTGGTTACAGGCATGTACAGAACAGACAACTTAAAAAATTAGGTATATTATTACTACCTAGACCAGTTTACATTGATGATGAAGATGTTAGTCAGATGAATAAGACGGATATAGTAGCAGTTATGACTCGTAAGTTTGAGTTTAAGAGGGAGTTGGTACAAGAATAAGGAACTAAATGACTAAATAAATTCATAACAAATCTCCAGCCAGGAATTAGAACCGATTCATTTGAGAAGAGCGAATTCGTCAACACTCTATTAGATGCAAGGGAAGAGAGGAAGGTGCGCTGTGCCGATTGCGGCAAGGGGGCGGCGTCAGTCTTAAGGCGTGTATGCCGTGTAGGCTCGTCAAGTACTGCAACGCTAAGTGCCAGAGGAATAATTGGTCGAAACATAAAAAAGGATGCAAACAACGTGTCGCCGAGCTACGTGATGAGGCGTTGTTCAAGGACCCTCCACCGAAGGAGGACTGTCCCATTTGCTGCATACCAATGCCAATGAGCTTGTTATATTCTGTCTTCTGTCTAACTTCCACCCACCACTATTTACGTCTGTACCAATTTACGACTTTCTGGTGGCAAATGAGGTGTTGGCAAGTGTGGCTATGGAAGTACATTATGATTGTTGTGGAAAGAATGTTTGTGGAGGGTGCATTCATTCTGCAATTCATTCAGGAAATAATAAGAAATGTCCATTTTGTAATTCAGAGATAATTGCATCAACAGATGATGAATCATTTGAGGAAATGAGGAAGCGGGTGGAGGCAAATGATGTCGATGCGATGGTTGTTCTGGCCAATCATTATAACAAGGGAATACGTGTGTTACAAGATCAGAAAAAAGCAAAAGAATTATAGACTCAGAAGGCCGCAAAACTTGGATCTAGGGATGCGCATTATCAATTAGGTAATGCTTATCATGAAGGGGGGGATTTGAAGAAGTCCAAATTCCACTTCGAGGCCGGGGCTATGTCAGGACACGAAGAGGCACGATTCAACCTTGGATTGATGGAGGGTAAATGTGGAAACTTTGAACGAGCTGTGAAGCAATACATGATTGCTGCATCAGCTGGGGACTGTCATTCCATGCATCATTTGAGGTTCTTATTTGGACTAGGTGGACTCAATCGAGAATCGATCAACTCAGCATTGGAAGCTTTACAATAATTCCTGTACCGAGATTAGGAGTGAAGCCAGAGACAAATACATCAGTTTGGTTTTAAAACTTGTGCGAGTGGGACTTACAAACCATAGATATTCCTCAAGGGGGAGACGAGAAAAATGTGATGAGCTTCAATTTAGGGAACACAAGAGAGATGTCGATAACGTGGATTTATAGAGGGCAGTGGTGAGCGTGGAAAGTGAGGGACAATCCACTTCAAGCAACCATTCCAATGGTCACGATAATGCTTCAGTAGCCATCAAATCTCTGCGTACTTCTGCCATGATTTGAACAATATAAAGAGGTAAACTGATTAATTATATTTACCTCTACGGTCCACTAACAATCAACACAAGGATTGGAAGAAATATCCCCATGGCACATAATCCATATACCAATGGGAATACATCACGTATATTCTTTTGTACGAATATTGCCACGAGGTATAGCAATCCACCCCAATATGGCAATATAGATAAATAACCAGATAATTCATGCATATGTAATGGATCTAATAATCCCTTTAAATATTGGAATGCACTTTCATTCTCTGTTGACCATCCTCCTCCTCCGACACCATCCTGGGTTGAGGGTAAGATGGTTAGTCCAATATCACGATTGTCAATCATGGCACTAACTAAATTGTCCTTTTCGCTGGCCGTTAATAATGTCAATCCAGGATTATATATAGTTGTATCCTCATCTGTAATTTGCACCCCCGCACCGAGTGTTATACCGCTATTATAGGTGATAGTCCCCCCAATACCTTTTCCTTCGGTAATAATTTTTGATATTTCTTCAAGTATGGAATAGGTTGACTTGGCATCGGTACTGCCTTGTAATTGAGAAATGACTTGTGTAATTGTTGTAGATGCATAATCATCTCCACCATCGTTGGCAGATGCTGCAGCCGTTATTGTTGCTAATGAAAAAGCAGCCACGAGGAGTATTGCCTGCTTTGCGAGATTAGTGGAAGTGGATGGATCGTTGTGCGGTAGTGCTTGGTGTCCGTCGTTAATGCTGCTACTGGTACTACTCCATTGATGATGATGGGAGTTTGAACCAACAACGAGGTGAGTTTTGGCAAGGCGGTAGCGGCACTGCTGACTATGACTAGTACTACTGCCGAAGGAAAATGACGTTGCTATACTAGGGAGGGAGGATGCAATAATGGTCAGTAGAAGCAACACAACGTTCGACGGCATCAACATCATGGCGTTTGGATGACCGCCACGGGGTCACACAATTTCAACAAAGGCATCCCGCCATAAAACATCAAATAAATAACGCCAGCAGTGTTGACTGTACGAGGTACGTGAGAGAAGAATATCTAGCATCCATGAGTTTGTCCAGGCTATGATAATGAGATAATTTAAATGTTTAATTAGATATATTTTGTTGTTACCATGAAAACAACAGCCACCATTAAGAATGCCTAATTGATACCAACAACAGCAAGAATCACAAGTGACATTGCAGTTGCAGAAGCTTTGACGTGGAACGCGTCAGAGGCAGTGATAGCCTCATCAGTCTCACCCGCATCAATTGATGGCGTCGTAACGTCTCCCTGATTAATATCGGCGCCGAAGCCGACTTGGTTGTTGTTCGAAACATTTGACGTACTGCCAGTGGTGGATCCTGCCAATGGTTCGGCGCAAGAAATGGCCGCTCCAAACAAATCAAGACATTGGCCATCCTTGCACGTGCTAGTGGGATCTGGTGTACACTTGGTTCCACACGCGACAGTAGCAACATCACAGCCGGTTTCGCCGCTTGTAGTGCTGACTGAACTTGTCGTTGTGGTAGTAGTACTCGTCGTCGAGGCATCGGGTACGAACTCCCCACTGACCACGGTCCCCTTTACTCCATCTAGGCAGATAATTCCCCCCGATTCTGTTCCGGTGATTCCGCTACCATCCTTGCAACAATTGCCTCCGGTCTCCGTATCAGGTATCGGCGTGATGTTCCACAATTTATAGTGCATACTGAACTTGTCGTTGTAGCAGTAGTACTCGTCGTCGAGGGGCTTGTGGCATCTGGTACGAACTCCCCATTTACCACGGTCCCCTGTACTCCATCTGGGCAGGTAACTCCATCCGAAAATGATATTGAGGGACCGCCGCCCTTGCAACAATTGCCTCCAGTCGTCGTATTGGCAGCACCATTACCAGTTAGGGTCAGATCCAAACAACTGACCCCCGCTGGTGTAACTCCTCAGCGGCTGAAACACTCCATAAAAGGAGGCAACCTACGATCGTGGAATGAAACATCATGGTGACGACGCAGGTGAACCGACAATAATTATGTAATCCATGTTCCCGCACAAAACATAAATCACTTCAACCAAAATAATGGCCTGGTGTCGTTATATTAGTACAATAATGATGTTCTTGTCATCGTCAATATCGGCATTCCAATTGTCACCGTCGTCCCCGCCCTCGCTGTTGTCGTCATCGTCGTCATCATGGCGGATGCAGCAGCATCAGCAACAACGCCATACCGGCCGAGCAGGCACAATGTTGTTGGAAATGTCCAACGAGAATGTTGACGAAGATGGTACTAGTAGTAGCAACAACAACAACAACAAACAACGTCGTCGAAAACGTAAAAAGCTGACATATGACGGCGAGGATTCCTCCTCTCCATCATCATCATCATCATCATCATCATCATCGATAACCACGACGACGAAGAAGGAATCTATCAAAAATATGGTACAAGATCTCCTAGCACGTGAACAATTAATGTTAGATGATACAGATTTAACGACCTTTACACCAGTAAAGTTAGAAGATGATGATCGTATTATCATGGCTGCACGTAAGGCTGGATATTCTGTTACTGGCAGCAGTAGTGGTAGTAATGTTAGTGCAGCAGCATCAGTAGGAGATGGCACACAACTTGAAGACTTATTTGATTCACGTGAATTCTTACAACGCAAACGTGAAAGACAGGTTGAGGAATCATCATCATCCTCTAGTACAACTGCAGGAGTTGTGGCACCTCAAACACGAAAGAAAATTAAACGTTCGGACGTGGCAGCCTTTAATCGATTACTTGAAATTGACCCTATAGCCGATGAAGACAATTCCTACTTTGAAGATGAGGGTATAGATTTTATATCTGCATTACTTGGTGATGTTGAGCCTGGTGTTGGCATGGATAGTGATGAAAGTACCAATATGAGTGGTAAACGTATACAGAAGAAAACAAGTTTTTTAGGCATTGGAAGCGGACCATTACAAGTTGGACATTTTATTGGATCGTTGGCGATTGTGCTAATGTCGTTTGTACAGTATCCAGGCTTTCCATTAACCAACTTACCAGACGAACTACGATCATCACTCCAAGGTGGATTGGGTGTGATATATCTAATTAATACAGTATTGGCTATATTAGCAGCAAGTAGTGCACCTAGTAGGAACCAACCGGCATTACTTTGGGCTGCTAAGACATTTGCCGTGGGTGGGATCGCGTATGATCAATTAATGCAAATACCCACACCAGAGGAATTGACGGAACGTTTGAGGGTGGAGGATATGAAGTTGAAACGTACAAGTGGTAGAAGAGGAAGGAAATAACAACTGTGTAGATGTGTGGTGATGGGGAGGGCATTCTAGATTATCATCATAAGATTTCAGGTGTTTTTGAAAGCAAGTATTTGCACAGTCAACTCATTTATCGTTACGCGTTGCATCTGTGTTTCTATTTATGCACAATTTCAAGGACTTTTACTGTCAATCCCAAAGTCACCTGTACGAGCCCCACATCAACAAAAATCAATCTCAATGCTTTCATTCACCTTTCCAATCCAAATGCAAGAACATTATTTCATTTCCACGTAATGACAATAATAGGCACAGGTGACTGTGTGCTCTTCACTACATGCTCTGGATGGAGTGTTGATATCATCAATCTGTTAGCCAGGCTCGGCATGACCCGAATAATGTTTGACAATTGACCAGCAAATCTATCAAAGCTTGTAGCCGATGTGGGTAAGAAATTCGGTAATACGATATAGCTCTTCTCTCCACGTTTTGGAGTGTTCCCACCATCACCGTCTTTGGTGGAACTATTCAGCATGGCCAGATTGTTAAACACATATTCGTACGCAGCATCGACATGACGGGTGTCACTTTTTGTAAATGTGGAGGTATATTCGTTAAATGCTGGATCATTCTCGAGTACCCAGCTTTGTGCCATACTTAGTGGTGTTTGGGCCGTAATGGTTGAATCGTTACCAAATGCCTCACCAAGTGCAACATAAAATGGATCATCGGATGACGACTTTTTGGTAGCAGCGCTCATGGAAAAAAGAGCCTCCAACTTTCGGACGTCGTCACTTGTCACGACGATGCCATCATTGTTTACACCTCCATCATTATTCAATGCGGATGCTGCTGTGGCCTCACGCTGACCAAAGTCCGGTGGAGGCATACTCAGCACCTCAACGATGACACTTGGGTAGGGTGATCTTCGTGCCTCATCACGTCGTTTCTTGTACTCCTGCTGATTGACATCGACCTCACCTGCCTGCTCCTCCTGCTTCATCGATCCTAGCTGCTCTTCTAGTGTTTGTGTACCGTATTGAGGATGAAGGTGGGCACAGTTGATGGACACACTGCGCTTATTGAAATGTATGAACACAGTGAATGAACTTGAAAGTCAGAACAGTCACTTCATGATTGCTGTAAAATCATCACACAGAACATTATATACACAACTTACACCCATTCCTTTGTTCCATCATCCTTCTTCTTAACAACAAAGTCTCTTGCGGCTCTTCGCGCTTGATTAATCGACTGAATTAATGCATCAAACGTCTGGAATGTCGCCAACTCATTACAGCTCGGTATAACAACAACATTCGTCGATCTCATCGTCGTGGGATTGGCATCACTGCTACTACTACTTCCCAACCTTGATTCAACATCTCGGCCATGACGTTCGCCTAGCTCTCGTGCCTCACGTACACGTCGGAATATCCCACCCACGACCGTGGCCAAGTCCGATCCAATTTCACACACGTACGATACCTCCTTTCGTGCGTATGGATTGTCCTTGCCACTACTACTATTCGTGTCGTCCTTCTTCTCGTCGGCAAAGTGCATTGTTTGTCCAATTTGATTCTGCTGATGTTGCTGCTGCTGTCGGGATAACTCGGCCTGATTCGACCGATCGAGTGTGTCACTAATCCATCGTTCAGTATTGACAAGTGCCGACCAGAAATCATCGCCACCACCACCATTATCATTATTATTCGAGAAGCCGTCGTCAAAGTCGGACCCCTTGTAGCGCAAAAGGGTGGAGGAGGGATCTGATACCGCTCGTAGAGCAGATAGGTGAAAGGCCGACGTTGATGACAACGCCGCGAGCAATGCAGTGAGTAGTGAGAATTTCATTGTCATAATACCAATGAAAAAGCAAATAATGACTCCTGGCGTTGGACAGGTGGCATCACTTCTTGACCATGGCTTGATTTGTTCTGCGCCACCCCAGAGAACAAAGTTCAAAAGACTCTTCCCGCCGAATGCAAGAGAATGTTTGGGGACCTCCCTCCACACAACACCGCTGGTGGTGGCTGGATGAACATTATATTGTCCCCCCTTCGCAACCTCCTCCTACTGGCGGCTCAGTGTCCCTTCCTTGCGTCACCGTTACTCTTCTCGGTGCAATCATCACCGGCTTCACGATCATTACAGATTCATAAAACAATCCATACCCTCGTTGCAATGTCGAGACGTTCGTCCACTCGTCTGAAATCGTCCTCTTCCACCAATAATAATGACGAGGAAGCGGCGTCGAATAAAATCTTTGCCTCCATCCCGACGGAGGAGAAGAAGTCGACGAAGAAGAGGGCGTCGCCTAAAACTGCAGCGGTGGCTCCGGACAAGAAAAAGGCAGCAACAAAACGAACGAGCCCAACTGATGAAGCAGACGACGTGGTCGAGCCTCCAACTGCAGCAGCTGCTGCTGAAGTGAAGGAGAAGAAGAAGAAGCTGGTGACACATCAACAATGGACAGAAATGACTCCTCTTACTAGACTATGGAATCCAATCGCCACTGAAAACAGCCGTCCCTTCACCATTGTATCATGGAACGTCGCTGGTCTACGTGCATTAGTAAAGAATCGTCCGGATGCATTACCAGATTTATGTCGTAGGACTAACGCCGATGTATTGTGTCTACAGGAAACAAAGTTACAAATGGAAAATATGGATGATAAGAAGTCGAAATTACGCGAATACTTTACAGAGAAAATGTTGGACTATGATTGTCATTGGAGCTACTCATTGGAGAAAAAAGGCTATTCTGGCACTGCCATGTTCATTCGTCGGGGAGCTGGCGAGGATAAGGGTAAAAAGCAGTCAAAGGTAGGTGACTTTTTCGCTTCATCGGCCAATGACTCAGCAACTATCGACAGTAAAACAAAGGGGGACGATCCGTTTCCATTTCCTCCCATCAATGTCAAGACCGAGTTGGGATTACCAAAACATGATGGTGAAGGACGGACAATAATTGCTGAATTTCCATCATTCTTCCTAACAAATGTATACGTACCCAACTCTGGTCAAAAGTTGGAACGATTGGACTACAGGACGAACAAATGGGACATTGACTTTCTCACCAAGATGCAACAACTCGAGACTGAGGGGAATAAGCCAGTGATATGGCTAGGCGATCTTAACGTGGCACATAATGAGAAAGATACATGGAATGAAGGTGCCAAGCATTTGGCAAAGAGTGCTGGCACCACTGCTGAGGAACGTGCGTCATTTGATGTACAAATGGGTGCTGGTTTTGTGGATGTCTTTCGAAGTCTGCATCCAGATGCACGGGGGCATTACAGCTACTGGAGTCAACGGGCGGGGAATAGAGAACCCAATAAGGGATTGCGATTGGATTACTTCATCTGTAGTAAAGGATTGATGGAAGATGGAGACGATGACATGGCCATTGTGAGAGACAGCTTTATGATCCCGGATGCACTGGGAAGTGATCATTGCCCCATTGTGCTGGAAATTGAAATCAGAAAATAATCGTGTAAAGGAATTGAAAAGCAACTGTGACCACATTCCCTATTCCCTGAGCCTGCTTCCGTTTGTTGGATTGTTGATACATCGTTGGATTGTTAGTTAATACAATACTTCACATCCTTCCACTCATCCATCTATCGTTGTTGATGGCATATCGCTTGAATGATACGTCTCTGACAAGTTCTGACACTTCACGTAGACTAGGTTTCGTCTTGTATTCTTTCAGAATCTCGACGCTGGAATCAGGTTTCTCCAGTAGTGCTTGCCATGGTCCAGGGTATGATCTAAAGATAAATCCTTTGGATATCCGCTTAAAATAGTAAACTTCCTCGAAACCTTTGCGATTTCCAATATCATACGAAGTTGAATAAGCATTATTCATTACAAGGAAGGGGCAGTTGGGTTGTCCATGTGCCGATACCAATCTTTCCCAAGTTTCTTCTCCGCCTGGATTGATTGCAATGATCGCCTCATTTCCTCTTCCCTCTCTCCGTGCCTTATCAGAATTCAACATCCCACTTCTCGAAATGTCACCCAAACTTTTGATCTCATCCCAATTAACCTGCTCAGCTGTGAGTACTCCAACAGGTTTACCACCGATAGGACTCCCTCTCATTGCCCTCGCTAGCCACTTGGCCCAGTACACATTCGAATATGCAACAATGTTACGACTAATGTTCGAACCAGGCTTGTAGCCACCAGTAATCCCTAGATCACGAGCCACGATGGATGTGCCGAATTTCTGATTCATCGGTGTGCCAAACTTGGCTTCTTCGACATTAGGCACTGGAGGGAACTGGACCTCCATATTTTTTATCCCGACAGAAAAATGGCTCGAGAGATGCAGCACATGCTTGCTTTGAAATTTGCTCGTCAAAGTATGCGTTATACATTTTTGGCATTCCCTTACCACCATCTATAAGCGGAATGAGAGCATCGACGACAATGTGGACAGGTGCAGCGAGTATGGCAATTGCTAGAAGGACGAGGCGAGATATCATCTTGTGTTTGTTGTGGTGAAAGTTGTTGAATTATTAGTGGAGAGCCTGCTAAGCGTGTGCTAAGATGGCGTTAGAAATATGCCAGTAGGTCGAAGCCCCCATCATCTAGGAACTTTGGATCTTGAATCTTTTGTTATAATTAATGTTATAGACGTTGTTGTTATAACACCTTACCTCTTCCTCATCATATTATATTGTTATTTGCTACTGACGAATTATTAACGGTTTATCAGACCCAGTAGATCATAAAGTTGAACTAAGAAGACGAGAGGAAAGTAAGGGATTTGAACGTCCGCTGGACATCAAAAGCAAAGGACCGGAACTTGCAGAGGAATAGGTCATATTTACGTAGAGGACCGGAACTCGCAGGGCAAGAGGTCATATCAAAGGACCGGAACTCGCAGGGCCAGAGGTCATATCAAAGGACTGGAACTCGCACAGCGGGAGGTCAAAAGCCGGAACTTTTGCGAGAGAGGCCATAATCAACAGTAAGACTGGAACTCGTACATCAAGAGGTCAAGATATAAAGCCAATTACGATTATCGATTAAATAATGGCTGCAAACATTGCCGTAAATCCAGCTGACATAGTCAGGGAGGCATTAGAAGTTGTTGAAATGAACAACATAGGAAATGTGAATACAAGGCAGACCACTAGGTTTATGAATGCCAATCAACTCGTCGACATGACTGACTTTAAGACACTAGATGTCTCAAACGTGAAAGAAATGCTCAAACAGTATCAAAGAGTTGCTGGGGCAACAGCACTGGGCATTAGGGTCCAAAATAACCTACAAGGACTGATATGGTATGCTCGTGATAAAGATAGACGAGGCTTAACCGTTGACGTCGCTGAAGACGTATTAAATGAAGCATGTGAGGATTACCAGATGTACCTCAAAGATTATGAGGACAGAAAAGGCGCAGAACTTGATAAGTTCAACGAAAAGACTGACTTTGCCGACTGGGATGGTGGTGTTGTTGAAACACTAGGCCGTAAGATGGGAGCATTTCAAGCTCCAATGGATTATCCCGTACGTGAGACTCAGCCTGCAGGGTTTGTGCCGCGACAATTTTGCGCAAGCCCTTATTTACATCACAACTCGTATTAACGAGCTTAATGCTAACTCGAAGTCATCAGCTGCAACACGGCAGATTTCCTCAGCACAACGACAGAAGAAATGCAATGGGGTAGACATTAGTGACCCATTCCGCAAATTCACAAGTGATGAATGGCACCAGTTGCAACAACACGGGCAGGGTCTTGTCCAACAGTATCGTACTGACACCCAAGGAGGGGGACGTGGTGGCCGTGGAGGTCTTGGACGTGGCCGCGGAGGTCGCGGATACTACAACAGTAATAATGTGGAGAGCCCGCTAAAAAGGGAGATGGCGTTAGAAATATGACAGTAGGTCGAAGCCCCCATCATCTAGGAACTTTGGATCTTGAATCTTTTGTTATAATTAATGTTATAGACGTTGTTGTTATAACACCTTACCTCTTCCTCATCGTATTATATTGTTATTTGCTACTGACGCATTATTAACAATGGTGAGGAAATACTACACGTGACACGTGACAGTGATGATGATTACGATGATGAAGTGGGTAGTGATAACGAAGACATGAATGAGTTGGGAGAGAGTGAGGACGAGGAGGACAGTGATGATGATGACATTGATGGCATTGTGGATGAAATGTGGACAAATTTATCCTTTCTTTCACAATGGCGACTACGACACAAAAATCGAATTACAGTATATTCGGATCAAATTGTAGCTTCACCTGAACCCAACCCACAACCCACAAAGGCGTCGTATAAGCCCGATAATTGGGTTGAGAGGAATCGAATTGGACTAGAAAAAAATGAAGGCACAGCTGCAGAGCGTGTCAACTCGGTGGCACAGCTGCAGAGCTGTATCAACTCGGTGACGCGTGGTACAAGGTTCAACCTACATTTGAGACACAATAGGTTTGGGGATCAACTCATGGATAACGAAGAACCCATTCTTTGGCACGAACAAATCTTAAATGAGTATTGGAATAAACTTGAAGCCAAAATTGATAACCCTAACTTGGACGATGCTGGGTATTGTCGCAAAAATTGAAAGCATTGAAATACAGAACGTAGAAATGAAGCTGCATTTGTTTCAATCATTCGTAGCGGAAGAGCTACTAATTCAAGTACGTGTGTCAGTTTCAAGAACTCCAACCTTTGTGGAGAGAGCATCATATCTCTGTCGAAGTTAGTGGATGGTAGTTCCGAGTTGCAGAGATTCTATCTAATTCGAAATCGGATTGATGGCATGGAATCAGCCCGTTGCCTCTCCAGGTCATAAAAGACTCACGCTCGTATCACTGAGCTTCATTTGACTCACTGTGACCTTGGAAGTAGTCAGGAAATTCTACTGGTTATATTACAGTCTGACAATTGTTTTATTGATCTCAGACACAACAATATCGACTCTTTGGGGGCGGTCTGCCAGATGTGCTTGCATTCCCTCTGGATAGGATGTTGATGAACATCATCACAAACATTTGAATATAGTTTATTCAATAATGCGATGGTGGGATATGCCTATGCTCTACTCCTATCATTGTGCCAAGTCTGATGCAAAGAGGAAAAGAGTCAACTAGCATGTGCAAAGAGGAAAAGGTGGTACAACTACCTTGATCTTGATGTGTGTAATGAAAATAACGTGAGACCCTAAATTTATATTCATAATACCTGATGTAATTGCATAGATTTTTATGTAGGAAGTGTAGGTACTAATCCAACATGAAATCTGCTATCACAAGTCTGAGATTGTCATTCATAAGCAGGTCAAATATCACCACTGTATTGTTTCTACCACAGTCCCATCATCTTTCACATCAACTCCACTTAACCTCCTCCTCGTCGACGAATACATTTCACTGAGCTTAATCAAGTTAACTTCACCAGGATTGACATTGGCCGATGGAACATCGGTGTAGTCCAAACAATTCCCTAACGGTTCATTATGTGGCTCCTCGTCCGTATGAGGCAAACCAAAGCCATGTCCTACCTCATGACACATGGTAAATCTCCTATGATCATACTCGGCATTACGTAAATAGTAGTCATTCATCTTGGCTACACTTGAGCGTATAACTCCATCTAATATTTCATTCTGATTAATCCCTACCCAGCCTGTGGCACCAAAGTTGGCATTGCATATTACCATGACACCATCGATACGATTGCAGTCATAATCCACATCGACACGTTCAATTGTTAAACTGAGTGCAGTACTCTCTTGCCAATCAGAGACTGCCACATCAAACTCGGTCTGCCATGTATCATCTAATGCATTGTACAGCGTCAAGTATAGTTTTCCATTGTCAATGTATTCCGACTTCCACTTACGTGCAGCCGTGACACCCTCATTAGGGTCTTTATTGAACAAATTGCCAAAATCAATATCAGTCAATTTGTCCACACCTAATACATTCGTAAAGTTACTTAAGTTGATACTATCCCACTTTTCATCCAGGCTTGATATGCCATCGATTGCCTCAGACCAGGTGGTGGGTTGGTCAAGCGCATACTTCCATGTTAGGAAGGCGGCAGTACCAAGTATAGCCAGTGTTACGAAGCAAACACAATACTTCCTTCCTGAGGACGATGACTGCTTCTCCCTGATGATGCTTTGTCGATGCTGCTGAGTGCTGTTAGTTTTGGTGGAGCTGCCACCAAAGAAGCTTTTACTTCTGGGCGATGGCGTCGATGGAACGGTCCGAGTATCGAATGATGTCGTCGAAGTAGTGCTAGATTTTTTGGAGAAGGGATTGAACTTAAATGATTTTGTAGGCGTGGGCGGAGGAGGCGCAACCTCAACCTTTGACGAGCTGCTCCCAGCACCGACCTTGGCCGCGATTGCTTCCTTGATGATAGTGAAGTTCATCATCGAATAGACTAATGGAGACGTAGTTAAGCCGACAACATCCAAGCCGACAACATCCAAGCCGACAACATCCAATCGACCACACCAATGAACCGCTTCTCGTCGGCTTTAAATTGGATTGCCGCCTTTTACGAGAAACAGAAAAGGCCCTTGGAACACCCATCAACTGCCTCGTCCACTCATTCAACTGTCACCAGACACCATCACTTCTATTCTGAGCATTTGCAACGAACCCTGCATGTGACATTGTTCTTCTCCTGACATTGTTCTTGTTCAACTCATTATTGTTCTCATACCTCACGATAGGGGCAACATCGTGGTAGACTCCGCCTGCGTAGGAACATTGTAGCCATGTCCGCACTACTCATCACGTTCGTCGGTGTCTCTTCGTCATTTGTAATGTTGGCCGCTACGGCAACCTCCTCCTCCGCGATAACAACGACTGATTACTTCGTTCCGGGTTATGGAATGTTCTGGGATTCTCTTCAACGACAACAACGACTTCGACGACGTCGAAGTGCAGGCGTGGGGGAGGAATATGCATCGCGTAGGCTGCTCGTCGAAGACGAGATGTCCCACGTCCGCCGCTCCGATGACGTTAGCCACGAACGATATGATGGAGTATCACGATGGAATAGACTGCATGATGCGATGATTTTCTTCCACCCGCCTGCACCAATAACGCCATTTATTGGTGGACTTCGATCTGTCCCTCCAAAATCAACGTCAGCGCATGACGATGAAGAAGATGATGATGCGAAAGAACATTCAACATCGTCATTGGACGGTCTGGATGATATATCGAGCAACTCCCGGATCGATGAGT
>Ga0247843_1006985_pt1 | contig 14250 bp, 10 predicted proteins | sample LaCruzMarch2017__FD_192420 | JGI IMG/M metagenome (GOLD analysis project Ga0247843, IMG submission 192420) | Freshwater microbial communities from meromictic Lake La Cruz, Castile-La Mancha, Spain - LaCruzMarch2017_8m | ecosystem: Environmental > Aquatic > Freshwater > Lake | place: Spain...
ATGGGTGCGACTTCGAGCATTGACAGAAAAAAATCAAATTGACAGCGATGGATCCGCAGAGGAAGTTGCTTGAATAAGACCGCCACTCTTCCGGCGAATTTCAACTAAACGATGGACAAGCCCCCTACATTGAGGGGCAACCCTAAGCTATTTTTTAAACTGCCGGCACAACCAAATCTGAAAATCGAAAATCGTCGTGCCTCGAACCTGAATCGGAATTTCTTTTTCCAAACGAAGCTCTCCGCAGGAGATAAGCTCTTTCAGTTCACGGGACTCGTAAGAAGTGTAAAGCACAAAATAATCCTTAAGGACAGCCGGCGAAGTCAGCCAGAAATCATACTGATCTTTTCTTTCATCCACCAAATGCACGGGCAAGAAATCGGAAAAATACACCACGGCTCTTGAGGCATAAGTCCAGTGCGAAGTGATGACTCCCTCCACAGAGGAATATTTTGGCAACGACTTCATTTCCCGCATCACTTGCAAACTGGTTTTCCAGCCCACAATATCTCGCGAAATGAGTTCGGCACCTTTCACTGGATAGTACACTTGTGACAAGATCAACAAGTTCACTAATGCCATCAGCCCCACCGATCTCGGAACCCACATAAAACTCGCGGGCCATAGGTGGCTCACCATCAAAAGACTCATCATCAAAGCCAGCATCATCATCAAAGCCGGCCAGTGTGGCAAAATTTCATTCGTCAAAGCAGCGTAAACAAAAAATAATACCGGAAAAAGAATCAACCCTTTGGCCCAACGAACAGACTCCAGCAGTCCCGGAATATCCTGCACTCGCTGACTTCCAAGATTTTTAAGAGGGTAAAAAATCACACTCACCCAAGGGGATAGAAAAATTCCGTAGCCTATAACAATTCCCGCCAGAGAAATTCCCAAAGTTTTCAGGGAAAAGCCGGATTGAACCACATGCTCGCTTTGATACCGAAAGCTGGAAAAGTCATGCAGCACGTTCCAATAGATCACTGGGGAAATACAAAATAGTGCTAGCGCTGCAGAGGTAAATATTTTTAGTGGCGCTAGAGGCGCCTTCCACCATTTTCGAGAATAGGCTTCCCACAAAATACCTGGCACCAACAAAATAGCTGTGTACTTTGAAAGCCCCGCGAGTCCGCATAAAAGTCCCAGTTGAATGGCTAACAACCAAGTCAACTGATGAGATTGATTCGGTTTAGCCAGGGAATCCTTTACACTGCCTATCTCATGTCCCGCCCCTCTCCTCGCTTCATCCACAACTCGAAAAATCAGCCAGGAAAAAAGAAGAAGAGGAGTCTCTGGCAAAAACAAAAAAGTCATTCCCGCCAAGATCGGTGAGACCTGCAAAAACTGCGTGATCCAAAAAGCAAGATCTTCATTGCCCGTCTTATGACGAAGCCAGCGATCGATATCCAAAAATAAAATCACGCCCATCAATAGTGCCGGCAATCGCACCGTAAGCTCATGAAAAGGCAATCCTGCGAAGAGCGCCTGCACCCAACCGACGAGCGGCGGATGATCGTAATAGCTCCAATCCAGCCAGCGCCCATAGTTTACATAGTGGGACTCATCGACACTCAGTTCAGTGCTCGCAGCCAAAAATATTTTGATAAAGCTTGGCAGTAGCAGCCAAAAAATTCGTCCCGACATCTGGCGGCCACTTTATGAAAAATTCCCCTAGAAAGCGAGGAGAATCATCGCCGCAAGGCTTGCGATGAAGGCAAGCGCCGTGGAGGTAGAACTTTGTTTTTGTCCCACTTCACGAGCATCTTTCATTTCTGCGGTCAAAAATTCGGGAGCGAGCATGGATGATTTTTCCCCGGGTCTTTGATAAAGATCTTTCAGCCTTGTGAATTCTTTCGGAAAGCGAACAGCACCCTGGAGCCAAATATCCTCTGGGGACCGCATCTTCGTAATTTTCACTTCAACTTTTTCAGACATTTTCTCTGCGATTTCGCCTTCCGCAACCACCAAAATTCGCGGATTTTCATGCAAGGGCCGCGATGGATCACCAAAAACATGGACCCATTGCACTGGATCCCCCACTTCAAGGTGCACTGAATTTCCTATAAAAACTTGAGAAAATCGATCTCGGCCTTTTTCATACACGATTGGAGAATCTTCTTCCGCTTCCGTCACATAGCCTTGATAGGGAATTCCCAGAATAAATTCCTGAGCCAGCTTTTGTGTCCCACCCACAAGTTGTTCTTGAATAGGAACTGCAGGATGAAACTGCAGCTGACTTTCCCAAACCCGATAGCCATTTTCCCCATCATAAGCGCGAAAAAAAAGTTCTCGATCTTCGATGAACATGGTGATGATCAGCTCAGCATCCAAAATTTTTGCAAGGATGATGCTGTCGGCAGGTTTCAAATTTTTTCTTGGCTGAAAGACACCACGATTCAGCATCAGGCGCCGACTGGCGACAAAGAATCTTAAATCCTTCACTAAAACTTCACGCGCCTGCCACCACGCATCTTCCGTGGAAATATCACCCGAGGAAACTGCGATCGGAAAAACTGCAAATTTACGATAAACCTTCATCGTCACTTCGGCTGAAGCAATGTCACTGCTGAGCAGACAGCCGAGCCAACTGCTGAGGGCGAGAGCTGCGATCAGGAATGCAGAATGAAGGTTTGAGGTGCGCGTCTGATCCATCTTACTTAGAATAGGCTCCAAAGTAGGGGATTTCAACCCATCCCTCTTCGGGTGGAAAATCCTTGGGCGAGGGCTCGACTCGACCTTGGTGCTTGAGCAGTCCAACATAGGCACAAATCATAGCTTCGAAGGCGTGTAAGTTTTCTGTCATCAACTTTAAATCCTGCTGGTAGAAAAAGATGTTCGCTTTTTCTGCCAAGTTTGTGAGGATGATTTTTCGAGCTTCTTCCCCGCCGACCGAATTCCACCATTTTTTAAGAAGCGACCGATTGATTTTGAAATGCAAACCCATTTTCCAAACAGAAAGCTTAGTCATGGTCTCATGCACAGGAACCTCGAGGCGGCGACTGATAAAATAGGCCCGTGACGTCAAGGGCGCAAGATTCGCGCCCATCGCATCTTGGATATCAAATTTTTCGTCCATATTTTTTGAAAGAAACATTTCCACAGCGCGCTGAGTGTAAGGAGTAAAATGCCTCTTGGGTTTTTTCTTATCCTTTTGCAAATCGATGGCACGCATCCATTTGATTTCGGGTTCATTGCAAGTTTCAAAACCTGGACAAGGCAAATCGCAGCGCAAACATTTTGGAAAACTTAAAGGAGCATCTATAACCACAGATTCAATCGATGCTGATCTTTCCGAAATAAAATCGTGAATTTTTCGATCTGCACTGACGGTTTCCTCGGGCTTGATGCGGTCTTCCAGGTGGGCCAGAAACAGCCGCTTTTGTTCGCTGTAATATTCAAAGATGGCGAGGCTGCTTTTGTCGGACTTTCCCCCAGACAGGGAAAGGCCCACAAAATGTTTTTGCAGAGGAGTTTCTTGTTTCTTTGGAGCTAAACTTGAAAGGCTTCGATTGGTTTGGCTTCGAGTACTGTGAATCCTTCTTTTTGACATGATTGACTCACTTTCGCTTTTAAGTCTGGAGACACCCACACCATAACGCAGCCCCCACCGCCGGCTCCACAAATTTTTACCGCCGACGCGCCTTCCTTGAGGCAAAGCTTATTCAAAGCATGAATCTCAGGGCTTGCAAAAGTCTCGGAAAGATGAAGTCGGGCTTGATATTCCCTCACAAAAAGATTCGGCATTTTCGACCAATCCGAAGCCATCAGCGCTTCGCGAAGCTCCAGGGCTACTTGTTTGACTTCAAAAAGTGCCCCCAATGTGCGAGAATCTTTTTTAACAGCGCGAGTGAGCACGTCAAAGTTATTTATTCCCGAATGATGTGATCGCCCCGTATAGACTAAAAAGAAATGATCCATCAAGGGTGTGTTTTGCACGGGCAAAGTCTGATGATCGATTCGATCCCAGTGATAGTCGATCACATTGATGCCGCCACGAAAAGCTGGGTAATAATCTTGTGTTCCAGGCGGCGAATGAATCATTTCTGCCTCAAGATGCGAAACCTTTCGCACATGTTCCACCACTCCCAAGGGAGGTTCTGGCAGCCAATAGCGAAAAGCTTTGTAGCAGCTAACAAAAAGGCTGGAGCTTCCACCAATACCGCCGCCGACAGGACTGTCTGAGGAGGTCATGAGCCGAAAGCCATGGCTGGGATTAAAAGACCGCACTAAAATTTGCAGCCAGAGGGCTTCGGGATCCTTTGAATTCAAACACTCATTTTTGTCGGCAAAAGTTTTGTCAAGATTCAAGTCTTTGCTGATCCAATGAATTGTCGGTTCAGCCAAAGGCTGCAACTCAGCCTTTGTCCAAATATCAATGGCCACATTGATGGTGCAAGCCCCATGAGTAAATAAATAAAGGGGCCAGCAGTCCAAAGTTCCACCAGCCAGATCCACTCGCGTGGGTGATTCAACCCGGTAAATCACTTTTTATCGCCTGCGGCGCTAGCTGGGTTAGCCTCTAAAGGTGGAGTCAAAATCGCATCCAGCTCTAAAGACTTGACGGCGCTTTCTTCGATGGTGATCAAATCAGGAATCAGATTTGTCTTTGCCACATAAACGGATTTCTCAACCCCATCGATTTTCTTTTTCTGAAGTTCACCCAATTGCAACTCGAACAATGACTTGCCACCGGCATCTTTTAAAAAAACCGAAGGTCCGGTTCCGGGCAAATTCATTTTCTTATCGATAAATTCAGTGACCTGAAGTTCTTTCAGCTTGGAAAGCAAACCCTCGACCTTACTGAGTTCAATTTTCTGCGTCCCTGCGGCGGGGGCCGAAGCCTTCGCTAAGACCTCCCAAGTCTCGCCCTTCATTTCTAGTTCGGAATTATTCTGAGTGGTGCGGAGCTCAATTTTCTTTACGTCTTGCTTGGGAAAATCAAAAGGTTCGGAACGATTGCGCAGTTGCCCGATTGTGAGACTGAGAAACTTTTCCGCCTCAACACTAGTCACTTCCGCCAGTGCCACTCGGGGTCTGCGCGGTGGATCGCCCAAACCGGAATCTTCAGCCAGCATATAGTGAATTTTATCTTTATCTTGCCCTATCCGAGCTTTCCAAACAGATTCTGTTGCAGCTTTCAGACTTGCAGTGATTGTAAGTCTTGCTTTTTCTAATCCATATTTCTTTAGATCAGCCGCTGCGACTTCGCTCAGAACAGCTTTTTCCTGTACGTATTGAGAAACCAATGAGCCTCCCAAGGCTTGCACAATTTCACGGACCTTATTTTGATCCAGGCCCCAATGCGGCTGCTGCTCTGACTGCCACTTGCCATCTTTCAAAATCAGAGTGAATTGTCCTTGATCGCCGCGAAACTCAAGTTTCTGAAGTTCGGCAGTGGACTGACGGAGAAGTTTTTTGTCGCGGAAGTCTTCGGCTTTTTTCTCCAGCTTCGAAAACCAGGACGAAGAAACCGAAGTCACAAAATCATCCTTGTCTTTTCGCATGAAGGCATCGCCTTGGAAATTTTTCTTGGAAGAAATGAGCAAAATCATTTCCTCGCCAGAACTTTTCTTCAGACGGATTCGGCCTCGGGGCTCCTCAAGACCGAAAATCTTCCAGTCAATGCCGTTGGATTCCTGAATGGTTTCTACGGATTTTTCTTTGGTGATGCCTTCGACCAAATCATTCACTTCATTCTGATCAGCTAAATCAGAAATGGGCTCGATCAATTTCCAGCTGTCCTTCTCGCGCTGAAGTTTTATCGGCTTATTTTGATTATCTGTCGAAGTGATTTCAACTTCCTGGATGCTGGAGGCCTCCCAAGGCACAAGGATCGCCGCTTTTTCTTTTACTTCCGTCTGTTTTTTTTCCGATTGAAAATCAAAGACTGCATAGCCCACTGCTAAAACAGTCAAGCCCCCCAAAACAACAAATCCTTTATTTTTTGCAAGGAAACTCATTAGGCGTATCTCCTTCGGACCCAGATCGCTCCGCTGGTGATAAAAATCAAAACAGGAAATGCTAAAGCGGCGAATCGATACAGATTCAGTTGAGTGTCCGTCATCTTCAGTTCTGTGCGGGATACTTCCTTCGGCGTTATGCTGATCAGATTTTCTTCTTTAGCCAAAGAGGCCACCGAATTTAAAACCAAATCACGATTTAAATTTTGGTAGAGATACTGATCGTTCACCACGTCCTGATCGCCAAGCACCACTAAATTAAATTCCTTCGTTTTAGGGGCTGCAGGCTCTGCGGGTTTTCCATCCTCCGTTGGAGCTGCTGCCGCGGCGGTTTCCATTTCGGCTCCGGGATAGGCGCCCTTTACAGTCATTCCCAAAACAAAAGGTCCTTTGTCACCAGCCGCATCGAACTGCATGGTCTTAAAGGCCATGGATGCTTCCGGAGTTTTAACAATTTCATCGATGGTCATGCCTTGAGGCGCGGTTTCCAGTTTTTCCAAAGCCTGAGGCAAACGAAAAAGAGTGAATTCATTTTTTCCGAAAGGTTTGGTGATCTGGCTGGTCCCAGAAAAAACACTTCCTCGAGTGAATCTAGGATCAATCGCCCGGCCGATGGGAGTCTCCAAAACAGAAGCGATGTAATTGTCTTTAAGGACGATCCCCACGCCCTTAAGAAAAGCTTCCAGACCATGCTGAGTTCTGGGCTCGAGTGCCATGATCAAGCCGCCGCCTCGTTTGAGGTAATTTTCCAAGGCCTTGATTTCCACATCGATGAATCTTTGCTGGGGTCCCAGCACCATCAAAATATCCGCATCTTTTGGAACTTCCGAAGTTTCCGTGAAACTAAAACTTTTAACGAGGTAGCGATTACCCTCCAAAAGCTGCTTTAGTAAACTTGCGCTTTGCCCGTCCTGACTTGCTTCCAAGGGAAGTTCGCCGTGACCGGAAAGAATATAGACTGTCTTTTCCGAAGTGCGGGTGACTTTTACCAATGCGCTGGTGAGCTCCTGTTCGTCGATTTTTTCGATCATGTTGGTTTTGCCCGCATAATCTAAAATCACAGCCTGAGTGCCTTTTTTAATATTGTACTTTTCGGTCAGGTCAGGCCGCTTGTTCACTTCAACGAATTCAAGTTTTACAAAGTCACTTTTGTCTTGGTATTTTTTAATCAGATCGATGAAGGCTCGGCGATTTTGCTCCACGCCTTCAGTGCCATCTTTATAAAAATAGATCACTTTCAAGTCGCCAGTCAGGGAATTGATTAACTTTACCGATTGGTCGGACAAAGTGTTCACCTTGTTCGCAGAAAAATCGAAAGTGGTGTACTTTCTTGCCGCGATAAAGTTCAGGGCCACCAGGAGCACAAAAGCGAGCGCCAGCATGGCTCCCATGCTCATGCCCTGCCGTGTGGTTTTCATTCCCATAAATTCTTTAAAGAAGACCCGGTCGACATAAAAAGCACCGCCAACCAGCAGCACAAAAAGTCCCAAACACACCCACAAAAAGGGCACCCAGGTTCCCAAAAGCAAGCGAACGATTACGAAACCCAAAAGACTGAGGCCCGAACAAAAGAAAAGAATTTTTCCAAGTCGACTCATAAGTTACCTCCAACGGTTGGCTTCAACCATACGTTCTGACATAAAAGTAAAAAGAAAAACGATGCTAAAAAAGAACACCAGACTGGTCGTGCGGACTGTGCCTTCCACGATTGCGGCCAGGTGTTGGTTCAAAGAAATGTGTTCGAACACACTGCGCGCCACATTGCTGTCGACGACTTCGACTCCCATTCCTAGAAACCAAATCAGAATATTAAATACGACCGCCATCACATAGGCCACGATGGCGGATTCGGTCAGAGCGGAACAGAACAAATTCATCGCTGCATAAACCGCTGCAACCAGAAATATTCCCAAGAAGGCCACGGTCAAAGTGGTCCAATTGATCTTGGCGAAAAGTCCGGTCGTCGCTGGATAAATGTAGGCGATAAGGATAATCGTGAAAACTGCGGCCAAGGCCGCGAGATACTTACCCGCCACAATTTGCGCCGAAGAAATCGGTGAGGTCAGCAGCAAATCAAAAGTGCGCATCTTTTTTTCTTCCGCGAACAGCCTCATCGTTAGAGCTGGTACAATCAAGATCAGCAGCAAATTAAGATAACTTAAATGCCTGAGGAACACGGCATAATGAATATTCAGCTGCTGCGGTGGCATTTGCTGAGCAAATACATGATTGTTTAAATCCGAAGAAAACATCGCCAGCTGATTGGGGTAAACCCAGCTCAGCACGGTCGCGCACAATCCGCAAACGACCAAAAAATTGGGATTGAATAAAAAGCCTTTAAATTCTTTTGAAAAAATCGCAAGTACAGCTCGCATCTTAAACCCCCGTCATTTCTGCGCCAGCTGAGTGAGCGCCATTTTTCGCGGCGGCCCCATCGCCAGGAGCATCATAAGTCAGCTTGAGGAAGATATCTTCCAGGTCCGCTTTTACAGAATTGATTTCTAATAGTCCTAAATTTTGAGTCATCACTTCTCGGGCGATGGCTTCGATGATTTCTTCGCCTTCGCTGGTATCGACTTCCCAATCATTTCCGGTTTTGCCGGCGGCTACTTTCAGGACTCCTTTGATGCCTTTCAGCACATTGGCTGCTGCGGGTTCAGCCCTGCGGACACGCACATGAACTTTGCGGGTGCCGGATTTAATTGTGCTTAAGTTTTCTAAAGTATCCTGAGCTACAATTTTGCCTCGATTGATGATGATGATTCTTTCGCAGGTCATCTGCACTTCGGGAAGAATATGTGTCGAAAGAATAATTGTGTGCTGACCTTTCAGTTCTTTGATTAGGTCGCGAATTTCTGCAACCTGCTTAGGATCAAGTCCCACCGTGGGTTCGTCCAGAATGAGAACTTCTGGATCAGATACCAATGCTTGAGCAATTCCTACTCGCTGACGAAAACCCTTTGAAAGATTTCCGATGAGGCGCTTGCGGACTCCCAAGAGATTGGTTTTTTCCAATGCCATATCGACCTGAGTCGACATTCGGTTCACTTCGACGCCTTTCAGGTTCGCCACATATTCCAAATAGTCTTCAACAAACATGTCTAAATAGACCGGCGGAGTTTCCGGCAAATAGCCAATTCGTTTTTTGACTTCGATGGGATTTTCAAACACATCAAAACCCGCGACCTTCGCCACACCGGAAGTGGGAGCCATGAAACCCGTGATGATTTTCATGGTGGTGGATTTTCCGGCCCCATTGGGCCCCAAGAAACCCACGACTTCCCCTTTATTAACGGTGAAGTTCAAATGATCGATGGCAACATTGTCCCCGTACTGTTTGGTCAAGTTTTCGATCGTGATCAAGCTTGCCTCCACTAAAAAATTATTTATTTTTGATCCGCAAATTCAATAGTTTAAGGACAGCCTAGTAAAAATCAACACGAAATCAGTGCCGAGAAAGCTCAATTGCCCAATCTCTCGGCATTGCGATTCGTTTCAATCTTACTTTCAGTTTGTAGAGTTATTTGATTGGCATAAAAGATATTAAGATGAGGCCTATTCTGTCGAATGAATTGAGCACAGTCCCCATGCTTATTGCCGCACTCCGATCCGCTTTTTGCAGGAATCTGAAAGATATTTTTGCTTGAGTCTAAGGCAAGCGATCATTCGACCACCACCAAATTTTGCCGAGGGACAATGCTTTTCGATGTCCCGCTGACAAGGCTTGAATGAATCTTGAATTTTTTGAAGTTCCAAGCGGCACGCAGGGCTCACAGAATCAAAACGGTCATGCAAGCAGGCGTCTTTGGCTAGATCACTTTCTTTTTCAAAGCACAAACTGGTGACATCATCAGTACATGCGTCAGGATAGGGTGAGGCAAGGCCCCCGCTGGAAGGGTTCTGAAGCTTCGAACTGTTTTCAGGCTGAAGACTTGAGGGCGAGGCCTCCGCATTTTCATTGGAAGCTGCATTCGGGCCCTGCGGCTGTTGCTGCCAAAATCCTCGCTTGAGTTTCCAGTCGACGAGTAGCGACGAAGACAGCAGCGATAAAAGCAAAACTAGAAGATGTGGGAAATTTTTTTGAATCATGATGCCAATCCTTATTGTCTTCAATCCTTATAGTGTTTTACCAAACTGTCACTCGGCATTCCCCGCGGCCTCCTGCTCCGCCACCACCACTCCAAGCGCCTCCGCCTCCGCCTCCGGGAGCACTCCCGGCACTGTTGGCAGAACCACCAGCGCCTCCATAGCTCGAGGCTCCGCCAGCAGAACCACCTCCTGCTCCGCCTCCACCACCATAAACCGATTTTCCGCCGCTCGAAGATGAACCATATCCACCACCTCCGCCTCCAAAGTCGCTGTTTCCGCCAGGACTGGAGCAGTTATTACAGCCACAATTGTATTCGAATGCACCGGGGCCCCCGCTGAAACCTCCTCCGGCGCCGCCTCCAAGATTATAATCACGACCACCACCACCGCCGGATACTGTCAGATAGGCTCCGAAAGATGAGGCGCCGCCAGCAGTCCCTCCGTATTGTGTTCCACCGGCCCCACCACTGCCAACTGTCACAGTTACACTGCCGGGAAGCTCACTGAACAAGAAGAGGTTCTCCATATAGCCTCCACCACCGCCGCCGGTTCCATAGTAAAATCCAGCACCGCCGCCGCCGCCGCCCCAGCACTGAACAAAAGCGACGCTTCCAGTCCCTGGTTTAGTCCACGTGTGAGTTCCCACGGTTGTGTAACTGGTTCGTGTGGCGGTGCCGCCACCGCCACCGCCCGTGGCGGCTGTTGTTTGCGTGGTTCCATCTGGAAACTTGATTCCTCCAGAGCTTGAGTGAATGACTCCAGCCACTTCAAGCTTTGAATTTGGGGCAATCGTTCCGATACCGACGTTACCATTTGCTTGGATCCGCATCAGCTCGCTGCTTCCACTGGTCTGCATATCCCCGCCAGTGTTGAAGGAAAAATGATTTGAGCCTCCACCTGTATAAAACTGGAACTCGTTTGAATTAATTCCAATCCCGTGCCTTGCTCCAGGGCCTCCATCCCAAAACCGGATCTTGTCACCTGCTGAGGATCTAAAACTAAGTGGTGCGCCTGGTGACGTGGTTCCGATTCCCACATTACCACTCTCGAGAATAGACATGGGCTCAGTTCGGCCTCCGCCATTGGGCGTAAAGGCCACCGCATAACGAGTCGCTTGCGAAGAAAAATCCCAAACATCACCGCTATTTTCTTTCAATCCAATCCCTGGAAAATCATTTGACTTCGATACCACCAGTCCTAGGCCAGCACCAGAAGCAACCTCTAGTGGAAAGCCAGGGTTTGTAGTCCCTATACCGACATTTCCGGAAGAGACGATGCGCATACTTTCTGAGTTCGCAGAACGCAAAATTAAATTTCCAGTAGTTTCTCTGGCGTTTAGTACCAAATTATTACTCTCTAATTGGAGTGATCCTCCATCATTTGAGCTCTGACCACCAGTTGAGGTATAGAGCGATAAACTTGCATAATAATTAGCGGGAGCTACGACTGAAATATGCGATCCATTAGACCAACCTGGACCGTACCCACCTAATCTCAAATGATTAACACCTAAATCGCCAGGCGCAGACTGCAATGAGAATGGGTTGTCAGAGACCCCAAACACACCCGACTTGTTAATCTGAATATCATTTACAATACCAGCCGCAGAGGCGCTTCCAACTAGGTCCGCGTACGCTCCACCGTTCTGCGAAGCGCGATATCTGTTCAATGTTAAATCAAAATAGATTCGACCTTGACCTGCAGGCGAGACGGCTGGTGCCGACATCCCTCGCATTGTTTCAGCTCCGTTAAGATCGAGGATTGAACTTGGCGATGTCGTTCCAATACCGACGTTGCCACCAAGAATCGTGTTTCCAGTTCCACTCGGGGTCAGTGTGACATTTTGATTTGTGCCACCAGCTGCAAAGGTCAAGGCGCCAGAGCCAGCGATTGAACCTGTCGTCGATCCAGTTCCGCCATTGATGATCGGAAGTGTACCCGTGACCGCTGCTGAAGAAGCGAGGTTGATCGAACCAAACCCAAGACCAGTGCCTGCGCTATCTACTCGAAGAACTTGATTCGCAGTTCCTTGAATGTCCGCGACGTTCGCTGTGGCATTTCCTGTCACTCCAACCACAGATCGGGCGAGGCCCTGCCTAAAATCTGCGTTACCCACGGAATTATCCGTGATGTTCGAAGATCCCACAGCGTTTGTAGCAAGGGTTGTTGTCAGTGAGCCTGCTGTTGTGGTGATCGCTCCGGAGAGTGCCGGAAATCTTCCCGCTGCTAAAGTTCCCGTCGCTTCTGCTCCTGAGAGATCCACAGAGTTATTGTCTGCCAGGGTTCCAAGCCCGGAGACTGAGGCCGATGAAATAGCAATATTGGTACAAGTCAGCACATCGGTGACTGCAGACCAAGTGAGGGTTTGCGAAGCGGAGCAAGACGCTGGGAACTGTGAGGCTCCCAAGTTATTCCTCAGTTGACCGATACCCAGCCAAGAAGCCGCAGCGACATTCGATCCATTACCTAAAAGCACCTGCCCAGAAGGAAGGCTTCCTGAAAGCGGCGTATAGCCAAGCGCTGTGTTCACCATTGAGCCTGTGATACTTGTTAGATAACTTCCCGCAGGCTGTTTACTATTGAACATGGCCCAGTCGGCAGAAGATAAAAGTCCACGGTTCACGGACGAAGCCGTGGGAAGATTAAATGTGTGGACATTTCCAGCTGATGAAATCCCGAAATCAGTTCCGCTTGTGCCAGCTGCCAAAGTTTGAGTCGAACCAGATTGGCCATTGAGTGAAGTAAGACCCGCGCCGCTCACACCGAGGGCCTGAACTGCGGCCCCATCCCAGTACTTCACTTGATTTGATGTTGTGTTAAACCATGTCTTACCTTTATCAGCGGCAGTCCAGCCTGCTGTCGACGGATCCGATGCGTAGGTTCCTAGTTGTAAGTTCTTAGAAGCTGCCAATGACAGATGACCCGTATTTGTTAGATCCTGACCACCCATATTCAGGGCACCAGACATCGTGCCGCCACTTCTTTGAAGAGCACCCGTGATTCTGGAGTCATCTCCCGCAGCCAAAGTGTTGGCGGCTGTGCCGACATTTAAAGTTAAAGACGGGCTTGATGTGCCGCTCGCTACGGAAAGATAGGCATTGGCAGAGGACACACTTGTGACCGTGCCATTATTCACAGTCGCGAGGGTTCCACCGGTCAAAGAAAGACCTGCGCCAAGGCTGATTTCTTCCACGGAGCCAGGAGCTGTTCCGGATCGACCCAAAAGCTTTTCTGCATTGATGTTTTGAATTTTATCAAAAGTAACGGATCCATTGTTTAAACTGTTGTTGATGACAGCGGTTGAAAGCTGACTTTCGACCCAAGCCTTTGTGGCCGCATCGTTCGCCGCCAAAGGATCTGCAAGATTGGTGATGCGGCGACCACTCATATTCCAGACTAGATTATCGCCCAGCATAGTCTTGAGGGATTGAGTTTCTTGAGGAGAGAAAACGACACTGCTTCCCTCGCCCGAAATCTTCATCAAGTTAGAAAGACCGTAGCCTCCAATTTGCTCTGCCTGCAGAGCGTAGGGAATTGCTTTCAGTGGGAGGCTCAGTTCAATATTCTGAGACTCGCCCTTGGAGGATTTAAATGTGGCACTCAATATTCGATCTTCGCTAGCTCCGGCTGTGTAACTGCTGCCTTCAGCACACTGGGCATTTGGAAGAATTAGAGAGGGATTATTGACGAACACTTGTGTGAAACTTTGCGCCACCCCACCACTGTCCCCCGGACGACGATTTCCTTCGTAACCAATCTCGATGGCAAATCCACCATCTGTCACTTTTACGGATTGCTCCTCTGACCAAAGCAGACAAAGGCTGGGATCCGACGACAGGATTTTCAAATTCAAAGTGTATTCACCATTCACTGCTTTCCCTCGCGGGTCCACCAGCTTTCCGTGGTAAACGATGCTTTTCATATTCTTGGTCATTGCACTTCGACTGTTGACCTGTGCTCGCACCGGAGAAACCAAAAAAAGAAAAGCCAACGTGGATAATGCAATCTGAGAAATCGATTCCAAGCTTCGCTTCAAAAATAGCGAGCCAAATGCAGAGTTTTTTCTTCTCATACCTAGAGCGAGTTCGGAGTTGAGCATCATTTCTCCTCTGATTTCTTGATTTATCTTCCAGATCTTTCATTCTGCGTGGGTGCAATTCTCACCCACACTTCAGAGGAAGATCTATGGCAAGTCCCCGTC
>Ga0247843_1006986_pt1 | contig 14250 bp, 9 predicted proteins | sample LaCruzMarch2017__FD_192420 | JGI IMG/M metagenome (GOLD analysis project Ga0247843, IMG submission 192420) | Freshwater microbial communities from meromictic Lake La Cruz, Castile-La Mancha, Spain - LaCruzMarch2017_8m | ecosystem: Environmental > Aquatic > Freshwater > Lake | place: Spain...
TTTTTGCCTCGGCAACCTGTGTAAAACCGATTGTTTTAGCTCCTTTTGACATACAAATAATGACGGGGATAGCCACTTTTCTGGAAGATGGGAAGATAGGTTTTTCTGGGAATATTATGGCAAATCGACCAAGTGCCATCACTGAAACAGGTATCGTTTGGAGTTATCTCCCCAATCCTTCCTATAAAGATTTTAAAATGCCTGCTATCAATTCCATTGATCTGCTATTCTTAAAAGTTACAGACCTTAATCCCGGGAAAGAGGTATTTTATAATGTGTACGCCATCGCAGAAAATGAAGTTTTTTACGGGGAATCTAATTCTTTTTTAGTGCCAAATGAGGTCAAAAAATTAATTATTGATACGCCGAAGGTGATAGACGTTCAGGTTCCTGTTCAGGTTCCTTCTCCTACAACTAAACCTTCCATTGAATGGGTGGAAATTCCTGGAGGCACTTTTTTAATGGGTAGCCCCGCCAATGAACCTGGCAGGCAGGGCGACGAAGATCAGATTCAGATAATTATCAGCCCGTTTAAAATGTCAAAATACGAGATTACTTTTGCCCAATATGACCTTTTTTGTGAGGAAACAGGTAAAGCTAAACCTAAGGATAATACCTGGGGCAGGGAAAACAGACCCGTTATCAATGTAAACTGGGTGGATGCCGATGCTTTTGCCAAATGGTTGGGTTGCAGATTGCCTACTGAAGCAGAGTGGGAATATGCTTGTAAAGCAGGAAGTGATACGCCTTTTAATACCGGAAATAATCTGACTACCGATCAGGCTAATTATGACGGAAATTATCCCTACAATGGAAATGCAACAGGGTCATATAGACAGAAAACCTCCCCCGTAGGTAGTTTTGCCCCTAATGCATGGGGTTTGTACGACATGCATGGCAATGTTTGGGAATGGTGCAGTAACTGGTATGGGGATTATCCCAATGCTCCCGCTAATAATCCGCAAGGTCCGTCGGAGGGACAGGTAAAAATTTATAGAGGCGGAAGCTGGGGCAGTGACGCCGAAGTTTCCCGCAGCGCTTATAGAAATCACCTGAATCCAAATAATAAATCGGACTTCATTGGTATAAGACTGGTTCTGGTAGAATGATAAATTGAAATAGATTTAATAAACGCTTATATTTGTAATAAACCAATGGAAGAAATGCAAATATCTGAACTCAACAAAAAAAAACTTGATTTGATTGACTGGATTAATCAGCTCTCAGATAAAAATACGATTGAGCTTCTTGATAATCTGAAAAGTGCAACATCGAAAGATGATTGGTGGGATGAACTGTCAGATAATGAGCAAAAAAAATTACAAAATGGAATGAATGATATTAAGAAAGGAAATGTAATTTCGTCAGCTCAGTTTTGGAAAGAACTGAAAAATGTCTGAGAAAAAAAAGCGAATCGTTGAATATTCTAACCAATCAATAGAGAACGCAAAAGAAATGGTTTTTTACTTAAAGACAAGATTTGCTAAAAAGGAATTAGATAATTTCTTTAAATCCTTAATAATTTTTGAAAAAATAGTAATCTTCTATCCAAATATATATCCAGCTTCTCAGAAGAAGAGGATAAGAAGAGCGGCTCTTAGTAAAGTACTCTCTGTTTATTATTCTGTTACTAAAAATAGTATTTCAATCATTTCAATCTTTGATAATCGATGGGATGAAACAAGCAAACTCAAATAGGACAACCTATAAGAGCAGTTTCGTTTATTAGCAGGATTGGTTTTATGAAAACCAATCTTTCAGTTTTTTTTTATTTCAACTGCCAAACCCGGACATAATCAGTGGAAAAAACAGAGGGGAGATCTGCCACATCGGGAAGTCCCACCCAGTCTTCCATAATTTCTGCATCAAAAACAATATGAAGAGGTCTGTGGAAATAATCGTTGATTCGTTGAAAAACTTCTTTCCCATCAATATACCAGACTAATTTTTCTGGCGTCCAAAGAAAACCGACAACATGAAAATCGGCGTAAAAATCGTAAGGCATTAATTGCTTAAATGAATAATTGGGCAATTTGGTCTTCTTCTTATTAACCACCGATTCTACATAAGGTGTTTCATATCGGTGAATGGTGGCCCAAAAAGTGCGTTGAAGCTGAGGATCAGGCAGTTTGCCAAAAAGTTCAAAAATATCAATTTCTTCAGAAGCATCCCCCTCCCTATATTTTTTATCGGCATCAAGCGGATCGTATAACCAGAAAGCATTACAAACCCCTGAACGCATAGACCGGCTTCGGGCTTCAAAATAACCGTACAAAATCCGGTGCTTACTTTTTACTATGGCGGTAGAAAACTTATCCAGCCCCCGCGCTTTGTTCTCCACACTCACTTCTGATGGATCAAGGCTTTTAGCTGATAATTCAAGATGACCATTTTTCACTGCCACATTGTTCCTATCAAAATAAGCAGGTTTTCTACCCACCCAAGCAGGATTAAAATCCCACCATTTTTCATTATTCAGTGTCGTGCCTTCAAATTCATCACTGAAGGCAGGTACCCATTTCCACTCATTTCCTAAAGGGCAGGCAGGTATTTCCGTGTCGGATTGTGCCTTTAACTGAACTACCACAAATAGGAAGAGACTGATACATTGAATAGCCTTTTTCATGATATTATTTTTTTAATGTAACCCGTATTTTTCCCTGAATATTTTCAAAAACCCATTTCCCATTTTTTAAGGTCGGGGAAATAGAGGTCCCTGCTATTTGAAGGCTACCTATTCCTTTTTGAAAAACAGGCAGTTCTAACCTTGCTTTCATTCCTTTGGGCAGCTCCAGATCTACCTGATAATTCTTTTCATCCTGTGTGATTTTCTCATAAATGGAGCCGAGGGCAGTAGGAACACGAATCTCTGCCAGGGTTAAGGTGCCAATTTCAGGTTTGATAGATGCCTCAGCAAATCCGGGAGCAGACGGTTGAATGCCCATCAAACGGAAGGCAACAAGATTGGACGGAGCAGCTCCCCAGGCATGATTCCAGTCCAGATTGGGCTTAAATTTCAAATCCCAGGCCTCCATGGTCATACCTGCACCGACTTCGATCATGTGATACCAGCCTCTCTCATCTTTTTTTGTAAGCATTTCCAAGGCATAATCGCCCATGCCTTCATTGTATAAAGCGTCCATAAAAAATTGTGATGCATAAACACTGCAAGCCATATCTTTTGACTTAATAAATTCTTTCACGCGCTCTTTATTTTCCTCTTTTACCAATCCAAAACAGAGCGCAAAGAAATTGGCATGGAAAGAACTGTGAGAGGTGGTGTCCCCGTCCTTCATCAGGCCTGTTGAAGGTTCAACAAACTGATTATTATAATTTTGGAATAAGTTTTTGACTTTTTGATCATAATATTTTACATCATCCTGATGACCGGTTATTTCGGCAAATTTTTTCATCAGCACTATCGATTGGTAATAATAGGCGTTGATAACACTGTTATAGTCGCAAAAAACAAAATTATCAGATTCTCCGATGTATTCGGGCCCTGCTACCTTATTTCCCCTCTGTGGCCAGTCTGTAATATCCAGAAGACTTTCTTTTCTATCAAAAGTTATATAATTGATGGAATCGAGGAATGATTTTCGCTGTGGCTTTGCGCTTGTGCTAATAAGTCCATTGGGTTGTTCAAAGGCCTCCAGTGTTTTAAGTTTAAGCAGATCATAGTATTTTTTAATCAAAGCCGTATTTCCTGAATATAGATAGTCATACCAGGCAATCTGATGCATTTGCAAATGCCATTCGGTGGGCCAGGTTGGATGAAGCATGAGGTGTTCAAAGGTATTTCGGGCAAGGCTATATTCCGTGTCCAACGCATAATGGGACAGTTGATTGATCAGTGCATCTGCCTCATAAGGTATCCTTTCCCTATCCCCATCGATATATAAACCCATGAAAGAGGTCGCTTTAATGGTGTGTTTACACAAATCCCAAATGGCATTCAAAGCCTTGTCATTACTTTTGAAGGAAGAAGCCTGCTCGTTAAACCGGTAATGAAAATATTCTCTGGACAAATTTATTTTACCAGCGGAAGGGCTTTTTTCAATTTCTGCATACCTGAATGGCGCCACAATCCCCATAGAAATGGGAAGACGGATAGCATTCCCCGAGGTATTTTTCTTATCTGGCACGTTGGGCAGAAAAAGGATATCTGCTGTATTTTTTGTCACCATATAACGGTAAAAGCGAATATTTCCACCTGGATTCCTGTCAATTTTACCTGATTCGTCTAATTTTTCCCCAATATAAATGATAGCGGTATCACCCGCTGAAAGCATAGAGATATCCACCCTTAATTTTCCAAAAAAATCTTTTTCAAAATCATATAAGATATTTCCGTTGGGAAGATTTATCTTTTTCGCACTGGATTGTATCTTTTTATCAATCAGGAGGCTATCCATTTTAGACTGGGAAAGCCCGGAAATGGAAAGAATAATTCCCAATGAAATGCAGAAAAATTTATAAGACATCATCATACTTTAATTTTCAAATGAAGGTTCATCATCGTAATATAGGTAATTACCCTTGTACCAAAAAAATAAGGACGGCTTATTTTTATTTGAATACCTATATTCCCTTACATAAAATAATATCATGGGTTAATGAATCGTCGGGCTTACTTTTTAATATAATATGCTTTTAAGAATAAAAAAAAACTTACTTTTAAGAATGGAACAACAAAGGGAACTGGAATTATGGCAAGCTTTTACGGAAGGTGATATTTCAGCTTTCGAAGCCATTATGTTGGAACAATTCCCTGCGTTATACCAATATGGATCAAAATTTTCCAAAAATTCGGAAATTGTTAAGGATTGTATTCAGGATCTGTTCCTATACCTTTGGGAACATAAGGAACACCTGTCAAAAAATGTATCAGTAAAGGCTTATTTAATGTCCTCCTTGCGAAGACGTATTCATCTAAATAAAAATATCGTCTCTTTCGATGCAATGCCTGCCAGTGAAAGCCCCTTGTTCCAGGTTGCCTTTTCAGTAGAAGATGCCTTCATTGAAAATGAATACCTGCAGCGCCTGTCGAATCAAATAAAAGATACGCTAACCCATATTCCTCAAAGACAAAAAGAAGTTATATATCTCCGTTTTTTTCAAAACTTACATCGCGATCAAATAGCTGAAGTGTTATGTATCACACCTCAAACGGTTTCTAATATTTTGCAAATGGCTTTTAAGTCTATTAGGAAAAATTGGAAAACAGAATATTTCGGACTATTATTCTTTCATTTCGTGCTGAATTGAAATTTATTTGAAAATAGTTTTAAAATCAATGGTATGTAAATAGTAACATACCTCTCTGTGTGGAATAAATAACCTATTATTTCAACATGGAGTATTATAAGTATTGCAGCCTTCAAGATTTGGTTTTGGATGATTTTTTTCGGGAATGGGTCTTGGCACCTACCCCTGAGTTGAATGCAAAATGGCATCAATTTCTTTCCGAAAATCCTGAAAGATGGGATGTCATTCAAGATGCCAGCCTTATCGTGAAGGCTATTAAAGTGGAAGAGCCGAGCATTAGCGATCAGGAAATCAGAAGCTTAATTCAACATACGGTTAATCAAATACAGCAGAAAAAAGAAGCAGGTACAGGCGCTCTTTCAGCGGGAATAAAACCATTAAAAATCGCCTTTTTCCGTCAGACCTGGTTCAGGTTAGCTGCATCATTCCTTCTTTTATCTGGCTTGGGTTGGTTGGCGTATGAAAGGTATCAAACCGATAATTTGTATGATAAATTTGTTACCGATAATAAATCAAAATTAATTGAAATCATAAATAATGGCGTCAATCCTCAAATTGTACTGTTAAATGATGGCAGTAAGGTTACGCTGAATGCAGGAAGTCGCATCAGTTATGAAGCTTCCTTTTCCGGAAATAATCGAGTGGTTTACTTAACAGGGGAAGCCTTTTTCGACGTTGTGAGAAATCCTCAAAAACCATTTTTAGTTTATGCCAATGAGTTGGTCACTAAGGTTTTAGGTACAAGCTTTTCAGTTAAGGCAAATAAATTTGATAAGCAGGTGGTCGTTGAGGTTAAAACGGGAAAAGTTTCAGTTTCAGCCCAAAAAGGGTTCAATGAGAAAGCTGATAAATTTAAAGGCTTAATACTGACGCCCAATCAAAAAGTGGTTTATGACAGAGAGGTTGCTCAGTTGACCAAGTCACTGGTCGCTGAGCCTATCATCATTTTTCAAGAGAAGGAGGAGCAAAAGATGGACTTCAATTTTGATGATACCCCTGCCAATGAGGTATTTGAGGTGTTGGAAAATGCGTATGGGATCCATATTATTTATGATGCTGATTTATTGAAAAATTGTCCGGTTACAGCGCCTTTGTCAGATCAGAATCTCTATAAAAAACTAAAAATAATTTGTAAGGCCATAGAAGCCCAATATGAATTGATAGACGGTCAAATTATCATTCAAAGTAAAGGATGTAAATGATTAGCCCTTTTTAGATCAATTCATTTTCGTATGCTTTTGTACACCAGTTTATTTATACTATTTCACCCACTTTTATAAACACCAGATTTTATGAAAAAAAAGAAACTCAAGGAATTCATCATTAAGGAAATGAAAAAAACTATTATCCAGTTTATTCTTGCTTTTTGTATTGTTGGAATTAATTATGCTAATGAAGCAGATGCCCAAACAGATTTAAATCATAAAATCTACCTGAATGTCCAGGATGAAAGTTTGGCAAAAGTTCTGAAACAGATAGAGAAGCAAGTCAGATTGTCCTTTGTATTCAGTTCAAAATTGATTCAATCCAATCAAAAGGTAAATGCCACATTTGTGGATAAACCTTTGTCCTTTGTTTTGGATAATCTACTAACCCCAAGGCAGTTGTCCTTTGAGGTAGTCGATAATATGATTATTTTGAAAAGATTGGAAGGCACAAAAACTTCCTTTATTGAAACTTTACCAAACGAGAAATTTAGCTTGGTAAAAGGCGCCGCTACTTTTATAGTTTCAGGTACTATTACCGATGAAGCAGGAGAAGCTTTAGTTGGTGCAACTGTTGCCCTTGAAGGTAGCGGTAAGGGAACCTTTACAGACGAAAATGGTTATTATTCTCTTACCCTAGATGATGCTGAAAAAAATGGAAAACTAAGCTTTAGCTTTGTCGGTTATGAAACACAAATAGTTGACATACAAAATAAAACACTGATAAATATCAGTTTAAAAGACGCGGGTACCTTGAGTGAAGTGGTGATTGTTGGTTATGGTTCCCAAAAAAGAAGTGATGTAACAGGTTCAGTGGCAAAATTTAAAAACGAAAATCTGGCAGAATTGCCAGTCTCCCGTTTGGACCAGGCTTTACAAGGTAAAATGGCGGGTGTTCAAATTCAAAATACATCGGGTGAGTCAGGTACCGATCCCAAAGTGGTTATCAGGGGTGTTAGTTCAATCAATGCGGGTTCAAGTCCCTTAGTAGTAGTCGATGGTCATCCTGTTCCAGACGGATTGGCTTTTGTAAATATGGGTGATGTCGAATCAGTAGAGGTGTTGAAAGATGCTGCTTCTGCTGCGATTTATGGGTCAAGAGGCTCCAGTGGGGTTATTTTAATTACCACTAAAACAGGAAAAGCAGAAAAACCTAAATATAATCTTAAAGTTTCTAATGGATTTAAAGAACCTTACAAGTTATATTCCAGAATGACAAGTACCGAATATCTTGAATTTCTTTATGATGAAGCAGCTCAAAGAGCGAAAGATCCAAGTATTGTTACGCAAGCTGCTCCGGCAACAGATGTTGATAAAGTAGCTTATGCCATTGAACAGGTTTTAAGAGACGGACAAACCACCGATTGGCAAAAAGAATTAGTTAGAGACGCTAACGTAAAAAATATTCAGCTGAGTGTAGCAGGTGGAAGTAAAGATTTAAAATATTTCTTCTCTGCGGGTTATCAGGATGATCAGGGTATGATCTTTGCCAATGAATATAAAAGGTATAATATTAGAAGTAGGTTAGATGCTCAATTGAATAAACGCATGAAACTTTCCGTTAATATTGCACCAAGTTTCAGCCAAAGACAACGTTCATCGGAACAGCTTCAGGATTTTCTCCGCTTCCCTTCCTGGCTGCCAGTTCGTCACACGGAAAAAACGGCTGAATTTGTTAGGGGTAATCCATTATATGCAGATATTAAAGCGGGTGATTATGCCCAGCCCCGCCATTTTAACCAAAGAACTTACAGCGGCATTATGCCCGATGGCACTCCCTGGACAAATGCCGCATTGGTTGACCCTTTTGGTAGTGCTCAAAATAGCCCAAGGTCGGTGTCAGAAACAAGAACATTGACAGGAAATGATTACAGGGTTCAGAATGCAGCAGATTTAACGATAAACTTACTTCCAGGGCTTGATTTTAAAACCTTGGCAAGTGCTTATGTCACCTATACAACCAATCAGGATTTTGCAAAAAAGAACTCAAACAGAGCAGGTGATGTGAGTAGAGGTGTTTACAGTAATCGCTTTTTTCTTGACCTTCTAAATGAAAATACCCTGAATTTTAAAAAGGTGATCAATAAACATACGATCGGTCTCCTCGCAGGTTTTACCGCTCAGAAAACGAATATAAATTCCGATCAGGCAGTAGGTCTTAACTTTGCAGATGATAATATTTCTACCTTAAATACGGCGTTGACAAAAGACCAGGTAGGTACCTTTAATACAAAAAATCAAATTGGATTATTGTCTTATCTGGGTCGTGTAACTTATGGGTATCAAAATAAATATTTATTCTCAGCCAGCTATAGGGCGGACGGTAGCTCCTATTTTGCACCAGGTAAAAAATGGGGTAAATTCCCTTCTTTATCTGTCGGTTGGATAGCCAGTGAGGAAAAATTGCTTAAAGATATTTCCTGGTTAAGCCAGCTAAAGTTCAGAGGAAGTTATGGGGTTACCGGTAATAACCGTATTGTTGATTTTGCCTTCGTCGATTTATTATATGCTTCCAATTATCCCCTCGGACCTGGAACAGGTACAGTAACAACAGGTCAGGTGCCTTCCAGAGATATTTTATCAAATGCTGATATTACCTGGGAACAAACTTTTCAATTTAACGGTGGATTAGATTTATCCATCCTCGAAAATACAATTACCATAGGTCTTGATATTTATCGTTCAAAAACAGATCGGCTTTTACTCAGACAAGCAATCATGGGCTTTGCTGGCGTTCCACAAACCTGGAATAATATAGGAAGTCTTCAAAATGATGGCGTTGAACTTGAAATAAGCAGTAATAATGTGGTCACAGAGAATTTTACCTGGACAACTTCTGCAAATATTTCCCGGACACGGAATAAAATTCTGGAGCTCGGTACCGAGGCTTTTTTATTTAATCAAGGCGAAAGGACTGAAATCTACAGAAATAAAGTGGGAGATCCTTTAGTGCAGTTTTTTGGCTTCAAAACCGATGGTGTTTGGTTATCGCAAGCTCAAATTACAGAGTCTGGTATCAAAAGTAATTTAAGTAATGCGCTGGTACCTGGTGGATTGAAATTAGTCGATTTAGACGGAAATGGTATCCTTAATGCGGACGATCGCACGGTTATAGGCAGTCCTTATCCTGATTTTACCTGGGGCGTTTCAAACAATTTTAAATATAAGGCTTTTGATTTGAGTTTTATGTTTCAAGGTGTAGAGGGTGGTTCTTTGATAAATGGCGATCCTAATTATCTGGAAATCAGACGTACCGTCAGAGCTTACAGTAATAACAGATGGCTTAGCCCTGGATTTCCAGGAGATGGTCAAACACCCTATTCTTCCAATGGTTTCTCTTGGCTATTAACTGATTATGTCGTGGAAGATGCTTCTTATGTGGCCTTAAGAGAAATTCTTGTTGGTTATAGCTTGCCAAACAAATTGACAAAGCGCGTGGGTATAAAAGGTTTGCGAATTTATCTGACAGGTCAAAATTTATTGTTTAAAACAGCAAAAGGCTACCGAGGACTGAATCCTGAATCACGGTTTCAAACGGGTCCATACAATACACCACTGATTGATGGTTATCAACGTGGAAGTTTTCCAGTGAGCAGAACCTTTTTATTTGGCCTTGATTTGAATTTCTAATTTAAAAAATCTACGAATATGAAATTTTTAAAATATATCCTTTGTGTAATCGGTTTTGGTTCCTTTACTTCATGTAATGATGTAATTGACCTATTACCACAATCAAATGGAAATGTAACAACCTACTATTCAAATTTAGAAGAGCTGAATGTGGCGCTCGTAGGTTGTTATAGCGGTTTGCAAAGACCCATGTATTTCGAATGGCAACTCACAGAATTGAGAAGTGATAATACCAAAATGGGGTCACCGGGAAGTCAAAGTGCGCCAAATAGAGATTTAAGTGACCTGGATATGTTCATTCCGGCAACTATTCATCAATCTGTCTATACTTATTGGCTCAATACCTATAATAATATTAGAAATGCAAATATTATCCTGGATCGTTTGGGCGTAAATTATGACGCTTCGGCAGGAAGTATTTCCCTGGCAACTAATACGCTCCCAATTACAGAGGTGGAACGTAAACAAGTAGCCGGTGAGGCCTTATTTATTCGTGCTTATCATTATTTTAATTTGGTTAGATTATATGGCGGCGTATTTTTAGTACATAAGCCTATCACTGCGGAGGATGCGAAAACAGTGAACAGATCTTCAGTAGATGATATTTATAAACTGATTGAAGCCGATTTGAAAACAGCCTCCACGTTCTTAAGTTCAGCAAAGTTTAGTGCCTCCTCTCCCAGGCTCGGTCGCGCCAACGCCTGGTCGGCAAAGGGTTTATTAGGAAAAGTGTATTTGACGCGCAACAAAAAACCTGAAGCTATTACTCAACTTCAAGATGTTATTAGTAACAGTGGTTATAATTTATTACCCAATTATGCCGATGTTTTTTCTATTAATAATGAGATGAATGCCGAAATCCTTTTTGCAGTAAGGTACAAAGCAGGTGGGTTTGGATTGGGTGCAACGTTTGGTAACGATTTTGCTCCCGTAAGTAGTGGCACAGCTATCATCAACGGCGATGGCGATGGCAATAATTATCCAACTTTTGAACTGGATTCTGCACATATTGCAGCGGACAAAAGAAAAGCCGTTAATATGGCGTTATGGACCACAAAGTATTATGCCAAAAAATTTGTTCACCCCATTGTATTAACAGATGATGGTGAAGGCGATTGGCCTGTTTTACGATTCGCAGATGTCTTATTGATGATGGCCGAAGCCAAAGGTTTTACCCCTGAAAGTATTACGTTAATAAATAGGATCAGAACCAGGGCGGGGTTGCCTGAAATCGGTGCAAAGGTAACAACAGTGGCTCTTTTTGAACAAGCTCTCGCCGATGAACGTCGTTTTGAATTGCTTTTTGAAAATCAACGCTTTTTCGATTTAATGCGTTTTAATACGACGATGTCAACAATTACAGCGGAGAAAATAATGAAAGATCATTTTGCTAAGGAATATGTCAAACATTATGGAAAATACCCTGCTCCTGTACCAACGTTGGCACAGTTACAAACAAGCGTAAATACAAATAAATTGTTATTACCTATTCCACAACGTGAAATTGATACTAATACCGGATTGAAGATTGCACAAAATCCAGGTTATTAATTTTTAATAAGCAGGGGTTGATATTTCAAAAAATTAAACCCCTGCTTAATTATGTTTTTTGGGGAATCTTAATGATGCTAAATTAATCCCCTAACTTTTCACTTATTTTGCCTAAGTTTAATTCGTTTATTTATCCTTCTATCTTCACCTGAAATCTATGAAAAATCTTCTCTTCCTATTGCTTTTTCTTTCTTTAGGGCATATCTCAACGGCCCAAAAAACGAAAAAGCCTAATATTATTTTTATTCTTGCCGATGACTTAGGTATTGGAAACATCAGCTGTTATGGCTCAGATCAGTTTAAAACTCCAAATATTGATAAACTGGCCAGCACCGGTATGCGTTTCACTCATGGTTATACAGCTCCATTGTGCGGCCCTTCCAGAGCGTTGATTCTGACTGGTCGCCAACCTTTTCGCACGGGAACAACAAATCAGGATAGGGTTGGTAAATTGGAACCTGCGAAAGAAATTTGTTTACCAAGTGTGTTGAAAACAGCAGGTTATACCTCTCTAATGGTGGGAAAATGGTCCCAATTTCCTTTGCAGCCTTCTGATTTTGGTTTCGATGAATATATGCGCTTTCAAGCCAGTGGTAAATACTGGAACACCCAGCCTTCAAATAAATCTTATACAAAAAACGGGAATGTGGTGCCTCTTCTGGATGGCGAATATCTTCCCGATCTGATGCATAATCAAGTGGTTGATTTTATTTCGAAAAATAAGAAAAATCCTTTCTTTGCCTATTATTCTATGTCGCATATTCATGGTGAAATTTTACCAACACCTGACAGTAAACCAGATAGTAAAGACCTTTACACCGATAATATTAATTACATGGACAAGCTGGTCGGAAAATTAGTTAAGGCATTGGATAGCTTGAAAATGAGGGAAAATACCTTAATCGTTTTTATGGGTGACAATGGTACAGCAGCAGAAGGTGCTACCAGAGCTACTGTAAACGGTAAAAAGTTGTCAGGTAAAAAAGGGGATATGCTAGAATGTGGTAGCTTAGTACCATGGATTGTAAACTGGAAATCAGGCATTAAACCGGGTAAAGTTATCAATGATTTGGTGGATGCAACAGACTGGATGCCTACGCTTGCCGCCTTGACAGGGGCTAAATTACCCGAAAATGTGATAATAGATGGGAAAAGTTTTGCTCCTCAACTCAAAGGTGAAAAAGGAACACCCCGGGATTGGATTTTTATGGAACTTGGTAATCAATGGTACGTCAGAGAGGATAAATGGAAGTTGAATAGGGCTAATGAACTTTTTGATATGCAAAATGCGCCTTTTGAGGAAATATTGATTCCCGCAGACTCAAAAGATGAAATAGCTATATCTGCCCGACAGAGACTTTCTGCCGTATTGAAATCCATTAATCCGGAAGGGGGCATTATAGATGATGCCGATGGCAGTGGCAGGCATAAAAGTAATGTGGACAAAAAAAATGCACAGAAGAAAGGTACTGGTCTATAATCGCAAAAAACACCTAACACAATAAATAAAAATGACAAAAATATTTTTTCAAATCGCTGTTTGTATCGCTTTCTTTGGTAGCCATACCTTTGCCCAGAAGGCTAAACCAAACGTGCTTTTTATCGCTGTGGACGACTTAAAGCCTCTCCTTAATTGTTATGGCGAAAGTCAAATGATTACCCCAAATATTGATCGATTGGCCAAAATGGGGACTGTATTTATGAATAATTATTGTCAACAGGCCGTTTGTGCTCCAACCAGAGCAAGTCTTCTTACAGGACAAAGGCCCGATTATACCAGAATATGGGATTTGAAAACACAAATTCGGGATATGGTGCCAAATATTGTTACTCTTCCTCAGTATTTTAGGGGAAATGGCTACGTGACCGCTACTATCGGAAAAATGTTCGATCAACGTTCTGTCGATAAAGGTATGGATATTCCCTCCTGGTCAGTACCTACAGGTACTTATGGTAAATTACAACCATCTGATTATGCAAAAGGGTATGAAAATCCAACAAATGGGTATCAATCAAACGAAACTAAGGCAAAACTGGCCAAAATAGAGGTTGACGCAAGAGCAAGGGGGCTCGATGGCGCAGAATTAGTGGAATTTCTCTCAAAAAACAGAGGACCTGCCGTAGAATCTGCCGATGTACCCGATGATGCTTACACTGATGGTATCGTCGCTAAAAAAGCAGTGGCCATGCTGTCCCAATTTGCAAAAGAGAAAAAACGATTTTTCTACGCCGTTGGCTTTGTAAAACCGCACCTTCCTTTTATTTCCCCAAAGAAATACTGGGACCTTTATGACCGATCTAAAATAAATATTTCACCTGTCCAGCATTTGAGCAATGGTGCTCCTTCATTCGCTGCGCAAAATTCCGGCGAATTAATTAATAGTTATTTTAAAAGTAATTTTGAACGATTTAACGAGGGTTCCATACCCCAAAATGAGGACGTTCAAAAGGAATTGATCCATGGATATTATGCGGCAGTAAGTTATATGGACGCTCAGGTGGGCAAATTATTAGATGAATTGGAAAGGTCTGGTCTGGACAAAAATACGATTATTGTTCTTTGGGGCGATCATGGCTGGCATCTCGGTGACCATGG
>Ga0247843_1006989_pt1 | contig 14247 bp, 11 predicted proteins | sample LaCruzMarch2017__FD_192420 | JGI IMG/M metagenome (GOLD analysis project Ga0247843, IMG submission 192420) | Freshwater microbial communities from meromictic Lake La Cruz, Castile-La Mancha, Spain - LaCruzMarch2017_8m | ecosystem: Environmental > Aquatic > Freshwater > Lake | place: Spain...
AGGCACTTGATGCCTATCAGTTCTTGATATTGTTTCACCCCACCAGTTTCGCTCGCGCCGGATTCAAGTGGACGTAATCGCCCACGCTCTTGAGATAACCACTGCCCGATCCGTCCACGATCAGCGACTTGTAGCGCCCGGAGAACAAGTAAGTACTGCAGAGACGGAAGTCGAGTGAACGATAAGGTTACACTTTGCATAGCGGAAGATAACCATAGGGCTTGCTGACAACTATCGCCCTGGCTGCCCTCAGTGAGTGAGACTTGCCGGCGAGACCGCCTAACACCGCGAGTTGAGGGGAGGAGCGGGGCTGCTCCACATCAGGAACAGTTAATCCAATAATCGTTGACTCTCTGGTGAGTTCGGAAAGGATTTCTTTTCAATTTCGTAGCAGGCGCGTAATAGCGTCTCTTCTACTCCAATAATTTCTCGTACTTCTCTAATAGTGCGTTTGTGATGCTTGGTAAAATCAAATGAGTGCAGAGGTTCGCAGCGAGAAATGAATCCGGCTGCAACTGCGTCTCTATAAACACGGATCTCCTCTGGTTGAAAGCGAAATCCGGCGGGGTATAGCTTGGTCGTAGCCAGAACAAAAGCTTCCGTTTTCCAACTAGTCATCTGATCGGTAGAGCCCATCGTGAACCCTAACACAAAGGCCTCATCCTTAAGTCCAAGACCACGGCCAAGAATAATATGAGAATAGTCATGTTGAGCGAGATCAGTCGGGCCTGGAAATATATCAATTAGCGGGAGGTCAAATCGGGGGTTTTCAACCAACTGAATGATTAGTGGGACATCACTTTGACTGATCGCTATGGGCTTAATAGAGTCAACTACATGTCCCAGTTCGAGGTCTCCGCGCGAGAGAGGATTATGCCAGGTAGATGCAGTGGGATGATGGCTGACTGAAGCGTCTCTCGCACTTGGCATGCAATCGTACAACTGCTGTTGGTGGTCGCTAAGGCCAAAATCAGCATAGATGCCTTCCAAAGTATCCAGTTGCTTCACGGTCAGATTATTAGCCTGCTGTATGAGATCGGCAAATCGTTCTCGCAGCATTGCGCGCGCATCCTCTCGAAGGACATCAGCAGTCAATCCTAACTGCTCACGGAAGAGCGCTAGACGATCGCAAACTAGGGTAGATGGCGCCAGATCTGCAAAGACCTCCGGAGCCTTTGTGTGAAATGATAGCACATGCGTCCGGGAGGCAACGTCATTAGTAACTGGAGTGTTACCCATATCTATTCCTGAACTGAGAACAAAACGTCAATCAACCTGCGCCCCTGTGTCGAGATACATACAGCACCACGTTTCCCTAATTATATAATAATGAAACCTTCCTCAACCTTCTAGCGTGCCCGCTTTATTGAACAGCCCAGTGAACTGCTCAGGATAGCAAGCAATAGCTAAAATCATTATTAAAAACTGTGATTAAGTTAGTAGCAGGGGGCTTCGGGATTAAGCCAACGCACCTATTTATGCCTAGACTATACCGATTCAGAGACGCAGCCTGTATTTGAGGATTTCAATCTCTTCATCGATGTTCACCTGAGCACCGTCCCCTTGAAACTCCTTTGGCAGGAGCTGTGGATAGGTGCAGTGGTTAGCGGCTACCAACATCTGAAAACGACGCTTTTCAGCTATCGCTGCCGATGCTCGCCAATATGCTATAACTGCAAGAGGCGTCTTACCGCTACCGATGATTTCGGTAATCAGGTTGTTGAAGTCCCTCTTGGAGTAGTGCGTAGTTCTCTCGATGACTGTCGCCAACACATCCGGAGTCAAATCAATACCACTGTGCTTGAAGTAATCAGCAACGAATTTTTCACGTTCCTCACCTTCGGGATCGAAGATCGGAATTTGGATCGCTGCCCGTGAGATGATGTCAGGATCCAGTTGGTCGGGCCGCGAGGTCATGAGCACCCACACAACCTTACCTTTGAACCGAGGATCAGACATCATCTTGATGATATTTCCTCCCAGACGCTTCTCTGTCTCATGCGTGTCTTTGCTGTGCACTGAGCCAAAAGCTGTGTGCGCCTCATCAACCAGCACGAGGATGCGTCCATATGTTCGGAAGTGTAACCGCAGCATCTCAAAGAAACGATCGGTCTGACCGAAATACATTCCTCTGAGACCCGTAAGCTCCACCACGATACGCCCAGACTCATTAGCCAGAGCTTCCATGATGAAGGTTTTGCCGGAGCCATTGGAGCCGGGCACTATGATAGAGGCAAAAGCCTTCTTCGGATCATCGCAGCGCTTGAGAACATCACGGAGATATGTGATCGCCAGATCGCTTCCCACCAGGTCTTTGGGACCATGTGTAGGAAAGGTCACCGTAACCACACCCCCAAGTTGTTGCGCAAGCAACTTGTTAACTTCGACCACTATCTGCGTGCGCGTGATTGGCTCGCTTGTTCTGTTTGCACCTTCAAGGAGATCCTCGATGGCAGTTAGACGCAGGCCAGCAGTATCCTGCACAAACGAAGTGGTCGAAATCTCGCCGAGTAGGTTCTTCTCAACGGCAACCAGATCTTTAGGCGCGTAGCCCCTACCATGGTCTTCACCTTCCAGCGTAGCTCCACGCGAGGTGGCGAAGTGCTTGGCTGTCTCAAACATCCGCCGCTCAAGAAACTTCTCGCGAGTAGCGGCATCAGGCAGATCAACTTCCACAGCTTGAGAGGCTGGGATAGCGAGAATCTGCTTGTTGATGTCCTCCCTCGAGTCCGCAATCAAGATAGTTAAGTTGTCGCTGCTTGCGAACAGAGGATCGTTTATCCACGAGAGAAAAGTCACCAGACGCTGACGGTCCAGCTCTGCTAACTGACTCAACTCCCCAGAGGGAAAGAGCGCACCAGCATAGTGAACAATCAGGCAAACCGGTTTCACCTGCTGACCCATTGCTTTATCACCGAGCATCTTCTGCCCCCGCCGAACTCGTCCCACCGCGCTCATTACTGAACGCAGCGTAACAAGGCCAGGCAAAGGCGAATGGCGGCTCGATGCAATCGACTTACTCAGCTCTCCGGAACCTATCTTCTCGTCTGCTTCGGCTGTGGAGTCAGCCACGGTGATAACGCGCTCTAGCTCAGCAAGATCGCGTTTATCACGGAAGGTGATGCCGGAGGAGGCATCAAATTCCACGACAGTGAAGTTGCCCCGTAACTGCTGAAACAGCGCAGTCTGCAACGGCGCAAAGCTCCCATTGGAAGGGAAGGTATCGTGCACATTGCCTGACAACACAATGACAGCTTTCGCCCGATTGTTGTAGGCATGGATGATGTCCTTCCAGAAACCTGGCTTAGAGATATCCGTAGGTTTTGCACTCATGCTCGTGATTTGATGGAGTCAGGATGGTCGTGTATGAAACGATCCGGAGTTAACGGATCTTCCGGTTCCAGCACATCGTGCTGGATTTGGGCTAGAATAGCAGAAAACTCCGGTTCGTATTTGAAGCTGTGCGGCTTTATTTTTCCGCCGGGAATAGCCCTATCGGACACAATTACGGCTCCAGTTCCCTTTTCGCCCGAGGGTGTCTCCCACAATTGGCTAAGGCCGACTACACGGTTTCCCAGATAAACAGCCTCCTCCATATCGTGAGTGACAAAGATGATAGTGGTGCCAAAATCCTGCCAACACTTCAAGAGCATCTGTTGCATGCCTTTACGCACACCAGCATCCAGAGCGCCGAATGGCTCATCCATCAGCAGGACTTTCGGCCGGGTGATCAAGGCCTGCGCAATCGCTACACGTTGACACATACCGCCCGATAACTCGTGCGGATACTTATCACCGTCCTCAGGTTTCAAGCCGATCTTAGCGATCAGCTCACGTGCCTCACTTCGAGCTGACCTGCGTACCCTCCGAAAATGAGGGGTATGCAGGATGCGCTGAGTAAGGTTTCCTCCATCTAGTTCGAGACCCAGCGCAATGCTGTGTTCGACTGTGCAGTTCGGCATGACCGAATACTTTTGAAACACGATACCGCGATCGCGATTAATCTCCTCCACAGGTCGGCCGTTGAAACGGACCTCACCTTCAGTAGGAAACTGCGAACCGAAGATCATGCGCAGAAGTGTTGACTTACCACAGCCCGAAGGACCCACCAGGGAAACAAAGTCGCCCTGACGGATATTCAAGCTGACTCGATTGATGACGGTCTTGTGCGGCTTCCCGTTGACGGAATACCGCACGCTGACATCCCTAATTTCGATTGACATTTGAGTTGCTTTATACGGTTAACGTTTGGCCCACCCGTATTTCTTGGAGATCCAGAGGGCAACCAATCGATCAGCGATAAAAATGAGCAGAGTCATCCACAAAACATAGGGAATGATCATATCCATTTGAATCGTGCGTTTCATCAAGTAGATTCGGTATCCCAGACCCTGACTTGCGATCATAAACTCACCAGCAAGCAAACATTGAATGCCTGCCATGAAGGAGAGTCGAATCGAGTCCAAGACCTTGGGCCAGATAACTGGCAAAACAATCCGATACACGATTTCGAACTGACTGGCACCGCGCGAGAGCGCCGATTCAATCAGCTCGTGAGGAACGTCCTTTGCAAAAAGGTACGTGCTCAAGGCTACAGTGGGAAAGACACCCACCATGACCAGCACTATCTTTGGTGTTTCCTCCACGCCCAAGACAACGATGATAATCGCGGTCAGAGCTAACGGTGGAACCATGCCTAAGAATGTGACGAAGCCCTTGAGTGCAGACTCCAGATAGGGAAAGACTCCCATATGAAGGCCGACGAGAATGGGAAGAAAGATGAAGGCGTAAGCGATTACAAAGCGCTTAACGCTTGCCCAGGTATCAAACCAGAGCAAGACCTTATCCGTTTTCACATCCTTTTTGACCGCTACCGTCTTTATCCCCCCAACAAGTTGAGTAGCAGTAGGTGTTACCTTTTCCCTCGAGACACCCTCATTTTCGAGTGCGCTCGCAGTGTGCCGAACATGCGCTACCCAGAGGTAGACTATGATGGCCAATGCGAATGGGATCATAGGCAGCAGATGTGCCCACAGACCTTTCGGCCTACGATCTCCACGTAACAGGTTCTTCATTTTTCGTTTCTTTTGGTGTTTTGCTGCAATTCACGAAGATACTGGAGACACATATCCCAAACTTCATCCGTAAAACTGTAAATCTTCCTTCTTCTACCCCTATTAGATTTTAGAACCCGCTTGAGTTTGAAGCACAGGAAAGAGGAACAGTGCGCAAAAACCTAGGTAACCAAAACCTTTCCTCTACTAATACTGTCACCGCAGCTCAGCCTTGAGGCTATGATGCGGTGACAGGAGCAAAGTTAAAGCCTTTACGAAAATCCTATCTTGGGGGAAAGAGCCGGATCGGATGTGGTCCAATCCGGCTCTTATGTGCTTACTCCTAGTTGTTTGGTTCTGTTACAGGAACAAAAATAGAATTACTTCTTCGCGCCTTCCATGAACTTGGTCGTGTAGACCAAGCGAATATTCTTCGGATTGCCGAGAACAGAGCCATCGGGGAAGCTAATCCCAAAGTGGTCTGCTGACTTGGCCTCCGCGCCGAGAAATCCCTTCGCAAAAAGGAATTTCCGCATATTGTCGGTGGCTGCCTTGATCTCGCTGCCAGCGGTGAAGCTGACAGCTGAGTCTGGTGACCAGAACATCGCCGTAGTGCGAAGCTGTGCTTCATACTTAGGCAATGTGCACTCACTCATCTTGGCCATGGCTTCCTTAGCGGCACGCGCTTCGGGCCCACGCTTGTTCATGATAGCCAAGACTTCATACCAGGCGTTTGCGAGAGCACGACCAAAGGCCGGATTCGCATCGATAAGAGAGCTCTTGACCACCATAAGATCCAAGATCTCTCCGGGAATCATGCTAGAATCAAAGAGCTTGACGGCCTTGGGGTCTTGCTCCACGTCGAGTGTGAAGGGCGCCCACGTTACAACGGCATCTACTCGACCTTCGGTGAAGGCTGGTGCGATGCCCGTCTCTTCGAGCATGGCCATCTCAACATCGCTGGATTTGAGACTAGCTTTATCGAGAGCACGCCCAACGACGTATTCGCTGACTGAAGCGGCAACGCCGTGCACCTTCTGGCCTTTCAGGGCGGCGATAGCGCCGATTTTCCCCTTGCGACCATAGAGCGCGTCATTGCCGTTTGAGTAGTCACCGACGATTACAGCGGTGGACTTGATCCCTGCAATGGCCGGAGCCATGAGGACGTCCATGCTGGTGATAGCGAGTGCATCCGCACTGCCTGGAGAGTAGGCTTCAATAGAGGCACTGTAATTGGCGGCATGAACCACCTTAATTACGATTCCTTCCTTATCTGCCCACTTCTTGAGGATTCCCGATGAATCCGCGTAATACCACGGCATCCAACCGGCATACACGGAGTCAACGAGCGTGAACTCCTTCTTCGCCTGAGCGAAGCAGGAGACTGATGTTACGAGCGCGCAGAGCGCAACCAACAGACGGAACGGGTTCATAGCACTGTGTTCGAGTTTAACCGCTTTACATGAGGATCTTTTCTGAACCAGGTTGATCACATCGACCTGTTTTTAAGGTGAAGCAAACCGCTGGTAGGAGGCTTTTTGGGGCTCTTACCAGCTTTTGTTCTAACCCACTCTAGGACAGAGTGGGGCGACCGCTGCCGGAACTGCCAGCACCGCCGGTAGCCGCCTCCTTTACAGGAGCGGCCGTTGCTTGCACGCCTTCGCCACGCCTTGCAGCGCGCTCAGCGAGCATCGCATTCATGCGGTCTTTGGCACCGGCGCCGCGACCTGCGAGCTTGTAACCCTCGTCCTGCACGGCCACATCGGTTCCGGCCAGCTTGGAGCTGATCCGGGCCTTGGCAGCCATGTCACGGGTAGCTTTTCGCACCGCTTCAAGCGGGCCAGAGTCAAGGCTGTTCGTCAGGCCTTGCAGCCGTTCGTTCAGCTTGATGATCTGCTCGCTGCTCACGAAGTCCGCAACCGCCGACGCCTTCTCCTCAGGGAGCTTGAGCCGGGCATCTTGCAGCCTAGTCAGATTCAGCATGTGAACCTGCATGGCGTTGCGCGTTTCCGCAATTTGACCGTCGAGGATGGCCTGACGCTCATCGATCTTGGCAATCTCTGAGTCAAAGCGTTCAAAAGCAGCCTGATGCTTGCTTTTTTCGCCTTCGTTGGTTTCACTCTCGAACTTAGCCAGAGCACCTTCGCGCATCTGGAGCAGTTCCGTCTCATTCTCGTTGAGCCGTTTGAGTTCATCTTCGCGAGATATAAGGATCCCCTCGACTTCCGATACGGCTCCCATAAGGGTATCGTAATCGCGCTGCAACTTACGGGCTTCGAGATCAAAGGCATCTCGGATACCCTGAGCGGAACCAGTAAATTGGTTGTCTGCTGCGCGCTTAATGGCCAACGACTTGCGCCACTTGTAGAAGGTTAAGAACCTCCACATTTGGCTGATTACTCCGATGTCTTCTTCGTTATTCATTGGTCAATTCAGTTTACGGTTGCCATCAACTTGCTTACCTACCTCAGCATACATTTGATCAGCACTCGTATCTGGGCGACCGAGTTTGTTTAGCCGATCTTCAACTGCTTTGGCTGCTCGCACGGCCGTCAAAAGACGTCCTTGCGCCTCGCCATCGTGTTGAGCAAATTGACCACTCCCTCCAACAGTGGAGAGAGTAGTCAGATTAAGGTAGGTTTGCTTCAATGCATTTTCCAGTTCGTTAGATTCCGCCAAAGCTGTTTCAACTTCGGCTTGATGTTCACGAAACTGGTCAATTGTTGCCTGATTGGCGTCAATGCGTTGCTGCAAAGCTTCGCGTGACGCCGACAAATGCAACTGACGTTTCCAGGTCGTTACCTCGCGTTCCAGCCGTTCTATGTCTGTCCCCTGCAATGCTCGGTGCGTACCGAGCGCTGTCTGGAGGATTTTCACACCTTGCTGAAACGCATCTTCCGCAAGGAAGAGATAACGCTCTGCGCTAGGATTACCCTTCTTCTGAAGTCCAACCAGATAGTCATGAAGCTGCTGGTAGGCAGCTATGAGCTCATCAGCCTCCTTTGCTCCTTCAGGGAACTCAGATTGCTGACAATCCACAACTAGCTGACGGATGTCGTTTTCTTGGCTCTCTTTGTGGAGAGCATTCAAAGACGCTACATGTGCGGCAGTTAACGCTTCGCCCCGGATGAAGAAATTCACCACCCAGGACGCCGTACCAACACCGAAACCCAGCAGCGTTGCAATCACCGAAGGTTCTGACACCTTGATGACTACGCTCCAGATGAGCGCGAGCACGCCTAAGGCAACCGGATAGGTTGTCATGGGGTGTGTGACCGTTATTTTCAGAATCGCCTTGTTCACAGCGGCAGCCGTAAGGTCTGCTTCTGTGACAGCTTTTTCTGACGGTGCATCCCGAGTGTTTTTTGCCATACGTTTGGCGTGGTCTAGGCCGCGCTATTTTCTTTCAGTAATTTCTGCGGGCATCAGTTCGCCTGTGGAATCGGGAAGGCCATGTTGAGGTAGAGTTTTCTGGTATCCCACTCCTCGGTGATTTCTGCGAGAAGGGCGGAGATCAGGCGCAGGAGCAACGCTTCATTTGGGAAGAACCGCACGACGCGGGTCCGGCGTTTAAGCTCCTGGTTGATGCGCTCGAGAAGATTGCTGGTTCGCAGGCGCTTCTGGTGGGTCTTCGGGAAGGCGTGGACGACGAGGCCTTGAGGGATGTTTTCTTCGATCCATGCGGCGAGCTTCGGGGCGGAGGTGGCGTAGTAGGCGACGACTTCTTTGAGGCGGCGCATGGCTGAAGGGTGGTCGGGGCAAAGGAAGATGCTTCGGATGGCTTCGGCGGCAGCGGCGCGTTGGTCGAGGCGAGGCACGTGGGCCTGGGCGTTTTGCTGGAGGTGAAATTGGCAGCGTTGCCAGGGGATTGACGGGAAGACCGCGCCACGGGCCGTCCGGAGGCCGGCGTGGTCGTCGCTGACGATGAGTTCCACGCCGGTGAGGCCGCGGAGCTGGAGGCTGGTGAGGAATTGACGCCAATGGACCTCGGCCTCGCTGAGGGCGACTCTGACGCCCCGGATGGAGCGTTTGCCGTCGGAGCCGATGCCGAGGGCGATGAGGACTGCGCAGTCGATAAAATGGCCGCCGTGAGGGACCTTTTCGCAGCGGGCAGCGAGGAAGACGTAGGGGGTTGGGCCGAGCGGGCGCTCGCGCCAGGGGGAGAGGGTGGCGTCGAGTTTTGCGGCGCAGTCATTGACCTGGGAAGAGCTGACGGGAGACCCGCAGAGGTCCTCGACGATGGCGGAGACTTTGCGTGTGGAGACGCCCTGGACGTACACCTCAGCGAGGGCGGCCTTGAGGGCCTGTTCGCTGCGGATGCCTTTCTCGAGTGAGGATGGATAGAAGGCCAGCCCGCCGCGGACCTGAGATGCCTTGAAGGTTATGGGACCGACGCGGGTGACGAGGGTCTTGTTCTGGAAGCCATTGGCGTGGCCGAGGCGCTCCTCGCAGCGCGGGTAGGGTTCGGCTTGGAGGGCGTTGGCGCATTCGCGGAGCATGGCCCCATTGACGAGGATGCGAATGCCCTCGGCGAAGCCGCTGGAACCCTGTTCGATGAGGCGTTGCAAGACGGTGGACAGGAGGTCAGGCTTTTCTTGGTTTATCACTGTTGGGTGGGCGTGGAAGTTTTTTGTCGAACACCCCAATCCGGCCCCTCCGTGGTCCACCATTGGCAACGATTTTTGCTATTCCAAGCCCTGAGGGGTCGGGGTGGAGCGTCCGGAGAGCAAATTACAGAAAGATTCGCAAACTGGCGTGGGCTATAGCCCACTGCCCGCTTCAAGCAATACAAACTCCACCCTTGGTAGGCGGGCGTTGTACGCTCTCGTGGGTTCGTTAGGCTTACGGGGTAACGGCTGCTTGAAACCCATACTGACTGGATGGAGGCGCGTGGCGTTGATGTTGTGCACCAGCGATAGGTGCTTTGCAACAACCTCAGCGCGCTCCAGCGAGAGAGCTAGGCTCTCTGCTTCGCTTCCAGGACCGGTATGGCCTCTGATCTCTACCCTAAGGCCTGAATAGTTGTGCAGCAGCAACTCAGCGATCTTGTCGACCGCGGCATTGCCACCGTCATCTAACAGGTTGTCTCCCGCTCTGAAGGTGACCGGATCCACGTTCAATGAGCCGAGCACTCGGAGCTTCGTCCAGATCGCTTCATCCAGCGCCGGGAAGTTAACCTTCTGCTCAGAACCAGCCGCCAGTCGAATCGTCGAGCGCTTGCTCAACTCCTCGAGGACGGCAGCGTTGATGAGAGTATAAGGATTGATTATCGCATCTACTGAGAGGCGCTTAGACCGCACAAGGACGTTTTTGATGGAAGTAATGGCATGCACCATTCCTTCCTGTCGCGACAGTCCGGCACCGGCTTGCGCTTCCATGCCAAACTGTAGAAGGCAATTCTCGGAGAGATCGAACCAGTCGATCTTCTTTACCATCGCATCTAACGTCTCGCGGGGCATGCTTTCGCTCCTCTTCATCTCATCCAACATCTGTTCACGGTTGCCCGCGTAATGCTGGAGGGTCGCAAAATACGACTCAAAAAAGCCCAGCGTGGCGTTGCCGTTCTTCGTGAGGAAATCACGCGAAACGACAAAGACATCCACGATGTAGCCATCGAATGAAGCAGAGCTTAGCAGCACCTTGAGATCCTTGTGGGTCTCAAGGGCTCGCGACAACTCAGGCTCCCACAACACAAAGGCATCACCGTCGCGCTTTTTGGCGCGCTCTAGAACCACCTTGATGTCGTCGACGGGAACCCGCCAGCCATCTGATCCAGCCAGTGCAGGCAGATCGAAATCGCTGGTGATTAAGTCGAGCATGAAGGAACTTGGGCTATCGGTCGTATACACGATCCGAGTGCCCAGGCCCTCTAGCTCCTTAACGTTGCCCTTAGGGAATTTGGCGGCAAAGCCTACGAGTGCGTCTGCACCACGGGAGCTGCCAACTGCCGCCACGATCACGCCTGGAAACTGGTGTTTGGCGCCATGTTCCAGGTAACTGTTGATAGGGAGTGTGATGATATCATACTCCCCCCGCGTGAATTTCTCGAGCCGTTCCGCATACAGTCCTTTGTCGTCGGTGAAGTGTACGGTCACACCTTTGGAAGGTGCGACTTTCTCCATCTCCGGACTCCTCAGGAACCAATAGCCGAGATACCCATCGCCAGCCACACGGACTGACGTAGCGTTTGCTCGGACATCACTCGTCTTCAACGTCAAGCGCTTTGTGAGAAGCGGTTGAGCGTACTTGTACGCGAAGATCCCGCCGACTCCCAACAGGAGTAGCAAGATCACACCGACTGTTGATCTTTTCATGTTTCATTGTACGAAGCTTTTCGACCTACTTTTCCGCCGTGTCACTTTCAGCCACAGTCTCCTCCAGAGCGGCCTTTAGCTGCGCCTTGTTTGAGGCGTCTCTATAGGTGATGGAGTAGTTCATCAGTGCGTGGGCGCCGCTCATGCACAGGCCGATCGTGTAAATCGGAATTCCTGTTTTGCGTGAGTGTTCACCACACTTGCTGATGGGACCATCAGATGCCTCGCCGTCGGTGACTACGATCATTCTGAACTCGCCGTAATTGAGCTGCTTCGCTCTCTGCTCAACCAAGCGGTTGATACCAAAGATGATCGATCCATTCAGGGGAGTCCCGCCATCTGCTTCAATTGCTGCGACCGCCTGCAGAAACAGTTGGCGATTGTTAGCTCCAAGTGGCAACACCTCTCTGCTTCCACGTGCATCGAAGACGATCAATCCTAAGTTGGCGTTGGTTGGAACCACCGCCATGAAGGCTGCTACGGCCTCTTTAGCCTGATCAATCTTTCGTGATTGTCTCCCAGAGCAGGCATCTCGCATGGAGCCTGATCCATCAAGAACGAAGTAGAAGTTCCTCGCAAGCGAGGCTACTGCGTCTTTGGGTGGCGCCGGCAGAGCATCGGACTGTTGCTGTGAGGCAGCAGCCGCATTCTGCGGAGCTAGAGTGTTGGGCGCGGTTAGCGGCTGTTGAGCATCGCACCCCGGTAAGACAAGCGCTAGGCTTGTCAACGTCGAACAGAGCAAACGTTTCATGAGTTACTTCCATTTCTGGTGATTACTCTTTGAAGAGGCCTGCTTCGGCTTCGATGTTTTTAATCTTAAACTCGACTCGGCGGTTGGCCGCCATGTCGAGATCCGATTTGGGAACTGCCACTTTAGGAGTCTTCACACCCATCCCCACAGCAACGATGGCTGAGGAAGCGGTGTTGATACCCTTACTTTGGCAATAGGCGATGTAAGCAGCTTTGACTGCCTCGGCTCGCTTCATACTGACATTTCGTAATGCCTGCTCGACCAGCGCAATTTCTGTTTCGGACTTACCCTGAGCTCGCAGGTCGTTCAAGCGCTTGGTGTCGCCATGCCCTTCTATGAGCAGCACAGCGCCGGCATAGTTCTGAGACAGCTTGAGAGCTGCCTCAAAGTCTTTGCCGTATTCAGTCAATCCGAAGACCTCCTGATTCGGCTTGAAATGAATTTCCAAGGCAAACAGGGTTCCGTCCGCAGAGAACGTTTCCGCTTCTGCAGCGATCTTTGCTTCGAAGACCTGGGCGACAGCCGTCGTATTGATTCGGGTGGAGGCAAGGTTGCCACCATTGTCCTTCAATCCAACTGCCAGCTTGCCATAATCCCACTGCGCACCTTGCGGTACGACCATCGCAGAGATCAGTCCCATGGCGGAGAGCCGGTGACCAATTTCCAACGACATCGTCGGTAAGTTACGAGTGGTTCCGAGGGAGTTAAAGAACTGATTGTTACCTGAGAGCCCCACGAAGCGGCAATCGGTAATCATTCCTTCGATATCAGCCGTCGCTGTAGCTGTACCAAGGAAGCTTTCAGCCCCTTTAGCAAGCACCTGCTGCAACTCAGCACCCTTGCTCTTCACGAGCGCTTCAAGGGCCTCTTGACCACGATGCAGTGCATGCACCACACCGAAGGCTTTATTGTTGTTTCCATCGAACCAATCCTTGCGGACGGCCAGAACGTCAACAATGACCTGTGATGCCGTCTTGGTAGACAGAATGATCTTGGCACCCTTCACCGAACCTTCTGTTCCCGAGCCAATCTTGCCTCCTGAGGTGAGCGTGGCAGCGTCAGGGGAAATGCAGAAAACCGCCGCAATCGATGCATCAGCCTGGAAGGCCGAAACAGGATCGATGATTTTTCCACCTGTGTCAGCCTTGGGAACGGTTAGTTCCTTGAAGTAGACAAATGTGAAATCACTAGGCTTAAGGCCTGCGTCTTCAAGCACCGTGGCAGCATAGTTGATATGCGGGCCCCAGGTCTGAATTGCGATCTTCTTGCCCCGCAGATCAGCGATGTTCTTGATACCCTCGCGGACAACAAGCACGTCTCCACCTGCAGAGAAGGTGTATTGGTGCAACACGATGAGATCCAGCCCGGCCTTCTTGAAGGCAGAGGCCGCTCCCATCACTTGATCCAGACTTCCTCGCAGAAACGGGGAGTTGCCCTGAAGCACTCCCTGCGCCTGCTTCGCAAAGTCATCCTCGTGGACAAGCTTTACGGCCAGACCTTCTTCCTGGAAGTAGTTGCGATGCAGCGCCATCACGGCTGCCATATCGCCACCCCAGGTGATGGTTGGGATTTGAAGCGTCCCACCGGACACCGGGCTTACCTTGAGGGCAAGCAGTGATTCCAGCTTCTGAGCCTGCACAGGGGATACCTGTGCACGAACGGTAATCGCACACGCGATTACGCACATCAGCGCAAACAGATGTTTCAGTTGTTTCATTTCGAATGTTTGTTGGTTTTTAAATTTTTCTAACAGACACTGCGCTAGTAATTCAGATCACATCTCGCACAGCTGGTAGGAAATCGCTTTCCGGCCCTCTGGGGCGTTGGCCCAGAGTGTGAAGCTGGTAGGGGGTAATTTCCTTGGTGGTAGGAACCCAGATTGGGTACTGGGAGTCAACCGGACAACCGGATGTCGTCAGCCAGAGGGGGCGGAAATGCGAGAGAAGGCGGGCCTTCGGGGCGCACCTCGGTGCTGCCGGGGCTCTCAGTTCTGCGCGAACACCGGTTCATGGTCGTAGAACGGTAAAGGGGTCAAACAAAAGGGACGGCGTCAGTAAAGTCAGGTAAAGGCGCCATAAAGTAAAGGGTTCAGTTCTTGATATTGGCTACTCCCCCAGGGCGGATTCAT
>Ga0247843_1006990_pt1 | contig 14242 bp, 12 predicted proteins | sample LaCruzMarch2017__FD_192420 | JGI IMG/M metagenome (GOLD analysis project Ga0247843, IMG submission 192420) | Freshwater microbial communities from meromictic Lake La Cruz, Castile-La Mancha, Spain - LaCruzMarch2017_8m | ecosystem: Environmental > Aquatic > Freshwater > Lake | place: Spain...
TCCAGGCCTCATTGCCAAATACAATAATATCTAAAAAGTCTCGAGGATACTTACGCTTCATCAGCTCTGCCAATGCCATGGCTACTTTTTTAGCTGGCGTAATACGATCCTCTCCATATAATATCATGGAATGAGATATGTCTATCATCAGTACGGTTGCGGTGGCGGATGCATGCTCACGCTCGCGCACCAGCAAATCATCTTCTGTAAAAGTTGTTTGGTCTATCCCACTGCGTATTTGTGCCTGACGCATAGATTCCGAAAACTCAATCTGGTCATTCGCATCTCCAAATCGATAGGGGCGAATCTCAGACGATTGGTCTTCCCCTTTACCTGTGTAGCCAGTCTTGTGCTCGCCGGGGCCAGATTTTTTTATTTTACCGAAAATCTCCTCCAATGCAGATTGCCGCAAATGGATTTCCATGGAAGGCGTAGGACGCAGAGCACCGCCCTCTTCCTCCCGAATCATGCCATTTTCCTTTAATTCCTCTATGAAATCTCCCATGCCATACTCGCCGTCCGTTAGCTGATAGCGACGGTCTAGCTCGTTCATCCAGCTTAAGGTTTCACCCACATTCCCAGAGGTAATGAGTAGCAATTGTTTGAAAATATCAAACAATTTATCATATGGCGACTGGGGTTCATTTGAGCTACTCTGCGCTTCTGAAAATATAAATCCTGTATTCATGCGGGTTTATAACATAGGAGGTGCAAGGAATGTTCAGTCTGAGGATATCGTATCTCCTGCTTTCGAGATTACTGCCTGCTGAGCACCTGGGCGGGTGAGATACAAAAGCATAAGCAAACCCACGATTCGATTCAGAGAAAGAATGAATATGTCTGTGACAGGGAAAACAAAAATCAGAAGCACTGCCAGCCAAAGACTGAAGCGGAATGTATCGCGGTACATCCCGATTGCCATTACCGCTAGCGGTATAGCCAACACATAATGATGCTCCCATGCCATAGGCGATATCAATAGCATGCAAGCGCCAGCATCAGCAATATGCATGCAATAATCCCTGCTTTTATCCGGGTGTGATGAGAACTCCCTCTTCAGAATCCGGTATAGAAAGCCACCCGATATAATGGCTACGGTAATAAAATATAGAGTGTAGATTTTTTGTTTATAGCCAACCAAGTCTGCATGGTCTGCAATACCTGCTAGTATGCCTACATTGTAATATATGCTATGCACACTATTGTCACGTAGTTTATCACCCGCAGGGAAGTGTGTTATAAATACAAGAAATTGTTGCCAGATACCAGGCATTTGCATTTCCAGAAAACCGATGCCGGCAATCAGAAATACAATGCCTGCAATCAAGTGTTTTCCTTGTTTGCGCAGTAACCAAATGCCCGGTAGTATAATGGGGTAGATTTTAATCAACACTCCGAGCGCCATTGCAGCACCAGATGCAATCGCATGACGGTTGCTGCTAAGCATCAGAAATAAAAGAATGTAGAGCAATACGAGATTCACCTGATTGTAATGCAGGGTGCGCCAAAGCGGCACATTGAAAGTCATCAATGCCATAAGTATCAATGCAGCCATCTCAGGCTTGAAGTTGAGCCTGCTGAGGAGCTGACGTATTTGCAGTATGAGGCCGGCAACCAGCAGGAGCTGCAGGTATTGATACAGCATAAAGGTAATTTGATGCGATTCTGTGATGCGGTTGACGGCCGAAATGGCCCAAGCAGTAAGGGGAGGATAGAAGTAAAATTCACCGTATGGATTCAGCCCTTGGGTAATTTGGTCAGCCGCAATACGATAACAGTCATAATCCCAACTGTACACAGGATACACGGAGAGCTGCATCCAGGCAGGGAGAAAAGCGAGAAAAGGGGAGAGGAAAACAAGCTGCTGCTGCAGAGAGGTAGCAGGGAATTTAGATTTGTAGCTGAGGAGCAGGCCCATCCATGCAAATAGCGTGAAGCTACACATCCACTCATGTGTGTACCAGTCTGGGGCGTTGGTTCCATAGGCGCCTTTCCAGGGGTTAAGGGTAAGGAAAATGGCCAAGGTAGGCGGCATGAGCAGGAGCAATAGCCTGAGGAGTATTAATATAAGAGGTTGCTTGTCGGGCGGGTTGAGCTTCACAGGGGAAATAGGTTTCCGGAATTAAGAAATTTTCATTTCATTGTAGATGACCATCGCATCCGGATTTTTCAGGTTTGCAGCCTGTAAAGCAAAAAACGGAAGCATGGTCATTTCATTCAGTGCCAAACGGAAATACCAGGGGTAGTCGGTTTTGAACATAACTTTCCGGTTGCTCGAAAGCACGGTACGGTCTTCCATAGACAACGCTTGTTTATGACCTTCTGCTTTTTTAACTAATCTATTGCTAAGTCCAAAAAGCATATTGGACAAAGGGTAGGTAAGGCCGGCCATATGCTGAATTTTCAGGTTGCATTCCTGAGCGATTTTTTCGAAACAGGTATACGTGTATCTTTTAAAATGCCCGGCAATTTCATCTTCAATGCCCCAATATTTCATTGAAGCGGGCACAAAAGTAATGACAATGCCGTCCGGATTTAGGAGTCTTTTACAGGTATGAAAATACCTCGAAACATCGGCATCCGATAAATGCTCAATCACCATGCAGGAGAGGATGACATCGTATTTTTCAGTTTCGGGGATGTCAAAGAAGTTGGTGTTTTCTACGGAATAGGATTGGTTACTGATAAATTCAGCATTCATTTCCGCATTTGCAGCGCAAGAGGCATCATTCAGATCCAAGCCTTTTCCTTTCATACCGAATTCCAGTAAGATTCTGGATTGATATCCGGTACCTGCGCCCACTTCCAAAAAGCGTTTGCCGGAAAGGTTCAAGGCTTTCAACCTTTGCTTCAAATACATGCGTTGTAATATGCTTCCGGGTGCGATTTCGTAGGTTCTCATAATGGTAGAATTGTATTATTTAGCTGCAATTTAAACTTTATTACATCAATTCACGCATGGAGTTATTATATTTTATTCAAAATAAATTTCTAGTATTGAATAATTGATTATTTTTGATTTACAATCTGTTGTAATCCCATTATCACCTTATTGTAAGTCCCAACATGAAATTATACCTCAATCATAGATATTTTGTGATGAATTTGATCTGCTGTATTGGATTCGTACAAGCTATGATGGCGCAAACGCACGATGAAGTGTGGCTAAAGTTTCAGCAGGATACCTTACTGCAAGTTCAGTGTAACGAAAATATTCATTCAGCCTTTCTATTTCCATATGTAAAAGCAATCGCTGCCGAGCCTGGTTATGCTTTATCACTACAAGGCAATAGTATACTTGACGTGGTTTGGTTTTATTCACAAGGAGAATTGAGTAATGAATATAAGCCTGATGCGTTGGTTCCTATCACAGATACCTTAGATTTTTATTATGCTGTTGTTTTAGATAGTGTGGGTTGTATTTACACAACAGACCCCATTAAACCCGGCATCCAAAGCAATATATTAGCTTGCGAGGATACCTGTAGTGTTACTACTTCTCTATTTTCAGAAACTTTCACACAGGCTGAACATTGCAGTTCTGCATTCAATTTCCCTCAGGCATCCGACCACACTTTCTCGGGGTTAAATGTGAATGGTCCCGCATGTACTGTTCATCCAATGATTCAACAATTGAATCCATTGTTGCCGGAAGGTCTGTTTTATCTGGAAGATAATGCAGTGAACATAAATCCGTTTTGGAATCGTACGGATGCTTCTACGCCTCCGGATGCTTTTTTAATCGGAGACCCCTGGGATTATCCGGAATACAGAATATGGTACCATGATTTTTCACTTGTAGCGGGTGAGACGTATTGCTTTAGCGTAAAGGTTTCTAATGTTCAAAACAACCAATCATCGGGTTATTTGCCGGTTGCAGATTTACGTTTTTCTGATGTTTCAGGTTTTCAATGGCCTGCATCATTTCAGCTGTTCGGCCAACCCCTCACCCTCATGCATTCAGATGGATGGCTAAAATTGTCAGGGTCTTTTCAGGCTGCTGTAACCGGGCTACATAGGATTGCAATTGTTAATAATGCAACCATAAGTACAAATACCAATGGGATAGGTCGTAACCTTGCCATAGATGATATTTCCTTTGTGCGGGTAGATGCTGCAGCCCCTGTATTATCAGCAAGTCAATCCCTTGTTTGTGCAGGCGATACCGTAACCTTGTATGCTACATCCAGCTTGCCCGGATTTACCTGCGCTTGGTCAACAATGCCGGCTTCTACTACAACACAAGCTTGTACCTTTACAACTGCACCTCTAGTAAATACCTTGTTCTATATGGGGACCGGTGATCAGGGGTGCAATTCATCAGTGTATGTTGCGGTAAAACCCAAAGCTAAAGTGGAATTGCCATTGCTCCATGAGGTTTGTTATGGAGATTCTGCACATATCCCATTTACATTTACCGGTATTGCTCCATGGGTTTTTCAATATACGGATGGCATTTCCACTAATACCGTAACAGCCATTTCATCTCCTTTTTATTATTCCTTTCTCCCTACGGTTGCTACTACGATATCCGTACTTAATATATCTTCTGATGGATGTCTTCAAACTGTACCTACCTCTGTTGTCGTAAATCCTAGACCTTTACCTTTTGCCCATATGGTAGGGAATAGCCCCCTTACTTTAGGTCAACCTGATAGCTTACAAATCATACTTTCGGGTACACCTCCTTGGGAGTTCACCTGGACGGATGGCACTGCGCAGTATATCAACACTGGAGTAACCCAAAGCCCTTATGTTTTATTTGTAACACCCACCGTGAATACCCTTTATAGCCTGGTTTCAGTTCATGACTACTGTCAAGGTAATGTGCATGGAAGCATTTTGGCCGGAGCGTTAGAAACCGTCTCAGAGGATAACGATATTCCCGACGCCCATTTTCAAATTATACCTAATCCGGTCATCGGCAATATATTCTATTTATCTGCGGCACATCAGGAGGTAGGCCTGTATGATGTTTTTATTTTTGATGTACAGGGTAAACAAATTCAATTCGATATAATACATAATGCCGGTAATCTGCTGCAGATCAACTTGCCTTCTGAAGCACCATCAGGGGTTTATTTTCTGCATATTCAGGGTCATGGATCCACATATAGATTTAAATGTTTGGTGCATAACCAATAGAGTAGATAAGTTGTCCTGATCCCTGTCTTAGGTTATGTAGTGGTCTATATTTAATCTTAGCTATACATTTTCCTTTTGGGCGTGCCCCCAACCTTGCCATGCAAGGTCGGGGTCGGGTGCTACGTACTACGCGGTAGTTTACTGCGCCCCCTCACGCATCCTGCCGGCCATGCGGCCGGCCTGCGTTGAAACCAAGCCCATACGCTTGAATGCTTTTTTCTGCTTATTTTGTTACTTCATGTCTGCACCCCTGATTTCCATCATTACCGTTACCTATAATGCGGCCCCCGTATTGCAGGAAACTTTAGATAGCATCTACGCACTGTATCCTCAAGACCGAATAGAGTGTATCATCGTAGATGGAAATTCTACCGATGGCACGCAAGATATAATTTTGCAGCAAGGGGATGGAATCCAGAAATTTATTTCTGAACCTGACTCCGGTATCTATGATGCCATGAACAAAGGTCTTGCGCTCGCTACCGGTTCCTATGTATGGTTTCTGAATGCAGGCGACCTGGCTGCTGCTCCCTCTGTAATTGAGGCCATCGACAATGATAAACTTCGTGCAGATCTGTATTACGGAGATACACGGATGGAAACCCCGGAGGGAATAGACCTCGGTATCCGAAGAGGGGGCGTACCTGAGCATCTGACTTTACATGATTTGGCTACCGGTATGAAGGTAAGTCATCAGTCTATGCTCGTGAGAAGAACCGCTGCCATGAAATATGATGTACAGTATCGTTATGTGGCAGACTTAGATTGGCTGATTCGTTTATTGCAGGCAGGATGCACGGCCCGTAAACTGCCACAAGTGATTTCTGTTTTCCGCACAGGAGGTGCCTCCGGACGCAATTGGAGAAAAGCCATGCTGGAAAGATTTCATTGTCTGTGCAGGTATTATGGCATTTTACCCACGCTCTTCAGACATGTAATGCTATTATTACGTATGCCTTTTGCCCACCGCATACATCAGCATTAATATTTCATATTGTTCTTCTTCAATAAATCAATACCTGCCTGAAACCCATTCCGCGCAGAATTTTGATACATAGGAATCGCAATGTCTAAACGACCCGTCTTCTCCCAAGATAGAGCCAGATTAAACCACGCCTCTCCGTCTTTTTCATCGAGCGCAAGTGCACGTTCAAAAAAAGGCTTCGCTCCCTCGTAATCCTCTGTCTCCCCTATCATTATACCGATATTACGCAAAAGGTACCCCTCATCTTCTCCGCCGGCTTTGGCCTTTTCCAGATACATCTGCTCCTGAGCAGACATGCCCTGCCTGTTGGCATTAAATGCCAAATACATATACGAATTGCTGCGACTTGGATCTTTGCTTAAACCTATACTATATTCATAGTCTGAAGCTGCATATTCGCCTAATCTGGAATAGGCAAGCGCCAGATTGAAAATCAAGTCTATATTGTCGGGTTGCAATTGCAAAGCTCGCTCTAGCGCATACGCTGCAGTATCATTCACCTTCGCATACAAGGCTGCTATACCCATTTGAGGATATAAATCCTTGTACTCCGGATTCAAACGCTCCACACGATGCAAATAATCTAATGCCTCACGACCTTTCTCCTCCTGTAGGTACGAGGACGCCATGTTGAAATACCCCGTATAATCCATCGGATAATGCTTGATAACACGTGAATACGCAACTCTCGCCTTGTCAAATTCTTTTAATTTTAAATAATGTAAGCCAATATTATTATTAGCCAGCAAATCATGAGGATATTGTCGCGCTACATCCGAAAATAATGTGAAATTCGTTTCCCATACCTGGGTGCGCTGAAATGTGAGTCCGCCCATAACCCCAATGATGATAATTAAAAATATACTACCCGATTTTCGAAGCGCACCCCCAGGCTTAATACCAAACAATATAAGTTCAGCCAGTGCCCAAACAAAGAAAAATGAAGGCACATACATATAACGGTCTGCCGCCATCGCACTGCCTACTGGGGCAAAGAGTACGTGTATTACGGAGGCCGTAAATCCTAAAATCCATAATCTAGCTCTGTTATTTACTTTCCAGACAATTAAAGGGAGCAAAAGAAATAATCCGGCACAGATATAAAATATATTGTCGAACCGCATCGTGTCAGGATTCTTTAAAGGTAAGGTGTACATGGCAGATAAAGGGTAGGGTGCCAGTAATTTTGAGAGATATAAAAACCAGCCGGTTAAGCCGATAATAGCATGATCTATTAATTTGTAATATTCCCCCTCACGCAGAGCTGCGGAATCCTTCTGGGCCTTAATGGCAATCAAGCCAAAGGCTAATGCGATCAGAAATCCTCCCGCGGTATCTATTATTATCGTTTTAATCGATTTCCGATAGTGAAGCAAATCTAATAAGGCAATTACAACCGGTAAGGTTACGGCCATACCCTTAGACATACAGGATAATATGAAGGTAAAACCCGCAAATATTTGATATCTGCGGTCGCCACCCTTGCGAAATTCATCCCATGATAGCAAGGATGCAAAAAACCAAAAACCATATAACACATCTTTTCGCTCCGATATCCATGCTACTGATTCTACATGTATTGGATGAACCCCATATAACAATGCCGCAAGACTGGCTGTCATCATGGATTTACTATAGCGTAATATCAAAATCCCTGTGAGTAAGGTCGCAAAAATATGTATGATGATATTGTGCAAATGATAAATGAAGGGATTCTCCCCGCCAATTAAATTATCAAGATACAGCGTTAATAAGGTTAATGGATGGTAGTTACCCATGTGATAACTATCAATGTTGAAGGCTGATAGAATATCCTTAAAATATGGATTCTGTAACACATAAGGCGTATCATCCCAAACGAAATCATTTGATAACGCCGGTAGATATACCAGAAAGGTAAGGGCTGATATCAGAATGCCTGCATTCCGCATATTCACCCATTCAGGGGCTTGCCAGCCGATTGCTGGTGCAACAGACTTATTGGTAGGGTTCTTCATACCCTCAAATTTAAGAATTGTATCCGAATCTATGACACCCTGAAATCCAATCGCATCTCCAAATGAAAAGACAATACATCAATTTTTCGTATTTTTGAACATTACCTGCTATATGCGCTATCTGCTCCTACTATCCATTGTCATCGCTTCTTGCTATAAGCCTAGACCCGTAGAGCTACCTTTTGTGCAGCAACAATCAGATTGGATTAGCCCCATAGAATATATTGGACTCATTGATAATTTGAAAACATCCATCAGTTTACTCAATACACAAAACTATATTCGCTGCATGCACTCCGAAACCTATCGCTATCTCCCAGCGGCTTCCCTCGTCTCCGGTAATCAATTGGTTTGGGATAATTGGTCCGTCAACGATGAAAGAGAATATCTCGAAAATGTATCCAGAGACAGAGAAATAGGTACTCCACTGGTTGTTAACTTTAGTAACGATGCCGTACAGTTCCTTACAGCTGATAGCCTACGTTTCACTTCCTTCTATCAATTAACCCTCTCTCTAAAAGATTCAGTTTTGCCCGATATGTTCAAAGGTCAGCTGGAATTTATTATGAGAAGAAATGCTGCAAGAGAATGGGAAATTACACAATGGACAGATTTTGAAACAGCCAAAGACTCATCGTGGTCCAGACTTAAACTCCAAATGGCATTATGATACGAAGGATGTATGTACTAGGCCTGTGTATCTGCTCTTCGCTCGCGTGTAATCCTTTCTCCCCTACACTCGATCAAGAATCCCTCAAAGATAAAATCGTGCCGTATTCCCGAAAATCAATCGATGGCGTGTTTGGATATTTTAAAAATGCATACGAAGCAAGAGATACAAGCTTATACGGCCTCCTGTTTAGCCAAGATTTTACCTTCAGCTACTTTGATTTCGACGCCAATGTGCCTATCAGCTGGGACCGCGCTACCGAACTCAATACAACCTATAGACTCTTCAGAAATACTGAACAAATTACCCTCGATTGGAATTTTTATGTCCAAAAGGATACCACCGAAACGGAAGCATCTATCGTTAGATCCTTTAATCTTACTATCGTGCAAAATAGCCAATCCATCTTTACAGGTACCGGTAGAGCTAGATTTCGCCTCCGTAGATCCTCAAATCAAGAAGATTGGCAAATTTGGTATTGGTTCGATGATTCCGACTTCTAAGCCCTAAGTCCAGTTCTTGCTGTATAAGGCATGATCTCTATAGTATATGGTCTCCAAGTCAGGTTTCGCAGAGTCGCTATACCAAGGTAAATGCAATGCAGTATAAGGGGCTACACTCCGACCTGATGTGATTTCTACTGTTCCCCGAACACCAGGTCTATATAACGCAAACGTCGTATCAATCGGCGCTCGATAATAATCTGAACCCATCTTATCCTCCCAATAAGGTGATTCAACCTTCAGTACCGCTGATTTTAAATGATAATGATCCGGTAAATTGTCTATGCGTAACGAAAATCCAGCCTTGTCAAGATTCGGATATTTCTGTAACAATCGATAAAAATGATGCACAAAGTCATCCGGACAGTCGGCATCTGGCAATATATCAGGATCCGTATACACATAGTAATTGTACTGATACAGCTGTTCATATAAGCCACTAACCCATAAGGCCGGAAATTCCATGTTCTTTTCTAAACGATGCAAGGTATACGGACAGGTCTCATAATAGGATAGCAAAGGGGGATACGTAGAGGCATTGTCTATAATAATAATATTCGTATACCCCGACGACACATACCGCGCAATCACTCGTTTCAAACAGTCAAGACGATTGAAATTATTAATGATAATGGGTACCTGATATAGCTCCGAATCGCTTAATTTGTGCTTCCCTAATATATTCTGATGATAGAAATTCCGACACATTCTAACCTTCGAATGAAGCGCTTTCCGAAATAAATAGCCATAATGTCGAGGGTAAAACTGTATTCTTTCTATGATGTTACCCATGCTGTCTGATGCTGTTGAAGTGATCCTGAATGCGTAAAATTAGGGAAATCCCCTCAATGCATTCCATTTTCTTTGATCCTATGAAATATTGGCGGCCCTGTATTTTCATACCCCACAAACCTTGCTTAAAGCTTTTGTAATTGTCTTGGCTGTGGTTTCAAATTTTCTGGGCGTGTTCGCAAATACCGCTCCGGTGCTTGCGCTCGGGTGCCACGTGCCGAATCGGTGTATACCCTGCGTGGGTCTTTCTACCCCACTTACCCCGAGAAACGAATGCCGATTCGGGGCACCCTCCACCCTCACCCATTCTGAGCTGCAGACCCAGCTCCTTTGTTGTATTACCATAATCTACACCAAAGCATACAGCCATCATCATCAGTGATTGTAAGACTCAGACCCTATCCATGAGGCAGGTTCATTCCCCCAATTCTACTTCATGATTCGCTTGCCTTTCAATTCAAACCAAAACATCTTACTTTTGTTCCTACTATTAATATACGATCGCATGGAAGTGGAACTGGATTTCGAAAAACCTATTGTTGACCTCAAAAAGAAACTTGAGGAACTCAAGCATACCGCTGAAACAAGTAAAATCGATCTGTCTTCTGCTATTGAAGAAATGGAAAAGAAGTTACTTGAACTTCAAGAAAATATTTATGGCAATCTAAACCGTTGGCAAAAAGTTCAACTCAGTAGACATCCTGAAAGACCCTATGCCCTCGATTTTATCCACGCTATGTGTGATGAGTTTATTGAGCTTTTTGGCGACAGAAATGTTGCAGATGATAAAGCCATGATCGGCGGCTTAGGTAAAATCGGGAATGAAACCGTTATGTTTATTGGCCAACAAAAAGGTAGAGATACCAAATCCCGGAAAATCAGAAACTTCGGTATGGCAAACCCCGAAGGATACAGAAAAGCACTCAGACTCATGAAAATGGCTGAGAAGTTTAATAAACCTATCGTCACCCTAATTGATACCCCAGGCGCTTTCCCAGGTCTTGAAGCCGAAGAAAGAGGGCAAGGAGAAGCGATCGCACGCAACCTCCTCGAAATGGCCGTACTCAAAGTGCCTGTCATTTGCATCGTTATCGGTGAAGGTGCTTCCGGTGGCGCACTCGGTATCGGTATTGGCGATAGAGTATATATGCTCGAAAATACTTGGTACTCCGTAATATCCCCAGAATCCTGCTCATCTATTCTTTGGAGAAGCTGGGACCATAAAGAAAAAGCCGCTGAAGCTCTCAAATTAACAGCCAACGATAACCTAGAACTCAAAATTATTGATGGTATTATTCCTGAACCTTTAGGAGGTGCTCACAAAAACCCAGAAGCCGTTTTTAAATCTGTAAAAAATACAATCCTCAAAGATATTAAAGCCCTTAAGGCGAAAGATCCTGAAACACGTATTCAAAAACGAATTAAAAAATTTAGTGCGATGGGCGTCGTGGCTGCTTAATTTGCATTAACCCCATACCTGAGTTCCTTCTGTGCAGTTGTTGCATATGTCTATATGCGAACGTCCCTTAATTACCTGACGCCTAAAGTGATCGTAACGTTCGCTGCGCCATATTGACGCAAAACTACGCTCCGGCATTTTGCCCATCTCGTGCTGCGCATCCTTGTCAAAACAACAAGGTAGTACGCGACCGTCCCACGTCAGTTCTGCCCCTTGCCATAGCTTCCAACAGTGATTCAATAAATTATTCTTGATCTCATACTTCCCTGTTTGCGGATTCAACTTGTAACGCGAATATTTGTCCAACATCGGTATCAAATCATTGCCATCTGCATAATCATATATCTGTGCAGTTTTAAGCAGTACCTTATCTACTCCCGTTTCTCGACCTAAGCGTAATACATCCTCTATTTGATGCTCGTTCGGCTTTACAACCAAAAACTGAAATAGTATCACGGGGGTAGGGGAGTTTAACTTCTGCTTCCATGCAACCATACGGCGCGCCCCCTCTAACACTTTTTCCAAATTGCCTCCTATACGATACGATGAATACGTATCTTGTGTCGTCCCATCGATTGAGATTATCATTCGCTTTAATCCACTCTCTACCGTTTTTTTGCAATTCTCATCCGTTAGATAATGCGCATTCGTACTCGTAGCTGTATATATGTTCTTCTCCGATGCATATTTTACCATGTCCAAAAAGCCAGTATTCAAATAGGGCTCACCCTGAAAATATAAAATCAAATACATTAAATCCTTATGTACCTCATCCACAAACGCCCGAAAGTGCTCCGGCGCTAACATCCCCGTGGGCCGTGTGAATGACCTAAGCCCTGATGGGCATTCCGGACAACGCAAATTGCATGAGGTCGTTGGCTCTATCCCTAAACTCGCCGGCATACCCCAGTGAATCGTCTTGCCCGTGAGTTTCGATAGCTGATACGATAATAGCAAACGGCCATAATTCCAAACTTTTCGAATACTCAGCGTCTTCAGCAGATTAATGCCGTCTTGGTAGGTTGTAAACATAAAACTATAATATGATCCATGTGGCCAGTCCCAATAATATCGAAAAACCTAAGATATCCGTGAGGGCCGTTATAAATATCGATGACGCAACTGTTGGGTCAATTCTGAATTCTTTTAATAATAAAGGAATCGCTGAACCCGCTATCCCCGAAATCACTAAATTCCCAGTCATTGCCAAAAAAACTACTAGTCCTAGCAGTAAATTGCCCTTCGTTAAATACGCAAAAAGAGAAATTGAAATACCTAATACCAAACCGTTCGATAAACCAACTAACAATTCCTTAAATATGATTCCCGCAATTTTATCTCTGCCTACTTCCTCAATCGAAATACGGCGCAAGGTTACTGCTAAAGTTTGCGTCGCTCCATTGCCCGCTACCCCTGCGATAATCGGTAAATAGGAGGTGATAACCAATATCCGATTTATCGTGTCCTCAAATGAATAAATCACAAAGCCCGCTAATGAAGCCGTAAATAAATTGATGATTAACCACGGTATCCTTGTCTTCACTGAGTCATACCAGCCACCTCGTAATTCTGCATCCTCAGATACACCCGCTAATTTTAAGATATCCTCCGTTGTTTCCTCCTCAATTACATCTAGTACATCATCAAAGGTAATTCTGCCCAATAATTTCATCTCCTCATCCACTACGGGTAACGATGGTAAATTATACTTGGAAAATAAACGTGCTACTGCTTCCTGATCCGTTAGAGCATTCACATACAGCATTTTCTTCTCCGCAATCTCACTCATCGCTTGAAATGGCTTTGCTCGAATCAAATTCTTTAATGATACAATACCACTAAGCTTACCCTCTGGATTCACAATATAAACATAATAGAAATCATCTACCTCCTCTGATCTCCTAATGATCTCATTCATCGCCTCCCGTCGCGTGTAATTCTCCGGAATCTCCATCACCTCCTTACTCATTAAACCGCCCGCTGTATCTTCCGGATACGACATCAGCTGACGAATATCCTCAGCGTCTTCAAGGTCTACATGACTTAATAAACTCGCTTGCTCCTGCTCCGGCAGTAATGAAATTAAGTCCGTGGCATCATCTGAATCTAGCTCGCTAAAAATTGCTTTACTCTGCTCAGCGGTCAGTAACTCAAATAAGGTCTCCGGATGTGACTCCGGATCCATCTCTGATATAGCGTCAGCAGCTAACTCGCTGTTGATGAGATTGATAATTGATACCCGGTCTGGATTGCTCAGCTCCTCTAAGATCAAGGCCAGATCCTTCGCATGAAGCTGCTCTAATATGCCTTGAATCTCAGATTCCTGACCATTCTCAAGAAAATATGAAATTCTTTTTTCTATCGCCTGTAAACTATCGGGAATCATGTCCCGAAATTAGAACTAAATCCCCGGTTTTCCTCTCCAATAGCTTAACCTTTCACTTTTATCTGTAATTTCACATTCCATTTTATATACATGAACGACTTATTTGTTGATTTTAATCTCAGGTCAGAATGGGATAAATTGTGGGCAAGACGCACACTCATCCTTTCAGTTTCGGCTTTTACAGCCCTCTGCGCAATCATTCTTACTTCGCCCGCTTTCATGAAACCGGAGTTTAAATCTACTGCCGTCATTTTCCCCCCTTCCATTTCTTCTGTAACTCAACTTAACTTCACCGAAAATGGATA
>Ga0247843_1006991_pt1 | contig 14240 bp, 11 predicted proteins | sample LaCruzMarch2017__FD_192420 | JGI IMG/M metagenome (GOLD analysis project Ga0247843, IMG submission 192420) | Freshwater microbial communities from meromictic Lake La Cruz, Castile-La Mancha, Spain - LaCruzMarch2017_8m | ecosystem: Environmental > Aquatic > Freshwater > Lake | place: Spain...
ACATGCATTCGACACTCTATTTGTAGCTTAAAATAGCACACAATTTTACTCTCGTGTATTTTTGTCTTATCATCATCGATTCATTCTACTGAATCGATGTGTAGTTCTTAGAGTAGTTTCCTGCCTATGACATGCCTATACTACTAGTATACCAACTTTGATGCTGAATCAACTGAGCTATCGTGTATGCCTCTAATCTACTGGTCTACACAAACTACAGCAGCAATCAATCTACTACTACTACAACCTGAAGAAGAACCATCAACAAAAGAAAAAGATGGAATATGTGGGAGGAGCTGGACTCCCATAATGTCATTACAAGCAGCAGCATCAACGGGGAAAAGGGACCATTCCAGCATGGTCACTGCACCACAACGACCGCAGCCAAAACGATCAGCAGTAGGTGCGCGTAGCAACATCTAAAGGTGGACACAACAACAATCACTAGCAACAAGAACAAAAACAACAATGCGAACAAGACAGGTCAAAGACAAAAGAATACTAACAATCGAAAATCAGAACAACAACACAAGCAGACCAAGTAAACGACAACGGAGGAAATAGAAGTAAGTAAACAAGTAAAGCACAAAGTACGAGAGAGACAGTAAATTTTTAGCAAGAACAGAAGAACAACCAGCACTCATGTCTACATTGAGGGTGGCACCAGGATGGAGAAGGAGAAGTGGCCGCAAAAGCGGGACTACTCGGTGGAGATTTAAGGTGTAGCTGTCGCCAAAATAACAGGTTTCCTTTTTCTGCTATAGGTGGGAATTGAAGAGGCTATTAGATGACGCCTAACTGGGATTGTGACTGGAGTAGCCACATAATTTCGGAAGCGCTGATAGTAAGTAAGTACTATCGGCGGGTAAACGCTTTGTGCGAGCATCCAACCCCAAGAAGAATTTGTAGAGAGTGTGTATAGAAAAGAGAAAAGTAGTTAATTCTGGTGTTATTTAATAAGATTATTATTATTTTTAATGCCTACTGTATGTTTGCTTTGCTTAGAAACTTTTTTCAATTCCTGGTCGATTTTTACGTTTAGTGGCTCTATGGAGAGCTGAGATCAAGACAGGAACAACTGCCGCTGAGAACGTTATGTACGCATCGCTGGTTAAGAAGATATAAGCGATCAAAGTTTAGTGTATGCTGTCTTCGATTTTGGAAAGGAATGACTTTTTGAGGGTTAGGCTTAAAAGAATAAAGAATCCCCAAAGAGTTTTCTGAGATTTGCAGAGTTTTTGACCAATCCCACCAAGACCCAATTGATCTCGAGAATTACCATGGGCGCACTTGTTTCACAGCCAAGATTACAATTTATTCGTCATTTCTTGACTGCACACCACAATTCACATAGGGAAGATTAATGTGGATTAATTTAGTTCAAAAAATTTTGATTTTTAGCTGAGAACATTACGCGCTCAATTTCGACCGACACAAACCAAAACAAACATACGGTATACTCCTAGTATCTGCAATCGATTTATCAGTCTTGATTTTCTTCTGGCTTTGAGTGGCCATATCTTGGTGGCTTTTTTCAATCATCTTTATCCAAATTGCAAGCTCAGTATGGTTGCAACCTCCTTCAATTTAAAGAACTCATCTTCAAAGTAGTCAGGAAGTTTATCTTGAATTGAACGCAAAACACTCAAACTCAAGTTGCTCTCCTGACAATTAAAATTGGCAGTATGAATCATGTGAGTGACATAATCACGCCATACATTAAATGCAAGAGCTTCCACACGTGTCTAACATGCCGCACATGACCAGAAATCTTATTTTCTCTTGCATTTCAGTGAAGTAGAAACCCAAATGCGTTGCAAATTTGTTTAGTAAATACTCCCAATTGATTGGCTGATCAGGAAAGTGCAATTGATTCACATAAAGTAGATTCTCAATGCTTTCAGAGACTAATTGTCCAGTCAAATTCATACCCAGGGTACAGTGATTGATAGCTCTCAACTCTCAAGTAGGAACTCAATGATCTCAGTTGGTGTGGCCCCCCAAAATGCATACAGCAGTGGTAGCGCCCCCCATCTATCTTTGGTAATTAGACTTGCTGGATACTTCTCATCAATCACACGGTACAGCTCCAGGTCGTGTACATACGAGCAAGCCAGAATATGTAGAGTAGTCATCCCTAGACAATCTTGTTGATGTTGATTGCCGGTTGGATCCAGCTTGACGTGCAATGTCCAACAAAGCTGACAAGAACTCATGTTTATTGCAGCAAGGAGCCTCTGAAGCATTCCCTGATGATAAGACTGATAGTAGACTATGCTATGTGGGTAGTACATCAAATCGATGTTTCAGCGCACTTGTATAATTCTATGGTCTGAACCAAACAGCAGACGTTGAAGATCCGTGTGTAGGCCCACCTCATTATAATAAAATATTCTATCGTCAAGTTCAGCATTGGGAGGAAATGCTACATTTCGCAAACAGAACAATAGGTGAATGAATAATTTATAATCTCCGTTACTACTTCAGAAAGCTTGAAAGATTGCACTCTAGGTGATTCTTTCCTGAGGCGTGATTTTGGCTTTCGTCGATTTCTCGCTACGGGATTCTGTTTCCCTCAGCGGGAGCGTCCGGACTCCCGGGCAACGGTAAACGCGATTGGATAGAAAGCTGCTGAGTATGTTGTTGTGCTGAGAGAGGTGGTGGGGAGCTGGATCATCATCATTCTCATCGAGCTACTTTTTGTTGGCATTGTTTGGCAGTTAGTTTGGTCCATTTAAAATCCTTCCGAATAAATTATACTTATCATGGTATCCAATCGTTCATTATCATCATATTATGATGGAGCGATTGACGACTCAACTAATGCATTACACGGCCTACGTAGCAGGAGCATGCGTGGTGGCAGCAAAAGAAGACAAAGATTTTCGCCAACGCAGCAACAACAACCCCAACACAATACCTGTAGTCTCCAAGGCGATATTATGATGATCAACGATAGCAAGTCCACGACAATTCGTTGTAGTAGGGGACAACTGATCACGGCAGCAATTGCTCTCTTGACACTAGGGCCGCGTACGGGATGCGAAGCGTCGATGATTGGGAATGGACGAATGTACATAACAGAGGGTGACACAACAACATCACCACCCCGCCAACAACAACGCAGTAGGCGACATCATGAATATGATCCCCTAAATATTACAATGATTGAATTCTCACCGTTGTTATCCAGTCGATACCGATGGCTACGTCAATCGTCTACGTTGGGCCGACTTATAGATGAAGAAATTCATAACAAATACAACAACTACGTTGTAAAGGAAGAAGATGTACATATGTATAATAATAATATCGATTGGTCCGGAACTGTTCGAGACGAGCAGCAGCAGGCCAAAGATGAGAATCTCGTCGACAAGTACAATAATCAAAGGAACAGTGTCGATGGCAATGATGACGACGACGACAACGGCAAACTCGAAAAAGAAGTAGCACCGTCAGCACAACAAGGTCGACATCATCGTCGATTGGCCAACGATGATGCAGTAGCAGCAGATGATTATGTTTACAACTACAATAATAATAATAATGCGGCAGCAACACCAATACCCACACCCTCACCCACCGTGGCACCCACGCCCGATGCCATATGTTACTCGAAATCATGCACGGTCAATGAACAATGTACCAAGTTCCTATTTGGTTTCTTACAGGGCACGACCGATGCCAAAGATAATTGTGAGGGGATTATGAATGCCTACGTTGCCGCGGATTGTGGTGCAATTAATAAAGCATCTACTGTTAGTACAGATACCTCATCATTGTCATATAGTGTTGATGATGATTTTAATGATGATTACTTTGGTGTATTCTACGATCATCAATGCTGCGCGAGCTTACGGTCACATTATTATGAATATTGTGATGAATCGGGTACGCTTAATGGACAGACTCTATTAGTTGTCGCAGCTGTCATGCTTCTATGTGAATGTGCCAAGAGTATAGTAAAGAAGAATCGTATCCGGTGGTTACCCGAGGCTGCGGCATGTATGCTCGTTGGCATGTCCGTCGCGCTAGGTGCGAGGGTGTTTGGGACCAATATTGAGAATATTGGATTTGACGAGGAGATATTTATGTATTTACTATTACCACCCATCATCTTTGAGGCAGCATTAACCGTCAACAAGCAAGAGTTTCGTCGAAGAAGGGGATCGATTATGGTCTTTGCCGTGTTTGGGACACTATTATCAAGCTTTATTACCGGAGCTGCCGTGTATTACTCAGCCAAGTACTTTGGGCAGGTCCAGTTAAGCGCATTAGATTCGTTGGTATTTGGAAGTTTAATTTCGAGTATCGACCCCGTCGCCATATTGAGTGTCCTTACGAGCCTAAAGATGAGTGAAACTGACACGATCTACATCCTCGTGCTGGGTGAGTCATTATTAAACGATGGAATTGCGATCACATTATTCAAAAGTTTGGTACAGCAATATAATTCAGCAGGCTCGGCGGTCACGATAGATGACATACTGGGATCCGTTGCCGACTTCTTAATCATCTCCTTCGGCAGCATTGCCATCGGGCTGACCTGTGGTGTGGCCTGCCTATGCTACTTCCATTTGAATTCAAGTATAATGAACCCAGTGATGGAGGTGGCATCCTTCTTCCTTTGGGCTGTGGTCCCGTACTGGATGTCGGAGGTGTTTGAATGGTCCGGCATTGTGGCAATCGTTGTTATGGGATTCTTCATGGACATTTATTTGCGTCCCGGATGGGACCCCGCCTCTCTTGCATTAGAAGAGCAACATCGTCAGCTACTGATTGCTCAGAGTATGACCGTGATCGAAAGTCCCCATAGAGCGTTTAGCCCTCGTATTGGACCTGGGGGGCAACTGGAATATTACAACTGGGACGATGATAACCCTAATAGGTTTCGTTTCAGAGGCACAGCAGTGGACCTTCCAACGCCTAATTTATTGGCGAGAAGAATTGCTTCGAAGCAGCAGCCCCCGCAACCACCACCAATTGCGTCAGAAATCAACGATGAGGAAGAAGGGGGAAATTCGAACAACCCCAAGCACAAGAAGGCCAATAGTTTGTTCATCGATGATAATAATGACAGTAATGAAGCCGACATCAGTGATACGACGACCACGAACCCCAACATACGTGCCATCTTGATGAAGCGAGAATTCGTACGTCTGTCTTGTGAGGCAGATGAGCATGTCCGTTTCGTTGCCCACATCCTCAGCTCGCTCTCCGAAAATGCCATCTTTGCCTATCTGGGATTGTTTATATTCAGTTCCAAGTACAAGTGGGACGCGGTGCTATGTTCCATTGGGGTGACGTCATGCATTGTATCACGAGCTATTATGGTCGTCATTTCCAGTTGGTTCATTTGGTACATGCACGTTTACCGCCAACGTGCAGGCTGCCACAGTAAGTCTGCGCTTTCTTGTGTCGAGGAAGACTCGGAACCTACAGGCAGCAGTGGCGAGTCTGATCCTAACTCGCCACAAAAGAATCCGAGTGTCGACCCGCTTCAAACCCCCATCAGCAAGTCGGCGCGAGCCTTGTCCAATTACAAGGTTCAGGTGGTGTTGATCCTGGCGGGTCTACGTGGTGCTGTATCACTGGCGCTTGTCGAGAACATCCCCATTTACAATGGCGTGACTGGTATTGGCTCCAAGAACAAGCCTCTGATCAAGGCCATGACGTCTTCGTCGATCATTTTCACGATATTCGTCCTCGGTGGTGGGGCATACTACATTCTGAAGTGGCTCGACATCTCCAGCGATGATATGCTCATCAAGTCTCATGGTACGACGGAGGCCTACAATTCAAACTTTCCTTATCTTGCTCCTCAAATGGTTTGTGGTGCGAACGTCCAGGCTGAGATGGAACTTCCTGACAGGAAGCTATCGTGGAGGAGTAGTCACTCCCCACATGAACATTCTTTCAACCAATCGCCATCACCTTGCCCATCACCCCGTATTCGGTCACCCCGAGGAAGAATACCAGCAACATCTTTGCTTCCGCAATCATTTTTTATGTCACCATCGCTTGTCCGCTCGAGGAGTGATTGGTCTACCTATACCGGCTCAACGACAAATGCTGAACTGAATTATGTTCCATTTTTGTCGAATGATAAGAATGTGAGAGAGACTTCCTCATTCCCTGACTATGCATGATCCGATGAGAACCCTATGAATTAATATAGCAGCAAAATAATTGCCCTCTCTATCTTTATATTTCTTCTACTTTGATAACACCACCAGAGCGTGATTGCAAGTATATGCGGACCATGGATCTATGCTCAGGTGTTACAATATTTCAGCTAGATGAAGATCGCTCACCATTGCTGCTGGTGACACTTTTGCGCTTCCCTCTGATCCATGCTTCTTCAACGTCGGTCCAACATTATTCAAATGCCTGTGCATTGACGAGTCGAAAGACTGATCATTGTCAAGCCCCTGATTATCTTTCACCGCCAACCCAAAACTGAAAGGATCGTAATCAGTCTTTCGGAATTGACCAGGCATTGTCGATTTACGCACGACTGGCAACTCAGGCAGGTCAGTGGCAATTGGTGTTTCAGGTATTGGCTTCGTGGCGCTAAGCGGGTGACGTGGAGTTGGTGGACCGAAATCGGGTATGCCTCCAACCTTAGTTTCCTCATGCACTCTGGTTGTTGAAGTTGAGGCCAGATTTGCCAATTCCGATCCGTAACTTCCAAACATTCCACGAATGTCTGATGTTGTTTTGTTACGCTGCCGACGGTCACGACCAGCACGCTTAGACGCCTCATGAACCTGTCTCTGTTCCTCCTTTTGCTGCTGAACGACAAATTGTTTAATAGCATCCGCACTTAGTTCTCCACCGTGACGCATGATAAGTCCGGCGCCACCCTTCGTCGACATTGCCTGCTCCTTCCGCATCTCCTCTCGCGCACGTCGCTGTCGCTCATCATCAAGTCGTTTCGAGGCATCGAGTACGGCAAGACGCATAATTCGGTGTGCCCTATATAGCTCTCTATTAACGACCAGCGGAGTTTTTGATTTGTCACTGAGCAAATTATTAACCTTCACATCAGTGCGATCGTGTTCTGGCATGCTCATTCCTATAATTTTGTGCTTTGGTGCTTGTCCAGCCTTATTGTCGAAAGCAGTTGATGATTCCAAAGAAGTCGACTTTACTAGGCTCCCTTTAATTGCCACGCCACTACTCTGATGCTGAACGGCCTCCGCGAAGCCATGATTAAGTGTTCCATTATCTCCATCATCATCATCTATACATATCGGGCCATCCGACAATTCTTCCGTCGCATCTAACGATTTTGCACGCATAAAACCTCCCGAATCGGGGCCTACGGTGCTATCCTCAAAGACAGGATGAAACCCCAGTTTATCTATCAAAGGCATTATTGGTTCAATTTTCTTCTGACTTGGTGGCTTTGTCTGACCCTTCATTAACAGGAGGAAGTCGTCGTACGTGATACATGCATCCTTACTACTCATTGACGCTTCGCCCCACATTTCACGTAATGCCTCCTCAGAGTGTGCTGCACCATTCCCAATCAAGTCCATAAAGTTCTCAAATGTAATGTAGCCCGTGTGGTCCGAATCGAGTCTATCAAATGCCAGTCTCAAATTTCGTTCATCGACCTTGCAATGACTTAATCCCGCGGCAATGAATTCATGCCAATGTATGGTAGTCTCGGTCTTGCTGACGCGCATTGCATTGAAGATGTCCTCCACCTCTTTCTCGGTCAATGCACCAAGTGAGCCTTGTGCGGCATTGCCCAGCAACACAGTTTTCAGTGCTGACATGGATATTTCTCCTGACCCATCGGTGTCCATCTTCTCAAACTCTTTCCGCAGACCCTGTATCTGGTCTGGGATGAGAGTAAAGCTTAGTACCTCACAAAGGAGCTTGCGCATATCTGAATACTCTTTAAAATTCACAAGAGCTTTAACAACGCTAGGATTTAATGCAATATCATCCTGATTCCTGCTTAGGTCAGCCATTTCAATCAACCATGGATCATGTTGAGCCTCGCGTGCCGTGGGACGCATATTTGGATTAGTCACAAGGAGTCTTGAAATAAATTGCTTCGCCTTGATAGACACGACCTCCCATATTTCCTCTGGTTCATAGACAAAGTTACATCGTAATATATTGTCTCGTACCTGCATAAGTGGTTCGGGACCACCACATCCACCAAATGGTGATTCACCACTTAGCAGTAGGTAGGTAATAACACCAATGGCCCATACATCACACCTTTCATCGTAGCTCCCACGTATAACCTCCGGAGCAACAGTATATGGTGTACCCACAGCCTCATTCTGTACCTCACCAAATTTGAAATGCTTACTCAGACCAAAGTCAATCATCTTCAATTCTGAATCAGCACTTGAATTACTAAATAAAAAGTTCTCAAGTTTCAAATCACGATGGATAATCCCTTTAGAATGTATGTACCGTACCGAACATAACATTTGTTTAATCAATCGTGCACACTGTGCCTCGGTGTAATGATAATCTGGCTGTTCGTCTAGTCTATCAAATAATTCACCCCCCAAACATAATTCCTGTACTAGGTATATCTCAGAATGACTTTCATATACCTCCTCAAGTCGTACAATATTTGGATGGTCTAGTTGGCACATGATATATATCTCTTCGCGGAGCTGTTGTAACCCCTCATCTGTATCGACTAATCCCAGGTCAAGACATTTCACAGCATACTTAAGACCTGTAGCCTTGTGTGTAACTAGTCGTACAAGACCAGAAATACCCGAGCCTAACACTGGTCCGTCATACACTCCATTATATACCTCCTCGATGGGTTTGCCAAAGGGTACCTTATATTTTTGGAAAGTGGGGGGGGGAAGTGATGAAGGAGGAAATAGATGATGAGATGATTCGTTTCATTCTAAAATGCTGGCATGTGAGTGTATAATATATGAGGAAGGGGGAGAGAAGACACCCCACCCCCACCCACCAAACCGACCAATATTATATATAAAATCAAATTATGCACACGAACGTACCTCAATATGCACGACACGTTCTGACATAGTCTTGGCATCTCGTTTCTCATCAATCATTTTATCCAATCCCAATATACTACCCTGACTCCTATGTCCCATGCCACCATTCTTCTTACCCCCATATGATGACCCATTTACCGACGATGAACCGTGTGACGACGACCCCCCCGACCGCACGGAGGTATCACTATGAGTAGATGTATTGGACACTGATCGTCCATAGATTGGTAGTGGTGATAGATTGTCAGCGCACGCCTTACCTCCTCCTCCTCGGGATGAAGATGAGTGCGAGGAAATATTCAGAGGCGACTGATTCGACGATCGACCATTGCCGTTGGTAGAAGTTGATGCAGTAGCAGAAACTGCACCCGCGGCTGCGGATAATGCCTTACTTGCTGCAGCGCTGGGTTCTGACTTGAGTGATGGGACTCTTTCTCTACCACTCTTGGCGACGGTCCCCCCCGCTGTACCTCAAGTTTTTGTTTGTTCGATTTAATAATTTGTTCATGAACAAAACAATAAAAGAGTGTCATATCACATATGTTGTATAATGGTAGATGATTATCAAATTAGTGATTCGATTCAGTGAAGAAAAAAACCGGGCATATAATATATCATATATTATTATATAATGAGAAATTCTCCAAACTTACGACTGGACACGTTCACTGTCGGTTTACTTTGCATACACCCCATGATTTAAAATAATATTTAGGAGTTGTTTGTCGTCCGATGGAGGAGGAGAGAAAAGGCTGATGTGGAAAAAGAGTGGCAGCACGCGATGTATGGTAGTGTGGAATGACTCTATGAGAATAGTAGATCTATGAACGCCGCCGGGTGATTATTATTTGATGGATAGGGCAGGAAGGGCTGGGACGAATGCCTTTCGTGACATTGTTTTCCTTGTGACACGAAGGCCACTGGGTATCGTATCTAGGCAGTTTACGAACGGTGGCCGAGCCATTTTTTTTCGACTTTTTCAACACTGAAGAACTTCTGAGTCCTGCGATGCGACGGTCCGCTGCCTGCGCCGAGTGCGGTAAGGAGTATCGTAGGCACGTAAGTCGTGTATGACTGTCAGGTATTGCAACGCCGCATGCCAGAGGAATCATTGGCCGACGCATAAAAAACAATGCAAGCTACAAGCCGCCGAGCTACAACGCGATGAGGTGCTATTCAAGGACCCACCGGCCAAGGAGGACTGTCCCATCTGCTTCCTACCAATTTGTTGTGTCTCGCTTCCACCCAATATCATCCGTACCAATTTACGATTTTGCGATTGCAAATGAGGAGCTGGCTAAGGAGGATACGGAAGCATAATATTATTCCATGCTGTGGGAAGAGTATCTACAGAGGGTGTATATAATATATACTTTCAGAAAGTCTGGGAACATGGGGAAGTGTCCGTTTTGCAATGCAGAGAGGATTAGCAAAACAGACGAAGAAAGAGTTGAAGACCTGATTAAGCGGGTCGAGGCAAAAAATGATGCCGATGCGATGCATGTACTGAGTAGTCATTATTACCATGGATTAGGAGGTTTGGGACAAGATTTAAAGAAGGCAATTGAATTATGGACTCGGGGAGGCTAAACTTGGTTCCAGCCAGGCTCATTTTCACTTGGGTACCATTTTAATGGTGAAGGGGGGGATTCTAAGAAGTCCAAATTTCACTAAGAGGCCGTGGCTATGGCTGGACACGAAGATGCAAGATGCAAAGGTTGGAACAATGGAGGCACAGTCCGGAAATATGGGACGAGCTGTGAAGCATTAGATGATTGCTGCGTCAGCTGGACAATACCATGCCATGGGTGAACTAAGGCATTTTTTGAAGCTGGAATTGTTAGTAGAGATACAATCAACTCAACTTTGGAAGACTACAATAAATCCTGTGCCGAGATGAGAAGTGATGCAAGAGACGATTACATACGCATATATATAATGTAAGAGGTATGCTAGGGTCCACTTTGATACCACGACTGTGACCGAATTATTTGTGTTCTAAAAAATGAGTAGAAGTAAGTAGTGAATACTTAGTTAACCACTGCCAACCATTTAGTTGAACCAACATGTCACAGTGTTCACTGCACTGGTTTGTGGATACATGCAGGGGGTGTCAAAAGAATGAAAAAATGGTAATATTCCTACAAGAAGTCAATGTTATGGTCAACTCGATAAAGAGCTTCTTCTTTGTAAGACAGGTTCATTTGCCACCTTTCCTACACTTAAATTTAGGCTATTTATACTCTGCCACTTGCTCCTTCAAATAAGTAATCAAGTCATCAACTTTCTTCTCACCCTCGACTACATTGTCACGCGTACGAATATTCACTGAGCCATTTGTGACCTCTGCCTCACCAACCACAAGCTGGAAGTTATACTGGTCAACCTGGGCAGCACGTACCTTCTTTGGGAAGGTGTTCTTAGACAAGTCCACATCAACATAAAAACCCTCAGTGTGTAGTCTGTCCCGTACCTGTTGGCAGTACTCATTCCAATCTTTGTGAACAGGTATGATCATAACCTGTCGTGGCGAAAGCCAGAACGGCCACTTCCCCCCGTAGTGCTCACAGAGTACGGCAAACATCCGCTCAACGCTGCCAAGCATCGCCCTATGGACAATGACGGGTCGTGCAAATTGGTTCCCCTCCTCATTCGAACCAGTGTTGTACTGTAGATTGAATCGTATGGGTAGTTGAAAGTCTAGCTGGATCGTGGCACACTGATGCACCCGTTCCATGGCATCCATCACCTTGATATCAACCTTGGGACCGTAGAAGGCACCATCACCTGGATTGACTCTCCAATTACCCTCCCCGGCGAAAGTATCCATCGCACGTGCCAAAGCTGCCTCGGCCCTATCCCACAATTCCTTCTCTCCCAAGGCCTTCTTTGGTCGGGTGCTCAATTCGAGTTTGTACGTCATCCCGAATGTCGTGTAGACACTCTTCATGAAGTCGAGACTGCCAAGTACCTCCTGTTCGATCTGATCCTCACGACAGAATATATGTCCATCATCCTGCTGGAAGCGTCGGACACGTGTTAACCCCGTTAGCGCGCCACTGAGTTCATTGCGATGGAGTACACCAAAGTCAGCATATCGGATGGGTAAGTCACGGTAACTACGGATCTGTCCACCAAACATGAGACAGTGTGCGGGACAATTCATCGGTTTCATCGCCCATTCTTTCCCCTCGACGTCGAAGCAGAACATGGCATCCTTGTAATGCATCGCATGACCACTAATATGCCATAGGTCAAGGTTGAATACATTCGGGGTAATGACCTCGTCAAACCCGCGTTTCCAATAATGCTCCTTGATAAAGCCAATGAGCCTGTTGTATATCCGAGCACCATGGGGCAACCAGAATGCAGATCCAGCAGATAAATCGTGTAGCATGACGAGATTCTGTTGCACCATTATACGACGGTGATCACGTTCTTTTGCCTGGGATGTGTAAATGATGGAATAGCAAAGAAATATGAGATAACAGCATGTGTGTAAAATGTAAATTGCTCAAAGATGCAAATACGATAGGACCACGACATGATGATTTCCAAGTGACTTCATAAAATGGATGGCTTTTCTCAATCATAATTTGGGAATGATGTGTGCCAAAATCCCGTCAGATAATGAGATTCATGTTTTGAATCATTGTCACAGAAATCACAACAAGTTCCCCCTCCTGTGTCTGCTTACGCACCTTTTCCTGATTCTCTAACCATGCCTTGAGTAACTTCTTATCTGGAAAGCTAATAGCATACATACGCTGTAGTGAATCATTATCGGTATCGCCTAACCAATTCGTTGCCGAATGTCGTGTGGCAGCAAATGCTTTAATCCGACCAGTATTGGGTATATGTGGACCACGACACAAGTCCACAAGGTCTCCACACCGATAGACTGTGGATCGTGCACCATTGGGTATCTTTGTGGATATAATTTGTTCCTTGAATGGATTACCGGCAAATAATTCCAATAATTCATCTTTCGTTACCACGAGACGTTCGAACTTTTGTTTCTCCTTGATAATCTTACCCACCTCGGCCTCCACTAACTTGTAGTCATCCTCTTTAATTGTGCTATCGGCATTACTACCATCACCCATGTATGCATCATAGTAAAACCCGCCCGCCAATGGTGGACCCACGGTTAATCGACTACCGTACAATCGTTCCAATGCCTCACCAAGGACATGTGCACTCGAATGCCAAAATGCCGTGCGGGCATCTGGATCATCCTCAAATTTGAGGAATTCAATTTTGGATACATTTCCAACTAATGGACGTGTCATATCCCATAACATTGTCTTAGATGTGGTAGTAGCAGCAGCAGTAGCATTGCCGCCCTCTAAATCAAGAGCAGATACTGCCTCTTCGATGGTCTCATCCCCTCCACCCTCGGTCATGGCCTCATCAAGATCAATCCCATCCATCCCATCCATGGATGGATCGTAATCCGACACGAAGGAGGAGTATGTTACACGTGACACGACGGCACTATCGGCAAGACCACGTGATATTGTAGCGGCAATATCAAATGGTGTAGTATGCCATGCCTGATACTTGACTCCCTCCTGAATTAGATAAGTAGTTGTAGTAGTAGGTTTTTTTTTTTCATACATTATAGAAGAACATGAGTAAATATATTGGTATATATACGATATATTTGAGGTAATCAAATCATATCAAAACTGTACCCTTTTCAATATCTGTCTAAATTTTCCTTACCTTGTCCTCGACTAACACTTTGCCATCGGGCAAAGCCACGCTAATATCGACCTGCGCCTTGCTCGCCAGCTCATCCAACCGTCGTGCCTTAATAGTATCGTATACATTTTCACGAACCTTAATCCAAGATGGGTTAGTCGTACGACATGTAAACGATGACAAACCGATATGTGCCGAATTGGTAATACGTGGACCTGAGGACACGAGAGCACGTCGTCCTTGGGCACCACCACCAGTAGCAGTGGCAGTGCCACCGTTGTTGGATGACGACGGGTCAACAGAGGAGGCGATTAGTGCCGCACGGACAGCTGGGTCGAGTGACTTCCATAGGGAGGATACATCATCAGGGATGATGACTGCCGCAGTGTCGTCAGCCATCATCATACAAAATAACCAGACACACACACACACACACACACATACACACCTTGCCGACTCTCTACTCAAGCGCAACTCACCACGTGCAATAGCTACAAATTATCAATGGCTGATATCAAT
>Ga0247843_1006995_pt1 | contig 14231 bp, 14 predicted proteins | sample LaCruzMarch2017__FD_192420 | JGI IMG/M metagenome (GOLD analysis project Ga0247843, IMG submission 192420) | Freshwater microbial communities from meromictic Lake La Cruz, Castile-La Mancha, Spain - LaCruzMarch2017_8m | ecosystem: Environmental > Aquatic > Freshwater > Lake | place: Spain...
CAGGGGCCTACTATGTGGTCGTCAGCGGCGTAGGGGGCGCGGTGGGCACCTACCAGGTTACAGTCACATCTCCCGCAAGCGCCGGGCCTGTCGCGCTGCCCGCCGAGGACGCGGCCAAGGATCTGGACGGGCCTCAGGTCCTGCCGGACGTCGAGGTCGTCGACATCGCCTATGACCCCGCCGACCTCGGCCTGTCCTTCCCCGACAAGGACGCCGACGCCTTCGTCCTGCCGGCGGTGCCGGACATGCCCCTGCCGACCGTCGACCCGGCCGATCCGTTCAACGGCCTGGACCTCGCGCTCTTGCGCGCCGAGGCCTTCAACAACAGCCGCATGATGCTGATCCTGCCCGAGGCCCCCGACGCCACCCCCGACTTCGACCTCGATGCCTGGACCCCCGCTCAACGTGACGGGTACTGGCTGATGTAAGAGACGAGTAAAGACGTGGTGAGAGCGCTTGATCTCTGGCGTTTGCGATACTTTTTTATCGCTGAAACTGCCCCGTCTCCCATCTCCCACGCTGTGCTTGACTGGGTACGCAATGGCACTATCGGTTTGCGCTTGCCATGCGCATGGGGGCGAAGCTCAAGGCTCCCCTAGAGTTTGATCGATTGAAGCGGGTCCGCCGAAATCGTGAATCAAGTGCTCGCTTAGATCCGGTTCTAGGGTCAGGACCCATTGATGTGAGGCCTACGATCTGATTCAGGCTCCTGAGGAGTCTGGATCATGAGTGACCTGTTTTGGCTGACGGGCGAGCAGATGACTCGACTGGAACCCTATTTCCCGAAGAGCCACGGCAGGCCCCGGGTAGATGATCGCCGCGTCCTGAGCGGGATCATCTTCGTCAATCGGAACGGGCTTCGCTGGCGCGACGCGCCGGCGGCTTACGGTCCTCACAAGACGCTCTACAATCGCTGGAAGCGGTGGAGCGAGGCGGGCCTTCTTCCGGATGATGGAGGGCCTGGCAGGTGGCAACGCCGAACGGCGCACCGTGATGATCGACGCGACCTATCTGAAGGCACACCGCACGGCTTCGAGCCTGCGGGTAAAAAGGGGGTCCCGGGCGGCTGATCGGACGCACCAAAGGCGGCATGAACACCAAGCTGCACGCCGTAACCGATTGTCCTCACTGGTCCTCACCCCGAAAACTGGATCGTTCTTTTTGAGAATTTTCCCGGTTTCGCGCTTTGTTGCGCGACCGGGAGGTTCACATGCGCAAGTCGAGGTTCAGTGAGCAGCAGATCGCCTTCATTCTGCGGCAGGCCGAGGAAGGCACGACGGTGGAGGAGGTCTGTCTCAAGGCCGGCATATCGGTCCAGACCTACTACCGGTGGCGGTCGAAGTACGGCGGTCTGATGCCGTCGGAGATGAAGCGTTTGAAGCAGCTGGAGGAGGAGAACGGGCGGCTGAGGAAGCTGGTCGCGGATCTGTCTCTGGACAAGGAGATGCTGCAGGACGTCATCAAGCGAAAGCTCGTTCGCGGCAGCGCTCGGACCAGTGGCGCGCAGCCGCTCACCCTGATCGAAAGCGTCAGCTTGTCGATGCGGTTCGGGCGACCTGGCAGGTGTCGATCCGGCGCGCGTGCAGCGTGTTCCGGATCGACACCTCGACCTACCACTACCAAGCCCGCAGCCCCGATCAGGCCCCCCTTAGGAAACGGATCCGGGAGATCGCCGAGACGCGCGTCCGGTACGGCTATCGACGGGTCCACGTCCTGCTTCGTCGCGAGGGCTGGGACGTCAACCACAAGCGGACCTACCGGCTCTATCGGGACGAAGGTCTTCAATTACGTAGGAAAGTTCCGCGCCGGCGGGTGAAGGCGGCGCTGCGCGATGATCGCGCGCCGCCTTCTGCTCCCAACGAAGTGTGGGCGATGGACTTCATGGCCGACCAGACCTTCGATGGCCGCAAGCTGCGGATTCTGACCATCGTCGATGCAGCGACCCGGCTCAGTCCGGTAATCGACGTGCGGGCGACCTATCGCGGTGCCGACGTCGTCGAGACGCTGGAGCGGGTGACCGCCATCCACGGTCGGCCGAAGCGGATCCGGACCGACCAGGGCACAGAGTTTACGTCCAAGGACATGGACCTGTGGGCCTGGAAGCACGGTGTGGTGATGGACTTCTCCCGGCCGGGCAAGCCGACGGACAACGCCTTCGCCGAGGCGTTCAACAGCCGCGTCCGAGCCGAGTTGCTCAGCGCCAACTGGTTCCTCAGCCTGGCCGACGCCCGGGCCAAATGCGAGGCTTGGCGGAGAGAGTACAACACGCTACGACTGCATGGCTCCCTCGGCTGGAAAACCCCGATGGAGCAAGCGCAGGCGCTCCTCGGGATACCCCCGCCGGAGGGCTAAGGAACCGGCCAGATTCTCATCACTGGCGGTCCAAGGTCGGGGTGCGGACCACCGACGCCAACGGACGGCCGATCAGCCTTTTCATGACGGCAGGCCAAGTCAGCGACTACATCGTTGCCGCTGCCCTGCTCGACAGCCTGCCCAGGGCACAATGGCTGCTGGGCGACCGGGGCTATGATGCGGACTGGTTCCGGGAGGCGCTACAGGCCAAGGGCATCACACCCTGCATCCCCAGTCGGAAATCCCGAACCGAGCCGATCAAATACGACAAGCGTCGCTACAAGAGCCGGAACCGCATCGAGGTCATGTTCGGCAGGCTCAAGGACTGGCGGCGCGTAGCCACCCGATATGACCGCTGTCCGACCGTCTTCCTCTCCGCCGTCGCTCTCACGGCGACCGTGCTCTTCTGACTATGAGTCTTGAGCCTAAGAGGAGGCTGTTTTTCTTTATTTGTGGATCGGGAGGGCTGACTCACTCGACTGTTTACTATCCAGTGCTCGAGCCAACAGGGTTATCGCGCTACGAACCGGATGGGCACGGTGCTCGGCAAGAAGACCTTGCATTTCGGCGTCGGCCCGATGAAGGCGATCTGTAACGACTGCGAGTTCGCTCTCGGTTAGCTGAAGCAGTGCGTCAAGATCCGACCGATCAGTGTTCACGCTCTCAAGCTCAACACAAAGAGCGGCGTGCGCGACCGTCAAGGTTTCAATCTCATGATTAAGGAAATCCTCTCGCTCGTTCCATTTCGACTTCATCGCCTCAAACTCGTCGCCGATCTTCCGATTTTCATATGCACTCTGGTCTCGCTCATGGGTCAACAGATCAATGTTACTCTTTAAGTCGAGAGACACCATCTTCTGCTCGTCCAGCTCAACCGAAAGATCGTGGTTGCGAAGGTTAAGTTCTTCCAAGCGGCCCTGTGTCTCGACCAGTTCGGCCCGGGCGACATGAAGTTGGTTCTCGGTGTCAATGCGTTGTGCAGAAAGTTCGGCTCTCTGGCGGTGAACGCCAGCGATTTCGTCGCCCATCAGTTGCAGTTGCTCACGTGCCCCGTCCAGATCGCACTGGAGTTCCTCGTTTCGGGCGAGGCCAGAGTCGAGACGCATTTTCATCTGGGCAAGTTCGACGTGCGCGGTCGAGAGGGCGGCTAAATTGCCGCTACGTTCGTTGGCAAGATGGTCTCGCTGTCCTCTTGCTTCCGCCAAGTCGGCGTTCAACGCTACGATCTGGGCGTTCAACGCTACGACCTGATTGCGGAGCTCAGCGTTCCTGTGTGCCTGTTCGAATTCGATCTCCACAAAAGCGGGGCCGACAAGGCATGCCGTAGCATCAAACTCGCTCCGAACAGCATCGAGCGCGTCCTGTGCTGCGGTATCGCCTGGATCAAGTAGGAGCGCAGCAAGAGCATCTTCTGCCTGGGCGATCCACGCCGGGCTGTTTGATGGCAACCCTCCGCTCGCGACCTGTCGTTGCAGCCTTCGATCAAGAAAGGCGTCCACCCGCGAATCTCCTAGGTCTGAACGACCGGGAAGGGTTACACCCAACAAATTAGTCGCTCGATCCAGCTCCGTACGCCAATCTTGAATGAAGTCAGACCACCGGAAGAAGTAGCGGGGAAATCCCCGGCTCGATACCTCAGCCTCGAGAACGTTGCGGAGCCAGATCAGCAACCCATGCGCCTGGCTGAAGCCATCGCGAGCCGACAGCGACGCGGCAACCTCGACTGGCGAGCGGAGCGGGATCATGATCCGGGGCTCGTAGTTGGCCGCCTTCAGGGCCGCGCTCCAGACCGGGAATATTCTGCACAGGCGCGGGTCTTTCAGGACGATTAGCGGTGCGCTCTCGAACTCGGCCCTTAGGGCGGCGACGATGGATAGCGACAAGGCTTTTGCCGCCTTTGATTTCGTCCAGGAAGGGTTGAAAGGCCGCCAGTCGGACCATGACGACCCCCCTGATTCGAGGACGTCCTCGCTCAGCTTTGTTAGGACTTCGCTTTCCCAGTACCCTTTTGGGTTATCCGGATGGCCTGGCATAAGGGTACTCGGTGCCTTGGCACCCAACTGTGCCAAGGCACCCGCGACGGAAGACGTCCCGCTCCGGTGCATACCGAGAATAACCAGAGCGTGGTTCAACGAACTGCCTCCATCTCCCCCGTCACTTCATGGGAATGTGGTAGTGGACCGGCCTCGTAACCCGGCGAGCACGCCCATATTCGAGCGAGCCCGGTTCCAGGGTGACAGGGCGAACTCGGGCGGGGTGGTACATCGCGGTAAAGTCACCGAGATCGTGGTCGTGCATGAGAGATAGCAGAGGGTTATAGAAAGGATCGCCCACAGAAAGAAGGTGACGCCAGCGCCTTACAAACGTTGCGCCGTCGACAGGATGGTCGAGTTGGTTGCTTTTGGAGCGTGTCGCCGACTCGTGGTGGTAGAGAAACGCATGGGCATCGTTCAATACACGGTAGCCGAGTGCGCTTACACGAAGACAGATGTCTGTATCATTGAAGCCAATAACGAGTTCCTCATCAAAACCATCAACACCTAGGAAAACCTCAGAACGCATCATCATGCAAGCAGCGGTGACAGCAGTATAGTCTCTAGTTGAAACGAGTGCTGTGTTGTAGCCAAGTTCGCGCACATCACCGTTTTTGAACGGTTTGAACTTGTGGGCGTGGTCAGCCGCACCACCGATACCGATTATTACCCCGGCGTGTTGAATGCGTTCGTCGCTGTAGAGCAGGGTCGAACCAACGACGCCTACATCGCTTCGGCCGGCCAGCGACCGCATGCGTTCAAGCCATCCGCTTTCGATTGCCTCAATATCGTTATTCATGAACACAATATATTTGTAATCACTACCGAGCTTCAGGGCGACTTGATTGTTCATGAGAGCGTAGTTGAAGATGCCGCTGTAGGGCATCACCTTCACGCGTCTGGCGATCCGCTTGAAATAGGTCTGCGAACGAGCCTCGCGCGAGTCGTGATCGATGACCACGATATCGACCTCGCTTGCATCAGTGGTACGCCAGATCGATTCCAGGCACGGTTCAAGCAGATCGATCCTGTCTTTGGTCGGGATGATGATCAGGGTCCGGCCACGATCGTCTGGATAGTCGATGCGGTGGGTATTGTTGCGCAGGCCGGCCTTGGCGACACCAGCGCTACCGATCCGTTTCAGATGGCGATTTAGGGCACCAAGAGTCGCCCTCGTGACCTGATTGGCGCGCGCGTGGCCGGTGCTGCTCTGGTGGATCCTCCAGCGATACAGCAGTGCGGGGATATGAGCGACATGCTCCGCCTTTTCGATAACGCGCAGAACGAAATCGACATCGGCGGAGATGTTCATCGTCTCATCGAAACCTCCCAATGCCTTTGCAATATCGGTGCGGACACAAACGATATGAACGAAGTAGGGGTTCGACAGATAGTAATCGTGTGAGAATGCGGGCCGGGCCACGAAAGACATCGGTGCGTCGATGTCCTCGCCCGTTTCAATCTCGTCGCAGTAAATCAACCCGGCCCCGGTTCGCCCTGTATCGAGCAGTCGGTACACCGCTTCTGGCTCGAGATAGTCGTCGTGGTCCATCAGGGCTATGTAGTTGCCTTGACTGGCCTCGATGCCGGCATTTGTCGCCCGGGATATGCCGCCGTTCTCGGCACTGCGAATGACCCGGATTCGGGGGTCCATCGCGGCGTAGTCGTTGAGGATTTCCGCGACGTGCGGCTCTGGCGAGGCGTCGTCCACACAGATCAGCTCCCAGTTCGGGCACCACTGTCCAATGACGCTGTCTATGGCTTCCTTCAGCCACTGAGCTTTGGTGTTGTAGACCGGCATCACGATCGACAGCAGCATGCCCTCCGTCTCGCGAGCAAAGTTGTTCTCGATCGCGCGGATGTCCTGCCGTGTCAGATGGTCATGGCGTGCCATCCAGCGCCGGGCCTCGGGTGTCGGCTCCAGCGTGAAAGGCGTGTTGGCGAGCGGTTCCTTGGTGCGTTTCAGCCGCGCGGTGATGGTTTGGCCGACCCGGACCTTGCCTGCCAGCTCGATAAAATAGCCCGTCTTGCCCTTGCCGTACCCGGCATTGACGACGTCTTCGCGGTAATAGGAGGTGGTTCCGCTGGCGATGACCTTGTCATCGAGCAACACTTCCACCTCCGCACGAGCGCCAGGCTTGTCGGGATCCACAGCCCAGCCATTCAGCTTGGTACCGTGATACCGATCAATCGACCCAACAATTCGCTTTTCGCGTGGCAGATCCGCCACCTGTTTGCGACTCTTGGAAGGGTTCTTGGTGCCTGCGTTCCCTAGGGCGCTCGCAAGGGCAGCCTCCTCGACCGGGACGACCAACACTGTTTCGTTACCTGGTTCAACGAATGCCTTGGGGTGGACCAGTTCGATTTTCGCGTGTTCATTTCCGTCTATGGCGTAGCTGGCAGCATAGTATTCACTGGCTACGGCCGGATCGTTGCGAAGCTTGGCCAAGTGGCCGCGATTCAGCCATAGATCGGCATCCTGGTCATTCAAACGCGCTGCTGAACCGTAGGCGACGTCAGCCTGGTCGAGGAGGCCTGCCTCCTTGAGGGCATGGCCCTTTTGCACCCAGATCGCGAAATCTTCGGGGTTGGTCTCAAGGTGGTCCGCATAGTGCCGCGCCGCAGCGTCCCAATCCAGTCGCTCACGGGCAGCGTCGCCGAGATCGCGATGGCCGGCTTTTTCCGAGCGGTTCGCATCCGGTGCACCGTCGACCGGCCTTACCAACATTTGCAGCCAATTCTTCATGCTTTAATCCCCCAGATCGGTCGGTCGGACGCCTTAATGGGTGTAACCGGATTGGCAACCCCTTTCAGCGCTACGGGTCTGCGGTCGGAGAAAAGATCGAACACGCCCCTGTCCTGCACTGGCGGTTGCTGGCATGACAGGCAGCCTTTTCCTGTCTGGCATGGCTGAGTGCCGGGCCAGTTCGCCCATCATAAAGGATAGCCATCGCAATGATCGGCTCGGTTTTCCAATGCAATATCTGCGGTGCCGACTCTGTCTTCAATCCGGAGGGGGATTGGCGCGAGGCACCTTCCTGTGAAACTTGCGGTTCTTCGGTTAGGATGCGCGGCATCATCGATGCGCTGCTGGAGAGGGTCACCGGCAAGTCGCAGGTATTGTCGGCCATGGAGCCTAGGCCACTTTGTGGCGCGGGGCTCAGCGACTGGACCGGTTACGCCGATCGCCTCGCCTCGATCTTTGATTACACCAACACGTTTTATCATCAGGACCCGCGGGTCGACATCACCGCGCCCGGCGAGGCGTGGCTGGACAGGCTGGACTTCCTTATCTCCAGCGATGTGTTCGAGCACGTGCCGGTCCCTGTCGAGCGCGCCTTTTCTGGCAGCTTCGCCATGCTAAGGTCTGGCGGCATCCTTATCCTTACAGCTCCCTACGGCGATGATGAGGCGACGGTGGAGCATTATCCTGACATGCAGGATTTTGCCGTTGCCCAAGTGGCCGGGGACTGGGTTGTGGTGGTGCGCAATCGCGACGGGTCCACCGTGCTGGACACTGCGCCTGTGTTCCATGGCGGCCCGGGCACGACGCTGGAGATGCGCGTCTTCGGCCTGGCGCACCTAGCCTATCTGCTGGCCGAGGTTGGGTTCGTCGACATCAAACTGCATGAGGATGCGGTCCCGCAATGGGGCGTGTTTCAGCCCCACCGATACGGTTTGCCAATCAGCGCGCGCAAGCCCTGATCGGTCCGATGTCGGGGGTGGGACCACGGCTATTGTCGGTAGCGGACCGCCGTTCTATCTCTCGGGCTCGTCAGACGCTTTGCTCGGAGTCACCATGAAAGCGCGCACCTCCGACACCTTTGCCCAGCCCCGGTTGGTCGCGGCCTCCGACGCCGGTCTGCCGGCAACCCCTGCCGCCATGGCCCTGAGCGATGAACAGTACCGGTTCTGGGACGACAATGGCTATCTGGTGCTGAAGGGTGCGCTCGACCCTGATCAGGTCCGCGAGATTCTGGCCATGGTCGATGCCGAATGGACGGAGCGGGAGGGCAACGACCATCTGGTCGACATCCTGTCCGGCGAGGACGCCTGGAAGTCCTTCCAGCTCAACGAGGCCCGGCCCGAGCATCGGCGCGAGGTCTACAAGCTGAACAACCTGTTCCTGCGGCGCGAGCGGCTGCGCCGCATCGCCCTGGCCCCGGTCATCAAGGACGCGCTGCATGGCATACTCGGTGGCGAGCCGCTGATCTGCAATTCGCTGAATTTCGAGCGCGGCAGCCAGCAACCCTTTCATCTGGACACCTGGTACATGCCGCCCCCGGTCGAGGGCATGATGGTTGCGGCCAACATCGCGCTGGAGCCGATGACCCCCGACAACGGGCCCTTCATCTACTATCCCGGCAGCCACAAGATCCCGGTCTGGCGCTTCTCGCACGGTCTGCTTAACATCATCGAGGACGAGCGCGAGGCGTGCGAGGCCTATCTGAACGCCGAGGTCGAACGGCGGGGGCTGAAGGCCGAGACCTTTTCATGCGAGGCCGGCGACGTCTTCCTGTGGCACGCCCAACTCTATCATGGCGGCTCGCCGATCCGCGACATGAGCCAGACCCGCAACAGTCTGGTGATCCACTACTGGCGCAGCCAGGACCTGCCGGCCGAAATGGTAAGGACCGATGCCAGCGGCGACTACCTGGCCCATACACTCCGGGGCGAGATCGCGGCATGATTGTGGCTTGAGCGACGCAGAGACGCTTTTGGATCATTCGTCAGTATCGCGCGATGTTCAGGGGATATTGTTCAGGGGATATCTCGCGCATCTGTCGGGCGACCACGACGACCTGATGCAACTTCTTTTGGTCCCGATTTGTCGGAGCTCGACTTTTTGTGACGAGGACTCGGTGCCGGCAGATTGGGGGTTGATGCGGCGGGGGGGAACGGCTAACGGCCCATCTGGCTGCATTTAGGGAGGCGGGCGGTGAGCGGAGTACTTCTCGTTGAAACGCGGCGGTTCTCTGACGCCCGGGGCTGGTTCTCAGAGACCTATTCTGAAGCAAAGTGGAATGCGCTGGGTGTAACGCCCCGGTTTGTTCAAGACAACCAGTCAAGCTCGACCTTTATCGGTACAATCCGCGGTATTCATTTCCAGTCTCATCCACGTGCACAGGCGAAGCTAGTCCGTTGTGTTCGTGGTCGGATCATTGACTACGCCGTTGACCTGAGAAAAGGCTCGCCTACCTACGGCCAAGTTGCATACGCTGAACTGTCAGGCGAGAATGCAAAGCAGCTTTATGTGCCCGTCGGCTACGGCCATGCGTTCATAACGCTCGAGCCTGAGACCGAAGTCGCCTACAAGGTTTCCGACGTGTACGCTGCAGAGTGCGACGGCGGGGTCGCCTGGGACTGCCCCGATATCGGCATCGATTGGCCCCTGCCGCCAACGGGCGCGGTCCTGTCCGACAAGGACCGCGCCCTGCCGCGTCTGGCCGACTTCGACAGCCCGTTCGCCTATGATGGTGTCCCCATGGCGGCCACCGGCAATCTGGGCTAGGCCGCCACGCTCACCAAAGAGGCCTTCATGCGTATTCTTGTCACCGGCGGCGCCGGATTCATCGGCTCGGCTCTGGTTCGTCGCTTGATTCAGCATACCGAGCACGAGGTGCTGGTGTTCGACAAGCTGACCTATGCCGGCCTGCTGAGTTCGCTGGAGCCGGCGGCGACTTCGAACCGCTACGGCTTTGTCCAGGGCGACATCTGCGACGCCGAGGCCGTGCGCGCCGCCATCACCGACTTCCGGCCCCAGGTCATCGCCCACCTGGCCGCCGAGAGCCACGTCGACCGCTCGATCGATGGCCCCGGCGAGTTCGTCCAGACCAATGTGGTCGGCACCTTCACCATGCTGCAGCAGGCGCTGGGCTACTGGCGCGGACTGGAAGGCGAAGAAAAGTCGAGCTTCCGCTTCCACCATATCTCGACCGACGAGGTGTTCGGCTCTCTGGGTGAGACCGGCCTGTTCACCGAGACCACGCCCTACGATCCGCGCAGTCCCTATTCGGCGTCCAAGGCCGCGTCGGATCATCTGGTGAGCGCCTGGGGCCATACCTACGGCCTGCCGGTCCTGATGACCAACTGCTCCAACAACTACGGGCCCTATCACTTCCCCGAAAAGCTGATTCCCCTGATCATCATCCGGGCCCTGAACGGCGAGCCCCTGCCGGTCTATGGCGACGGGTCCAATGTGCGCGACTGGCTGTTCGTCGACGACCACGCCCGCGCGCTCCAGGCGGTGTTCGAGCGCGGTCGCCCGGGCCAGACCTATAATGTCGGCGGTAATGCCGAGCGGCGGAACATCGAGGTCGTGCGCGCCATCTGCGCCAGTCTGGATGCGAAACGCCCGCGCCCCGATGGCAAGCCCTATGCCGACCAGATCACCTTCGTCACCGACCGCCCGGGCCACGACGCCCGCTACGCCATCGACGCCACCAAGATCCGCGACGAACTGGGCTGGGAGCCGTCGGTCACCTTCGAGACCGGCATCGAACAGACCGTCGACTGGTATCTGAACAATCGCGACTGGTGGCAGGCCATCCTGGACGGTCGCTACCGGACCGAGCGGCTGGGCGTGTCGAATGGCTGATGCGCCCGTCGACATCCTGATCACCGGCGGGGCCGGGCAGGTCGGGCTGGAGCTGGCCCGCGCCCAATGGCCCGCGCAGGTTCGGCTGCATATGCCGACCCGCGCGGAGCTGGATCTCGGCGACGTCGATGCCGTGCGCGCCGCGTTCGCGGCGACCCCCTTCCAGGCCGTTATCAACTCCGGTGCCTATACGGCGGTGGACAAGGCCGAGACCGAAGTGGCGGCCGCCTTCGCCGCGAACGCCCTCGGCCCGGCGATCCTGGCCGAGGTCACCCGGGCGGCGGGTATTCCTCTGATCCAGGTGTCGACCGACTACGTCTTCGACGGCTCCGGCGAGCGGGACTATGCCGAGACCGATCCGGTCGGGCCGCTGGGCGTTTACGGGGCGTCCAAACTGGCGGGCGAGGTGGCGGTCACGACCGGAAATCCCCGCTCGGTGGTGATGCGCACCGCCTGGGTTCTGAGCCCGCACCGGGCGAACTTCCTCAAGACCATGCTGCGCCTCGCCGTCGACCGACCGGCCCTGCGCGTCGTCGAAGACCAGACCGGCTGCCCGACCTCGGCCCGCGACATCGCCGAGGCGCTGAAGACCATCGCCCTGCGGATGATCGAGGATCCGGAGGCCCCGACCGGGATCTTTCATTTCGTCAATGCGGGCTCCACGAGCTGGGCCGGGCTCGCGCGCGAGATCCTGGCGCTGAGCGCGGCGCGGGGCGGACCCTCGGCCGAGGTTGAGGGCATCACGACCGCGGACTATCCGACCCCGGCACGGCGCCCGGCCAACTCCCGCCTCGACACCTTCAGGATCACCCGCGACTATGGCATCACGCCGCGTCCCTGGCAGGACGCCGTGGCCGAGATCGTCGCAGAGCTCATACCGGAGACGACCCGATGAAAGGCATCATTCTGGCCGGGGGCTCGGGCACGCGCCTGCATCCCATGACGCTGGTCACCTCCAAGCAGCTGATGCCGATCTACGACAAGCCGATGATCTACTATCCGCTGTCGACCCTGATGCTGGCCGGCATCCGCGAGGTGCTGATCATCTCCACCCCGCGCGACGTGCCCAGCTTCCAGGCGCTGCTGGGGGACGGATCGAAGTGGGGCATGGACATCCAGTATGCGGTCCAGCCCAGTCCCGACGGCCTAGCCCAGGCCTATATCATCGGTGCCGATTTCGTCGCCGGCGGCCCGTCATCGCTGATCCTGGGCGACAACATCTTCTACGGCCACGGCATCATCGACCTGTTCACCAGCGCCATGGCCCGGCCCTCGGGCGCAACGGTTTTCGCCTATCATGTCAATGATCCGGAACGGTATGGCGTGGTCGAGTTCGACGCCGGCATGCGGGCCCTGTCGATCGAGGAGAAGCCGCCGGTGCCCAAGAGCCACTGGGCGGTCACCGGGCTCTATTTCTACGACGAGCAGGTGGTCGACATCGCTGCCAACCTGAAGCCGTCGGCGCGGGGCGAGCTGGAGATCACCGACGTCAACCGCGAATACCTGAACCGGGGCCAGCTGTCGGTCGAGATCATGGGCCGGGGTTTCGCCTGGCTGGACACCGGCACCCCCGACAGCCTCCTGGAAGCCGCCGAGTTCGTGCGCACCCTTGAAAAGCGCCAGGGCTTCAAGATTGCCTGTCCCGAGGAGATCGCCTTTGATCAGGGCTTCATCGACCGGGCGCAGATGGAGGCCCTGATCGCCGCCCTGGGCCCGGGCGACTATGGACGGTATCTGCGCGACACGGTTCTGGAGCGGCGCTGATGACGGGTCCGGGCCGGGTGCTCGCCCTTGCCTGTTTCGGGGCCGTGGCGGCCTGCGCGCCTGTCCCGGCTCCATCTGGGATGCCGGACCCGACGGCGTTCCTGATCCAGATGGTTTGCGTCGATGCTCGCGATCGGCCCATCTTCGCCGACCCGGTCGGATGCCCCGATAGCCGCAGGAAGCTGCGTCCCGGCGAGCCCCTGCCTTATCACAAGGTCGATGTCGGCGATTACCAGATCAGCGACAGCTTCCCCGTCGAGGACCCCGGGGGGCGCACCCTGGGGGTCCAGACCTATTTCTTCACCGACGCCTTTGACCTCGACCCCGCCTTTCCGCGTCAGGTGCGGCTGGACCCGGCGCGGGGCGGCTACAACATCATGGGCACGGAGGGCGGCTGGGTCTCGTTTCGCGGCACCTCGGACCCCGGCACCTACTGGCAGCCGTGGTGGAGACCGGACTGCGACCTGGGCGGATGGCGGCTGTTTCCGGACGGGCCGCGCGCCTTTCGGGGCGGCGAGGCGGCGTCGCCCACCACCTTTGCGCCCGGCTGCGAGGGCCGGATCCGCACCAATGCCGCCACGGTCGAGTGGGCCTTCGTCCCCGACCACCCCTATGTCGTCGACCCCGAAGATGACGCAAGGACCCGGCGGCTCGACTCGATCCGTGTCCGTCACTTCGCGGGTGGCTACGGGTCGATGGAGACCAATTGGTTCACGCGCGAATATGGCGCGACGCGGTGGGAGGCCTGGCGCCCGGGCACGGGCCTGACGCCGGCGTTCCTGAAGGCCCGCTGCCCCGCCTCGGTCTATGACCAGAGCTTCCACGGGCGGCCCTTCTCCATGGTCGACTGCCGTACCTGGACCACCCTGATCGCGCCAGAGGGCGGGGCGTAGGACCCGGACGGGGCCTCGGCGATCGACCCGACGATCCGCACCTTCCCGGTCGACCCGCTGTATCTGGGCGGAAACCGGCTGATGAACACTCACATCGGCGGGCCCTATGTGCCGGACGGGGAGCGGGTCTGCGACCCGCGCGGCTGGGACAGCGAGGGGGAGGGGGCCCCGCTGATCCATGGTCAGGTCACCACCGCCCCGTGGAACGGCAACGGGGCCTGCGTGCGCACGATCCGCGTCGGGGCCCTGCCGGTTCAGGACCATGGCCAGACCATCGATGCGCCCCCGCCCGGCGACTACCGCTTCGGGGCCAGCCTGTTCGCGCCCGGTCTGGCGCACGGCGAGACGGCCCGGGCGGAGATCGTGGTGGTCCAGAGGGACGCCGCGGGCCGCACCGTGGCGACGGAGCGGCTGCCGGTTCAGGTGATCGACCGGTTCCGGACCTTCGAGGGGCGGGTGAGCGTGGTGGCGGGCGCGGCGGAGGTCCGGCTGTCGATCCGCCTGCTGACGGCCGGGGCGGAGGTGGCGGTGACGGGGGCGTATGTGGCGGGGGCGGGGGACGGGGCGGGATCATGAGCCGGGGCTGGTTCG
>Ga0247843_1006996_pt1 | contig 14230 bp, 8 predicted proteins | sample LaCruzMarch2017__FD_192420 | JGI IMG/M metagenome (GOLD analysis project Ga0247843, IMG submission 192420) | Freshwater microbial communities from meromictic Lake La Cruz, Castile-La Mancha, Spain - LaCruzMarch2017_8m | ecosystem: Environmental > Aquatic > Freshwater > Lake | place: Spain...
AAACAAAATCCAACCATCCTACCAACCTTCTTCTTCTTCCTATATGTACCATCATCTAAGCTAATAATTCTCGTCGTGAACATCCAGCTGGACCGCAGAGACCACCAAGTGCATCTAGGCCTCGAAAATTCAGTCAAGGAAGTCGTTTGCATTCCTAAAAGATGATGGATGTTGATATGATTTGTACATTAAATCCGTCGATGATGTACGCATGACATTGATGAGCAGGATGAGAATATTAAATAATTAATCACACTTAAAAAAAGTCGTTTTGCACTCTAACTATGACACAACATATCTAGTTGCACCTTTCAGCTGCTTTTGTCCGATTTTTCTCAGTCTTAGATTGACTTGATTCGCTTGAATAGCACATGGTTAATACCATTGGGCTGCTAAGAATTATAGACTGATTCCTGCACGATGTACATACTCACCGTGATTTGTACATTAAATCCGTCGATGATTCATGTATGCCATTGATAAATTAATATGGGAAGGAGAACAGGATCCACAACATCCCGCCATTTCCATTGTTCAGAACCACCATCTCTCGACTAATAAAGAAGTATAATGATGGTCCGATCACACAGAGAACGACAACGCCCTCGTCGTCGTCTAGTGCTTACGACATGGTGCGGTTGCCTCATACTCGCGGCGACAACCACCACCACTACACGGGCATTCCATTCCACGCTCTCATCGATTTCAACAACAGTCACACAAAGTACGATTGCAGTAACATCATCACTGACGGTACCACCACAACCATTCATATCCTCCTCCTTCACCACACGGCTGCATATGTCATCGCGCAAAGGCAATCGCGGTTCCGCCAAGGCGGTATCAACCAACACATCGAAACGCACACGTCCACAAGTGAATGATGTATTATCCTCCATCACGAGTCCACCATCCTTCCCATACTCGGTCGACCCCGCCGACCTACCCCCCGGACCGGCGAGCGATGATCCATTAGTCCCATTCGTGCATACCATAGTCAAGGCCGCCGATATGAGAAAGGCATCCGACATATCCGCCGTGCGCGTTACGCCCTGCACGTCATTGACCAACTTCGTGATCATTATCACCGGAACGAGCCGACCGCAGAATCAGGCGATCGCCAATGCCATCGTCAAGGATGTCGAGCAATATCACAGCGGTATGCGATGTTTGGGCAATGGTATACCCGAGGGCAGTGCCGACTCGGGTTGGATATTATTAGATTATGGCGATGTTATGGTACATGTCATGACGCCGAAAAGTCGACTGTTTTATGATATGGAAGGGGTGTGGCGTAAACGTGGTGGAGAAAGTTTAGACTTGAGTAATGTCTTAGTTGGAGAGGATGGTGGTAATAATAGTAGTAGTAGGGAATTGTCGAGTGATAGCAGTGGTGGTGATGATGATGATAATTTTGCCTTTGATGGAGAGGATGATGAAGATGATGAGGAGGAGGATGATGAGGCGTATGATGATGATGATGAAGATGATGGTACACTGACGTCTATGAGGGAACGATTAAATGTGGAGAAGGAGATTGATCCATTTTGGTCGTAAAAATGAGTGGATGATTCATCCTGGTTGATGTTGTTAATTGATTAAAGTTTTACTTTTAACGGATCAATATTATGTTTTTCTTACTTGCAGATACTAGAGAGGATGGATACCAGAATAATGTCATTACAAAACTCCTTACTTATTCTACATTTTCGATGCCTACCACATCACATAAACATCTTGATTGATTGGACCTTCTCCCCTTCAACTCCTTGCTAGTAATTAATGGTGCAAAAAATTCAGTGTGACCAATGCCAGGCTTGAACTGACGACTTTCGGATTTGGAATCCGATGCTCTACCAACTGAGCTAATTAGCCTTCTCATTTATTTGCAGAATAAAAATTATATCATTGCAACTTTTTTGGATCTTTTCGATTTGAGTGAAGATCCAAATCGATTTGCATATCGATGAAGCAGCAACGCCAACCTTTGAGAAACGCAACCTGTACTACTATCTACTGTTGCTAACGATGCAATTCGTACGAGATTTCCTCTTCACGGATATAAATAATCATTTGGAATTTTTCCAATACATTCAGAATCTTGACACGGATGATCATGTGTTGATGATCTCACTTCTCGAACGATTAGTCAACCATAATCAGCCATTAACCACCGTATCACCCTTTGACAATTCATCCCCGGCAATCCGATATCAAGCATTCTCACACTGTCCTTCGTCGAGACTGCTCCTTAATGCGGCAGCACCACCGTCAGGATATGGCTCTACTAATGATGCACCAGGATCGAACAATGGTGCATCACACATCAACATCGATAAACGCAAGTTGCTCGGTCGGACCGTCAGTACTGTACTCCCACAGCCTGAAAACATCAAGAAACCCCTCCGTATAGCCAAGGGTTATGCCGCATTACTTAATCTACACGATCATCAATACAACGTATACGAATATGCATATCTAATCTCCTCAGTCCCATCATCGAATGATGTCTCCAAGAGAACCAGCTTTATGGCAATATTCGCATTCGTTTCACAGGTGGTGTTCTTCTTTGCATTGAGTCAATATAACATAATGAGTTTACAGGTCACAATTGATCCTACAGAATCCTACTTTTTATGGATTGTGTTCATTATGATTGCTTCCAGTGCCATGTTTGGACATACATTGATGAATCAATTCCACGATGCGACGAATTTTAATACTTCCATGACATTTCTGCGTGAGGAACAGGCAGCTGAGATTGAACGTATGGAGCGTGACATGTCGACGAAACATTCGCCGTCGACTTACACCTACGCACGAACGTTAAACGGGCCAAAGATATATTTGATGATGAATATACTCATCAACAAATTCTTAGGAATGGCAATCTTCATCTTCAATGTGTACTTTATCATGACTGCGTCTGATCCAACAAGTGCCTCGTACAATGCGGTCCTGCTGACATTCATTATCGAGATTGATGAAATATTCAAACCGAATTGGAGTGACAGTAAAGTCCAAAATCTTCTGGCAGAAATTTTGATGGATTATTGCTTAGCCAAGGCATTGTTGGAGAATTCGAATGAAACTACTACTGCCGGTGAGCAAGAAGGTATTCACGTGGAGCGTAGAGGTCCAGCACTGCAAGTGGAGGTTGCCAAATTCTACATTGAATTGTTCCCAGGTTTTTGGTCCGACTATGATTTGGAGGAGATTGAAGATGACTTTGGCACCAGTATTGGTAGTGGTGGTCTCAGTTTCCGCAACTCAGAGCCAGGAGGAAAAGTGAATGATGGAAGATTTTCGGTTGTTGTCTATTCTTCTGCCGAGGATGAGGTATCAAACACTACGATTAGTTACAATCGTACTGTGTACAATGTCAAGGGGTCGCGTGCTGGTGAATTGTATGAGGCTTTTTCGACATTTCATTGCTTGAGGAATTTCCGTGAGACTCTCGTCGAAGTGCCTAGTCGCACGTGAATGGAATTTATGAACACCAGAGGTAGGAGCGACAATAAGTGGGGAGGCAGTGCATTTACTTCTTGTAGGATATGACGGGGGAATGTACAGAACAGTCAATTGTTTAAAAGATGAATATGTGTTTGTATTGTAAAAATAGACAAATTTGAGGTAATAAAAGGACTTGACGAATAGAGAAACTTGCTAGAAGACCTTATTCCGATTTAGAGAGACCCCAGTCAGCAAAAGAATAATTACTTCTAGTTTACTTTAAAGGGAACATATAAAATCATAGGTAATCAGAGTCATCCTCAGCAACAACAGTACCAGGCCCATGGCTCTCGTCACCTTCATAGTAAATACTCCTTGGAACGTTGCAGATCTTCGGATACACTTCAGGCGACGGCGACAGCCCCCTGTTGGGAATGCAAATCCAGGTGTTGCGCGGAGGGAGATCACTATCGTCATCATACGAAGCAGCAGCAGCATAGAAATCGATATCTTTGGTTGTCCCAGGATGAGAATTCATCGGAACAATTGAAATATACCACCTCCTTGTGTTGTCTGTGAGTTTGCATCTAAAGAGAGAAAACTCCTCATCTCTACCTTCGTAGAAGCACCGCTTCGTATACTTGGAAACATCATCGTATGACCCAGCTCGTATGTATATCCCATTAATCTCAGAGGTTCCACTATTATGTACAATCATCTCACGGACTAAATCATCCTCTTCGTCGGATCTAGAGTCTTCATCTAAATATGATTCATCATCGGCATTTGGATCATGATTTTGATGAATGGGTATGTTTTGATGCCCCCCGCCACGCCGGCCAGAACGATCACTCCTTGACTGCAATATATTTTCAGATTCGGGGTGGTCCTCGTCGGGCTGGATCCAGGAACAGAGAGATCGGTGCCTCGACATCCAATTCGCTACTACAGGTTGTTTAGCGAGTAGTTTTATCAAGTCGGTATAATTAGCAACAAAATTCCGTACACGATACTCGTTGGGATAACGGAAATGAATGCGTTTAGGTTTCGTTATCAAACCATCGTGTCGTTCATCGGAATCGTCGTTGATCATTATTGTTGTAATGCGCTCTTGCTGTTTCTCGTCGGGAATTGCTATGAGCGTCTGCAAAATCTGTACCAACACATAAGAAAAAGAAAAGTAGTGAGTGACGTAACAGGTGAAGAACGTGGATTTCACGCGAGACAGAATTGACTAACCGAGATCATCAATTTATTATGGCTGTCACCCTGATTTCCTCTTCCCCAAACCTCACGTTCGATACGGTCATGGATAATGTAAAGCGACTCAGTTATTAACTCAGTCGAAGTCCTACCAATTGAACACGCGGCCAAAATGTACTCAGTCATGCCAAGGTGTACGTTAGCGCAATTCAAAAGGTGGAGATGCGTCAATCCCATCTCAGTGAAACGGTGGATTTTAGACAGACTTGTACGATTCATTGCGACATCATGGGCAATGCTCTCACAATAAGGTAATAGGGGTTTCGTACCGTTACTTTCATCACCATATATGCAATCGTAGTGCCGACGTGAAAGATCTGGTCGGAAACCGAAGACAGCGAGTTCGTAATGAACCTGAGGAGATTAAGAGATATTATCGCATTCAATAGGGGGTCCAGTTCATAAACAAAATGCATGAGGAAGATCGATAAACTTACCTGCAGCTCGTTTTGGAGCACTGTTTCACGGTAATATGCCAAGAATCCTTTCAGTGTCAGCATCCCATCAACTGCGTGTTTGCTGAAGAGTTGATCAATTCTCTGAGTTGGGACATTATGTCCACATCGCTGCAAGTAGTTCTGTATGTCACGTAAAACCATACCACTTGAATCATGGGGGTTCGATTCCTCAAAAATAGTTGTCAGTGCCGCTACGGCACGTGGAGTCAGGTTACGAATATTTCTGCCTCTATTGGTTTCGCCTGTATCAAAACAAATGGGTTCTTGTTTGATCCATGGAATCCCGAGGAGATATCCAATCGCGTCCCACACCAAATGTCCATTATGAGAATTACTCATTCCAAGACTATTCGACGAAAAAGTCTCTTCCCTTGATATTGCATCGACTACATCGTGGCTGATGGAAGATCCAGGAAATAAGATTCTAAGGGTGATATGCCCATTATCTCGAGCCAGAAGGCAAGCCAAACGTGCTATAAAGTGAGCTTCGACCATGGCGGAACGAAGATTGCCACTCGCCGTGGCAAGTTCCCTAATGAAGAAACACAAATCTATATTGGCCTGGTGGTACCGGGGTGACACCTCAACGAGTTCTGAAAGATAAGAAATTATGATACCAATGCTGGTAGCGGTCACTCCAATTTTCGCGATATCTTCTAGCGGACGCATGTCCTGTTGAATTAATCTGGTTGGTAATGTACCACCACGTTGTCGTTTGCTAATCCAATGCTTCTCCAATTCTGAAACCTGAGTCGACCAACTCTGCGTCCAGGATTGAAGCAACATTTGCTCAGACGGGTTCCTCAACAACGAAGATATCGCGACTACGAATATGTGCAAAGCAGTCCTTCTTGACCCTTCATCTGGACATTCAATTGAGTAAGCACGGATCCAATTCTCATACACTTGGTGAGTTCGTTTGGCCAGGTCGGAAACAAACATAGCAGTGATCTCGCACGACGAAATAAATACCCCCATCAAAATTTTAGACCAGTCTTCTAATGCAATCTTTTTTAGTGGCAAGTGAAAAAGAATATCAAACACAAAAGACAGCGACATTCGTACTGCATCCACGCGCCACGATTCAAGCCCTGTACCCGCTAAAAATGTAGACGGTGACGATGCTGGGGTGATATCCATACTGTCGTCCACACCCTTTGATTGCTTGCTTCCAGCACAAATTTCAAGAATTTCTTTCATAAAATTTTGGAACTCCTCTGTCAGGAGGAATGCTTGCCAACTATGGGATGAGTTTGAGCTCCTTACTTCCGGTTGGAAAACGTCATACCCATTAGAGTATTCTAGATTCAACAGAGCTGCATTTGTCTCATCAACCATAGGCGCATCAGCAGTGGTACTTTCAAACTGTTCGGGCTTGACTTTCTCATAGAACAGCATAAGAGCATTTGCAAATTGCTCTCTTTCAACAGTGTGAGTATTGCCATTCAGAAACTTGGTTTCATTTTTCACTTTGCCGCCAAAGCATTCGTGCTCTATTGAGGCTGTGTCGAATGGAGTCACATCTTCGTCGTCAAATCTGTACCATTTTGCAGATATTCGATCTTTAACAAAACTGTAATAATGTCCCCCTTGCGCAACTCCTGCATGTACAAGGACTCCCGTCAATCGATACTCGTAATCTTCATCTGGCAGTATGCTAAGCGGATCTTCTTCTTCGGCACCATCTTTTGTTTCACTTTCTTCCAACTCCATCATGGAACCAAGTTCACTCTTAGTGTCTTCTTCGTGAGCCTTAGCCGCTGCTTCGAGAACTTCCTTTGCTTGAAGCGTATACTTTTTTACATTAAGTGACTCTCCAAATTCACAGCGACTGTTAAGTTTGACAGTTTCAAAAGTAGTATAATCCAAGTCGAATCGTTTTAGGGAGAGAACAAGTACATCGGGAAGTGAGGATATAGCAGTTCTCAGGACAGTATTTTGTTTGACTTTGCAAAATTCACACAACACTTTATTATCGCCTTCCATAATTTCATCTTCGCACATGGCCGCTAATGCCTCATGGATGCTTGATTTGTTACGAATTTGACAATCGATGTTCATCATATGCTCTTCCCGGTTTGACTGCGAATAAAAGAAAACACGAAGAAACAGATACATTGTAAGAAAATTTCTTGATCATCATATTCATATAGTAGCAAAGTTCACCTCACCTTTAAACCACACTCCCTGCATATTTTTTGTGTCGTCTTTTTCATTCCAAAGGTATTCGCTAGGAACTTGAAATGCGAAGGAGACCACTTCTTTAAAGATATCTCAAGTCTGTCTAACAACTTCATTGCAAATTCTGACGCATCGTTTTGCTGCCACACGTCGAACTCCAATTTGAGACAGTGACTCGCCTCAACGAGCGCACGAGGATCAAAGCACCTACCCCGCGCTTCATCCAAGTTCACAAATGTGCGCTGCACCTCTTCTAATAATTTCCGTGAAGAGCACTCGTCAGGTGTCTCAAGAACCTCCGGTGACGTTGCTTGTAATTCGGCATCTGCTCCGTCATTTTGTGACGATCCATCAGTAGCTGCTGCCGGCCTGTTCGTGCTCAAAACAATCTCAAACGCACCAGTTTCTTTGCCAGGACGACCCGCGGTCAAAGTGTATTCCTCAGGTAAATCTAGGGGTAAGTTGCTTACATCGATCGCGTGCATCGGTTGCTGTTGATGGTGATGTCCCAGTGCAGATGTGATAATTTTTATTGGGCAGTAATTGATGGTGTGCATACCCGTGACTTCGTTGTAACAGGAGACCGTAGCATCGTACTTATTCCCATTCTCCCAGTGCACCAAAATCTTCTTTCCTACCAATGCACTCCCCTTTGCGACAGAACCACCACCAGAGGATCGTACTATTGTCGGAATTTTGGCAGAGCACAAGCTTTTACGTAGTGCTGGCATCATAAATAGCTGCTGTAGGACCGAATTCATGTAGCATGTGCAACCCTGATTCTTCAGCCCAGAGTATCGAACAGAATTTGCATTCCGAGAAGAACTACATCTATCATCAACCGTTGCATTCTGACCCCATCTATGACGTAGCGTTGGAGACACGTTGGCTATTATTCCATTGATTTTTTGAGATAGAATACGATAACCTGTACCCCCACTACATGCTTGTGCGGCGGCGCTTATTACGTCAAAGGCAAGCTGGCGAGAAACCTTATCGCAGCAAATCGGTGGCGATCCTGATGCCAGTGGTGAAGATATGAATCCATCAAAGATTGACCCGATCAAGTCGACGACAGCCTTGTCCTTGCCACTCATACTTTCCAGCTCCCACTGCCCACCGGCCGTAGAAGAGACTTCACCAGACCATGGAATTATATTGAGACATTTAATGATATGGCTCGATCCCTCCACGAGAAACCCGCCGTAATCTCCATGGTCGACTTCAATGAGAGCAATGAGAAGCTTTAAGCAGCCACATAGAACTCCAGTGCTATGATCAATAAAGGCATTTTCACTATTTGGGCCAGGACACGATGCAAGCTTAACGCAAACAGCCATCCCCAACTCTCGCAGCTGTGCAGCATTATCTGTACGATTAACAGAATTCACGAGCTTCAGCAGTACAGAAAAGAACTCTTCAGAACCATCCGTAAAAGGATCGACACTCTTGAGCGATTTGACAAGCCAAGAGAATGCCGATGCTGAGAGGAGAGGAATCGCCAGAATCATCTCTTCAGCACTTTTCCTAATGCTCACAGATGAACGGATACTTGTGGATGCCAATGAGCCAGATCCCTTCCATAGCAATACTGATGTGAGGAATGTCTCAGCGGCGTTGTCTGCCAACGATGTAAAGTCCTCCAATACTGCCGAGCCACCAGACTCAAGCATCAAACGTGCTAGTTTGAGAACCCTCACAATTGCGTTATGAGACACACCACAATCATGAATTGTAATGGAAACGAGACTCTCCAGGAATTTGCTCATCGTTGCGTCATTTTTCTCGGCAAATGAAGCAATCAATTTCCTTCCTTCTTCAGACAGCACGTTATCATTAAAGAAGCATTCTCTGATGATTCGTAATGCACACTCGTTGCCCATTTTGTTTCGTTGTCCCATATCAGTACTCTTGCCACTGATGATGAAGAGACGTAAAACCGAATCAAAACCACCCGATTGAATGAAATATGAACGAAATACTTTCGCCCTATCAGACATGGATTGAAAAAGTTCACCTGCGATATCTTTGGGTAAGCTCGAAAACATGACGGGTGCCGGACGTAAGAATGAATCGAGTATTTGCATCACGTATACTGAGCGCTCAAAGTGACAAAAGTCCAATAGGGAGGACCAGTCGTATACGTCATCGGTTGATTCGATGGCCATCTCATCAACTCTTGGATTTACTTGTGTCTCGGACGTGATAGAGCAAGCCCGATGAACGTTGACAATCATTCCAGAATTGGTCGGCATTGAAGATAGTAGGTCCCACGCGAGAGAGTGAGTATCTGCGCCCTTTCTATCTCGAGTTCTCTTGCTATTATCATTCGTTGTCACCTCGGTCATCACCGGAAGCGATTCCAACACCGAAATGAGCATATCAAAAAATGAGTTGGACGAACCATCTGGTCCATTGCTTGAAAATAAACCAGTCAAGTCAAGCGATGTTAGGGGCGCTGGTGAAGGTATCAGTGCCTTAGGAGAAAAAAGTGGCTGCTCCCTGTTTGGGTCGTGAGGGACATCAAATTGTACTGAACTACTATTGGAGTTACCACTGTTTCCCATGGCATTATTTGTAATAACCTTGTCGGAAAGCAACGCTATTATCTCACTACCCTCCATTATGCCCAAATCACCAGCCAGCGTGGTATCTGGCATATTATTAATACGTGGCGGCTCTAAATTGCTATTCGCAATGCGCCGCTGGCCAGTCAAATTGTTCAGTTTCGTCATTGTCTCATCGTGTTTGCAATACGCGGCAATTTGACTCTTAATAGAGGCTAGGGTTTGGAGCGGATGGATCTCCAGTGAGAAGCGCTCAGACTGCGTGTTCATGTTTCGGGATGAGCTTTCCCCGCCGTCGTTCGATGGAGAGCCATGGTTATTTCCAACCCCCCGAAATGTAGCTTTGGCTATAATCGACACGGTATTGCACGCATAGACTCCCCTCAGTCCGTGCGGAACAAGATTCAAGTACTCCTCTACGGAAGGCGGCGATGTGCTCGCTAATCCTCCCTGTTGTTGAATTTGGAACATTGTATTCAGTCGTTCCACAACAGCTCCAACACTACAACCCAAATTATGACACTGATCGATGGCCGCGCTTAGAATACGAATGCAACGTTCTGCACTCCGTTCCGACGATCGATTCCCAGCACTGAGGCCCTCTTTCACTTGCACTAGACAGTTGAATATTCGTTGGGAAAATTGGTCACCGTCTTTCTTTTCGCCCTCAGACGCAAGAGCCGCAATAGGTAATACAGAGATACGTTTGTTATTATACATTGCCAAGAGGTCATTCATTGCGTGCGATGCCACGACATCATTTCCTGCACTCAGACATATCCTCCAGAGTGCATCTGTTGTAAGTGACGAAAAACGTGCTTCTTTTGCATCAAATTGTTGAAACGATTGATATGCCATATCATTCATATCTTCCCATCTAGGACCACCTGTATCGGCACAAAATAGATTCTCGAATATGTATACATTATCGAGAAAACAGGGAGAAAGATGTTCTATATTGTGCATGGAATTTTCAGGCCGCAGGGGATTGTCGAGAGTCTTGGAAGAGTCCGCCAAAAACATCATCACTAACTCTCTATCAATGGGTTGATCACACATGTTCCACAAGTGCATCAGCTGCTCACTTGACATATACATCTTAATAGTATTATCCAACCAGACTGCATTAAGTCCGTACACAAATCTAAGAATTTTCAATCGTGTCGATAATGACTGAATATGGTTGAATTCGGGGGCGGTTGAGGCGAAAGCCTTCCGCAATGGTGGCACCGTGCTGCTACTTCTTCGCTTGATGTAGCTTATCAAATCTGTAAAGATTAGCATGGGAAAATCCTGATCAGGCTTTCCAGGATTGGGACGAATGATCATCGATTCCAACTCCTCAACATTCCAAAATCCTTCCAATAGATGCTTGGCCAACTGAACCATGTGCAGTGCGTGAGCCTCGTCGACCAACCCATGTTGGTTGGGGTCAGTAATCAGCCCATTTTGGATAATTTCATCGCGTGTATGTATTAGGAATGTGATCCGTAACTTGTCCGCGGTGGGTTCATTCTTACCTATCTCGGACAAGACAAATTTCTTTATTGATTCGTAAGATTTGAGGGCTAGCGCATCTTTGTGAGAAAGAATGGCCCACTGTAGATTCAGGATAGCCTCGCGTACAGGATCTACTGCATTGGCATCGTAAGGTAAATAGACGGCACTGTCAGCCAACATTCTCTCGGCTATGGCACTGCAAAATTCAGATACCTCGGCAAAAAAATCGACTTGCTTCTCTACCGCCCTGGAGGACTGGGAGATATCAATTCCTGTGTGTCCACCAGAAGACAAGGACGTAGGAACACTCTGGTCCAACGAGGAACGAATGGCCTCGATAAGTGGTATGGCAAGTGAGCTCGGCAACGAGGGTAGGATACTAACGAGTAATTGATAAATTTGCGACGATACTGCCGCATCCGCCTTGTTTGTGCTTGTCTTCCACGCCAACAGGAGGTGAGACGCCTGTAGACAGTACTTACTCGTCGTTGTTGCTGGACTACTACCGGACGACTCTCCATCACTCATCATTGTCGAAGACATAGCGTTGTTACCCTCTCGACTCATCCCAGCCAGGAATTTAATCAGACCAGCACTCCGACTTATGACCTCCCGATGTATACCATCCCCCAATACCAATTCAATGACCCCATTATCTATCGCCCATATTGCCAATTGATGTTCTAATGTATTATACTCCTCACCGCGTGGTACTAACTTCCCGACTGCCTCAAGTGTGGGAGGTGGATCAGACCCCGGACGACAGGTAAACCAACCAGCCTTGCTTGGTAATCCCTCCTCTTCTCTTTTTGACTTGTGTTGATAGTAGTCCACATCCTTATCGGTCCCCGGTTGATGCTCATCGCACTCTGATAAGAACCACCATTTCTGAGATGAACGCATGGTGCATCGGAAGAGTGTGACCCTACGTAATCGACCAACAACAGCAGAAGCGCTTCCGTTGCCACGGGAGGGGATGCCCGTCTGATCTGACGGTACGACCACTGCCATCGTCGGTGGTGGTGGTTGTTGATGATGTTGTTGCTGCGGAGCTATTCCACCAATAACGTCTGCCGAATAGTCATCCACGACCACAACGCCTCCATCACCGTGATGGCTACCACCACCGACATCATTGGGTGGTTGTATCGTCTTATGATACTGTAACTCAATCCCACTCTTTACATACCCATACTGGTTCACGTGTTTATTATCAAATTCATACAATCCATTAATCAATTCAGTCCCGGCGCCCGAGACCATGTATGCACGGGGTGGAGGACGTGTACGTTCCGACTCGGTTATTATTGTTGATATTTCATCCCATCCAAATAAACGGAGTGGTAAACTTGAACTCGTGATTAGTCGTAATGATAATTCACGCCAGAAAGAAAAGTATTCGTATAATAACTTGACACCACCGCCGCCACCACCACTCCCCATGATTGATGACGACGATCCATCATCATCTCCATCGTTGTTGTTGTTGCTGTTGCTCCTGTTGGCATTAACAGCAATGGGTGGTTCAATCTCGCTCATATCTTTATATAATCGAAGTAATTCTCGCCTTAAGCCCTCAATTGTCTTCGTATCTATACGTTTTAGTGTACTTTCATCTAATAATAGTATATGTTTCATAATTGCGGTTGATACAGCACGTGTTACTGATAGTATACTATTATACTTGGATAAGACATATTCATCCGAGGTTGAGGAGGCAGTACTGTTACTTCGATCGCGTGTATTAGTATTATTATTCCCCCCACTACTACCACCACCACCATCATTGCTGCTGCTGCTGCTGCTACTACTACTGGGTAAACCATCATACAATGCACCAACGATATGAGTACATAATTCTAAATTTGGAAATGACGTAACATCCCCCACCCTGCCGTTTAAATATATACTCAACGAGGTAAAACCGCGCAATCGACGAAATACGCTAATCATGTGCAATCGTAATTCGGGCGCGCCCACCGGCGCATTCGACCATTGTCGCTGAGATTTGTAATATGTCGATTTACGACTGAATATATGTCCCAATGCCAATATCGTCGAGCACGGTCGTAAACCGATGATGCCGCCATTATTCTCGATCGCTATTCGACGTACCGCTTCCGTCGTCGATGTTTCCCCCCCCCTCCTTCCTTCCCCCCCCGGAACAGCAGAAGACCGTCGTTGCTGCTGCTGCCGTTGGATGGCGGCGGTCAACTTGGCATCGACGTCATTAACATAGTCGATGTCGTCCTTAATGATTTGTAACGCACATCGTAACGACTTTTCCACGCATTCTTTTTCCGGTTCGCCGATTTTTAACGGCTGTTGATCCAATAATATCGATACTATTTGTATCATGTACCGATCCAGGAAGTCGCGACCGGGATTGGAGGTGGGTAATGATATGGTGAGTATGGATCCATCGTCATTGGTAACATGTCTACTACTACTATTGTTGTTGTTGTTATTGGAATTATTCTCGGTCGACTTGTTGTTGTTGTTGGCGAGTGAATCCGATGATGACGAGGGGGCAAGGATCTGGGGCTGATTATGATTGCTATTATTGCTATTGGAAAATGGATTGGGCAGTGGCGGTGCTGGATATTCACGTATATGTCGTCGACCGCATTCGAGCGAATCTACCGCCTTGGCCCAAACGACTAACGTTTGTGTGCGATTTGGTGCGTTGTAATTAATTATCATGTTGTGGGTCACATATTCATAAATGCATACCATTCCGAGTTAGTTCAACGGGCGGGGGGGAGGGGGGGAATGAAAATATAAAGGGGTTTGTTCAGCCGGGGGGGG
>Ga0247843_1006997_pt1 | contig 14229 bp, 14 predicted proteins | sample LaCruzMarch2017__FD_192420 | JGI IMG/M metagenome (GOLD analysis project Ga0247843, IMG submission 192420) | Freshwater microbial communities from meromictic Lake La Cruz, Castile-La Mancha, Spain - LaCruzMarch2017_8m | ecosystem: Environmental > Aquatic > Freshwater > Lake | place: Spain...
CCGCGCGCAGGGCGGCTTCCAGGCTGGTCGCGGTGAAGCCGCCGCGATGCGCCATGAAGCCATTGCCCGCCGCGATGGAGGCGCCATGGCCATACAGCATGTCGAGCGGCGTGATCGGCCCCATCGGCGAATGATAGGCCGCCTCGGTCAGCCGGTCGGCGGCGATCAGCGCGGCGATCTGCTGCAAATCGGGCATGGTCATGGCGGCGAAGCCGTGCGGCGCCAGCACGCGGCGGAATTCTGCCAGCGCAAGCGGCACTTCGTGCGGCGGCAGATGCTCCAGATTGTGTGACGACCAGATCGCATCGAAGCTACCATCCGGCACCGCCGACATGTCGGTGATGCTCGCCACGATGTCGGGTGTCACCGCCGGGTCGATGTCCAGCCGCACTTCGGCCCAGGCGCCGGCGGGGAAGAAGATCTCGGGCAGCTTGTGCGGTGCGGCGGCGCCACAGCCCACATGCAGCACGCGTTGGGGTGATGTCGGGTCCATGCCGCGCCTCCTGCGATCGCGCGCGCACGATGCGCTGGTGGGGATGAAGGGAAGGTTTCCAGGCGCCTTCACGCTTCCTTCACGCCGGCGGCCTTTGATCGGGCCGCCCCACCGCGAGGAAGCGCCCGTGACCGACCTGACCGAGACCCTGATCGCCCCCGAGGCGGCGCTGGTGGCACCCTTGCGCCGCGCCCTGGCCGCCGCCATCGCCGCCCCCATCGCGCGCGAGACCGGCTTCTACGCGATCGAGGGCATGTCCGGCGCACGCTATCGCCACCTGGTGAATGCGCTGGTCCGCAGCCTGGCGCCGGCCACCTATCTGGAAGTTGGCAGCTGGCAGGGCAGCACCCTGTGCAGCGCCATCCATGGCAACCGGGTGGATGCGGTCGCCATCGACAATTGGTCGCAGTTCGGCGGCCCGCGCGATGCCTTCATGGCCAACCTGGCGCAGTTCCGCACGCCGGACGCGGCCGTCGAGGTGATCGAGCAAGATTTCCGCGCCGTGCCCTACGCCGCGCTGGCCGCCCGCCACCGCCCGTTCCGCATCTTCCTGTTCGACGGCCCGCATGAGGAAGCCGACCAGCATGATGGGCTGATCGCGGCACTGCCCGCGCTCGACCAGGAATTCATCTTCATCGTCGATGATTGGAACTGGTGGCCGGTGCGCGCCGGCACCCATCGCGCCATCGTGCAGGGCGGCTTGCAGCTTCTGTACGGCGCCGAAATCCGCACCACGCGCGACAATAGCCACCCGCAGCACGCCTTCGGCGGCAGCGACTGGCACAATGGGTATTTCCTGGGTGTGCTGCGCCAGCCCGATCGGCCGGCGCAGCTGGCGGTGGCGGCCTAGCTGCTGAAAGACGGCGCGGCAGGATCGAGGGGCCAGCCCCTCGAACACCCCGGCAGGAACCTTAGGTTCCTGCACCTCCGTCAAGTAATGGATTTATATACAAAAACGAAGATCCAAGAAACTAAGTTTCTTGGCGGGAGAGTGCGAGAGGGCGGAGCCCTTTCGCCTTCCAGCCTTTTCAGCAAAGCCTAACCCACCGCCTGACCCCAGCTCGCGCCAAACGCGATCTTCTCCATCGGCTGGCGGGCGCGCGGCGCCACCTCGCGGGCGGCCAGCGCCTCGGGCAGCGCGTCCGCCGGGCCGACATGCCCGATGGCCACCGCCACCACCGGCTCATGCCCGGCCGGCACGCCGAGTTCGGTGCGCGCACGCTCCACGTCGAAGCCCCGCATCTGGTGCGCGGCCAGGCCAAGTGAAGCCGCCTGTAGCCCGATCTGCGCCATGGCCTGGCCGAGGTCATACAGCGCAAAAATGTTCGGCTTGCCCGCCTGCGCCGCGGTCAGCAGGAAGTCGCTGCGCGCCACGCCGATCATCAGCATGTCGGCCTTGGCGGCCCAGCCGGCATTGTTCGGCACCAGCAGCCCGGCCAGCCGCGCATGCCCCGCCGGATCGGCCGAGCGGCGTGCCACGCAAAAGGACCAGGGCTGTTCGTTGAAGCAGCTGGCGGCCCAGCGGCCGGCTTCCAGCAGGCTCCGCATCTCGGCCTCGGTCACCGGCGTGTCGAGGTAGCTGCGCGGGCTCCAGCGCGCGGCCAGCAGCGGATGGATCGGGTGCTGGGTGGGGGCGGTGCGGTCGGTCATGCGGGTCGGGTCCTGTTCACTGACGTTCCATATTGGTCCGCGCGATCACCTCGGCCCAGCGATCGATTTCGCCATGGATGGTGGCGCGCACGCTGGCCGGCGTGCCGGCGGGCCGCAGCAGCAGGCCGAGCGCCGCCAGCCGCGGCGCCAGGTCAGGCGCCTCGGCCAGGCTGGCCACGGCGGCGCTGATCCGCGCCAGCACCGGCTCCGGCGTGCCGGCGGGGGCGCCGATGGCGTACCAGGTGTCGATCTCGAAGGTCGCGGCGCCCAGCGCCTCGGCCACCGTCGGCACCTCGGGCAGCAGGGGGGACCGGGTGGCGGAGGTGATGGCCAGCGCCCGCACCGCGCCATCGCGGATCTGGCCCAGCACGGCGGCGGCCACCTCGCTCACCGCCTGGACCTCATTGTTGCGCAGCGCGATCAGCGCCGCGGGGGTGCCACGATAGGGGACATGGGTCATGCGGAAGCCGCCGGCGCCCTGCACCGCCTCGGCCACGAAATGCTGCGTGCTGCCCACGCCGACGGTCGCCAGGTTCAGCGCATCCGGCCGGGCGCGGGCGCGGGCGACCAGATCCGCCATGTCGCGCGGCGCTTCGGGCGTGTTCGCCACCAGCAGCACCAGGCCCGAGGCCGCGACCATCGCCACCGGCAGGATGTCCGCGCGCGGATCATAGGGCAGGCGGCGATACAGCGCGGCCGAGACGGCGAAGCCATTGTTCAGCATCATCAGCGTATGGCCGTCATTGGCGCGGGCCAGCGCCTCGGCCGCCAGCGTGCCGCCGGCGCCGGGGCGGCTTTCCACCGCCATCGGCTGCCCCAGCGCGGCCGCGAGATGCGGCGCCACCAGGCGCGCCAGCACATCGGTCCCGCCGCCGGGCGCGAAGCCCTGCAACAGGCGCACCGGCCGTTCCGGCCAGGCGGGGCGGGGCTGGGCGGCCAGCATGCCGGGGGCCAGCAGCGGCAGGGCCAGCGCCGCGCGGCGCGACAGCTTTGGCGACATTGGGGGCTCCTGGAAGATGCAACCGTTTGCTAATGGGGGCAGCCATCCGCCCTCGTCAAGGATCGCCCGATGCCCGACACCGACCTGCTCCGCCGCCTCGAGATCGCCGAACTGGTGCAGAACTGGGCGGTCTGGCGCGATGCCGGCCATTGGGATCGCTTCGCCGGCTGCTGGCACCCGGAGGGCCGCATGTTCGCCACCTGGTGCCAGGCGCCGGCGGCCGACTTCATCGAGGCGTCGCGCGCCGGCTGGGCCAAGGGCGTCTCGATCCTGCATTTCCTCGGCGGTTGCAGCGTGGATCTGGCGGGCGAGCGCGCCATCGCCCAGACCAAGATGACGATCAGCCAGCGCGCCGAGGTGGAGGGCGTGCTGGTGGATGTGGTTTGCACCGGCCGCTTCCATGACTTCATCGTGTGGCATGAGGGGCGCTGGGTGATCCTGCTGCGCCAGCCGATCTATGAGAAGGACCGGATGGACCCGGTGGACCCGGCGGCGCGGCTCGCGCTGGATCCGGCCCTGCTGGCAAGCTTTCCCGCCGGCTATCGCCATCTGGCCTATCTGCAATCGCGCATCGGCTATGCGGTGAAGACCGACATGCCGGGCCTGACGGGGCCAAAGGTGGAGGCGCTGTACGCCGCCGGGCAGCGCTGGCTGGCCGGGCAGGATCATGGCTGGGTGGGGTAGGGGCCGTTCACAGCTTCGCAATCCAGATGTGGTTTCTTGCGGATGTCGCAGCGCTGCCCTTTCGCTGCCGCGAACCTCTGGCAAGAATTTCCGCATGCAGAAGGCGAATCCAACACCCAGCCAGCCCGCGCGCGAAGCACCGAACGAGGCCTTGTGGCGCGAATTGATGCTGGCTTCCGGCCTGCTGCGCCAGCCGGTGGCGCCACCCCAGGGTTGCGCGCCGCAGCCGCGCGGCTAACCTCCCACGGATGAGCGATGCGCTGCTGGCGGTGCGCGGCCTCGCGCGCCGGTTCGGCGGCGTGGTGGCGTTGGATGGGCTTGACCTCACGGTGCCGCGCGGCGCCGTGACGGCGCTGATCGGCCCCAATGGCGCGGGCAAGTCCACCGCCTTCCAGGTGATCTCGGGCGTCATCCGGCCCGATGCCGGGCAAATCCTGTTCGACGGGCAGGACATCACCGGCGCCCGGCCAGACCGCATCACCCGTGCGGGCCTGGTGCGCAGCTTCCAGATCGCCCGCGGCATCCCGCGCCTGACCGTGCTGGAAAACCTGCTGCTGTATGGGCCGGCGCAGCCGGGGGAGGGGGCGATGGCCGCCATGCTCCGCCCCGCCGCCGTCCGTCAGCGTGAAGAGGCACTCCGGGCCCGCGCCATCGCCATCGCGGGCCGGCTGAACCTGACCCGCGTGCTGGACAATCCGGCTGCCGAACTGTCGGGCGGCCAGAAGAAGCTGATGGAAATCGGCCGCGCCCTGATGGCCGAGCCCCGCCTGCTGCTGCTCGACGAACCCGTGGCCGGCGTGAACCCGACGCTCGCCGCCGAGATCGCCGGCCACATCGCATCGCTCCGCGACGAGGGGATGAGCGTGCTGATCGTCGAGCATCACATGGATTTCGTGGCCAGCCTCTGTGACCCGGTGATCGTCATGGCCGCCGGCCGCTTCCTGGTGCAGGGCGATTTCGCGACGGTCGCCGCCGATCCGCGCGTGCAGGAAGCCTATCTCGGCCGCCGCGCCCATGCGTGACGCGCCGACGCTGCTGGAGGTCTCGGGCCTGGTCGGCGGCTATGGCGCCGCGGACGAGATCCTGAAGGGGATCGACCTGATCCTGCCCGAACGCCGCATGGCCGCGATCGTGGGGCCCAATGGCGCCGGCAAGTCCACGCTGCTGAAGGCCATCGCAGGCCTGGTCACCGCCAAGCGGGGCGAGGTGCGGCTGGCGGGCAATCGCATCACCGGCCTGCCGCCGCGCGCCATCGCCGCCGCCGGCATCGCCTTCGTCCCCCAGGAAGCCAACATCTTCCCGAGCCTGACGGTCCGCGAGAACCTTGAAATGGGCGGCTATCTGGAACCCCGGTCGCGCATCGCGCCCCGGATCGAGGCGCTGCAAGCCCGCTTCCCCATCCTGGCCGAAAAGCGCCGCCGCGCCGCGCGCACCCTCTCGGGCGGGCAGCGGCAGATCCTGGCCATGGCCATGGCGCTGATGGTGGAACCGCGCCTGCTGCTGCTGGACGAACCCTCGGCGGGCCTCAGCCCGAAGGCGGCCGAGACGCTGTTCGACAGCATCGCCGCCATCCATGCCGAGGGCACCGCCATCCTGATGGTCGAACAGAATGCGCTGGAGGCGCTGGCCATCGCCGAGGAAGGGATCGTGATGGTGGATGGCCGCGTGGCCCGCACCGGCCCGGCCCCGGCGCTCGCCGCCGATCCTGACATGCGCCGCCTGTTCCTGGGCGGCTGAGAGTTTGTGAAAGAATGCCCGCCAACACCGAATTCGCAGGATAGAGTTCAATGATGTCAGCGGGCATTTTTTCGCAAGTTCGATTGCTTCACAGGCGCCGAGACGCGTTACGCTGCACCATCCATGAGGGGGACAAGATCATGAGCTTCACCACCACCCGCCGCGCTGCCCTGGTCGGCACCGCCAGCCTGTTCGCCATTGGGGGTCGCGCCATGGCGCAGGCCGCACCCATCACCTTCGGCGCGCTGCCGCCGCTGACCGGCGCCGGCGGCCCCTATGGCCCCGCCATGCTGCGCGCCATCCAGGGCGTGGTCGCCGAAGCGAATGAGGCCGGCGGCGTGCGCGGCCGCCCGATCCGCCTGGTGTTCGAGGATGACCAGACCAACCCCGATGCCGGCGTGCGCGGCGCGCGCAAGCTGATCGATGTCGATCGCGTGCAGGCGCTGATGGGCACCTGGGCCAGTTCCGTCACCACCGGCGTGGCCCCGTTGTGCTGGGAAAACCGGGTGCCGCTGTTCACCGTCTCGGGCGCCGATTCCATCACGCTGCTGCCGCACCAGGGCTACATCTTCCGCACCCAGCCGAATTCGCGCCTGCAGATCGCGACCGGCGCCGATTACCTGATCCGCCAGGGTGCCCGCCGCGTCTTCCACCTGGCCGCGCAATCGCCCTTTGCCCAGTCCAGCCAGGACACGCTGGTGGAGAAGTTCCGCGCCGCCGGCGGCCAGGTGGCCGGCTACATCGTCTATGAGCGCGACAAGACCGCCTTCCGCTCGGAAGTCGACCAGCTGCTGCGCGCCCGGCCGGACACGGTGTTCCTGAACGGCTACCTGCCCGACGTCACGATCCTGCTGCGCGAACTGTTCCGCGCGGGCTTCGAGGGGCGGCGCTTCACGCCCGCCTATGCCGTCAATGCGAACACCTTCGCCACGCTGCCGAACGAGGTGACCAACGGCGTCATCACCTGGCAGCCCAGCCCGGATGAGGCGAGCCCGGCCTTCACGCGGCTCAAGACCCGCTTCGGCGCGACCGAGGTCGATCCCTATTCGGCGCAGACGCATGACCACGCCACGCTGGCCATCCTGGCGGCGGCGCAGGCGCTGGCCGGCGGCGCCGTGCCGGATGCGCAGCTGGGCACCGCCATCCGCGACAATGTCCGCCGCATCAGCCAGGGCAGCGGCGAGAGCGTGAGCAGCGTGGCGGCCGGCCTGGCCGCCATCAATGCCGGCCGCGCGGTGAATTTCGACGGCGCCTCGGGCCCCGTTTCCTTCGATGAGCGCGGCGACATCCAGGGCACCAAGTTCCGCTATGAGCAGGCGGATGGCGGACGCTTCCGGCTGCTCGAACTGATCTGATGGCGGATTGGCGCGACCTTGCGCAAATCGCCCTGAACGGCCTGTTCGCGGGCAGCATGCTGATGCTGCCTGCGATCGGCTTCACCTGCATCTTCGCGGTGCTGCGCTACCCGAATTTCGCGGTGGCGGGCTTCGCGACGGTGGGGGCCTTTGCCGGCTGGCTGGCCAATGCGCAGTTCGGCTTGCCGGCCGCCCTCGCGCTGCTGGCCGCCTTCCTGGCCGCCGGCGCCATTGGCCTGTTGGCCGAGGAGCTGGCCTTGAAACCGCTGCGCCCGGCCGGGCCGCTGACGGTGGCCATCGCATCCGTGGCCTTGACCATCCTGCTGGAAAACATGGTGCGCTTCGCCTTCGGCAATGATCTGCGCGGCTATGATCTGCCGATCCTGCGCGACTGGCGCTTCGATGGCATCCGCGTCTCACCGCAGCAGGTGGAGAACAGCCTTTATGCGGGCGCGGCGACGGCTTCGCTGTTCGCGCTGCTGGCCTTCACGCGGCTCGGGCGGGCGATGCGGGCGGTGGCCGACAACCCCACGCTTGCCGACATCAAGGGCGTCGATCCGGACCGCATCGCGCGCGTCACGGTGTTCATCGGCGCCGGGCTGGCCGGGTTCGGCGGCATGCTGATCGGCCTCGACACCTCGATCGATCCGCTGACGGGCTTCCGCGTGGTACTGTCGGTCTTTGCCGCGGCCGTTGTCGGCGGGCTCGGCTCGATCCCGGGCGCCGCGCTGGGTGCCATGGTGGTGGGCGTGGGCGAGGAATTGGCGGGCGTGGTGCTGGAGCCCGCCTACCGCACTGTCACCGCCTTCCTGGCCATCCTTCTGGTGCTGATGTTCCGGCCTTCCGGGCTGCTCGGGGCGCGCAACTGATGGACGCCTACATCACCGCCATGCTGGTCTTTGCCGGCTTCTACGCGCTGATGGCCTTGGGCCTGAATGTGATCTGGGGCCTTGGCGGGATGGTCAATCTCGGCCTGGTCGGCTTCTTCGGGCTCGGTGCCTATGCCTCGGCGCTGCTGACCACGAAGCTGTTGCTGCCCATGCCGCTCGGCTGGGCGGCGGGGGCCATCGTGGCGGCGGCGGCGGGCGCCGGCATGGCGCTGATCGTGGCGCGGCTGCGCGGCGATTACCTGGCCATCGTCACGCTGGGCTTCGCCGAGGTGATCCGCCTGGTCGCCAGCAATGAGATCTGGCTGACCAACGGCACCGACGGCATCAGCAACATCCCCGGCCCCTGGCGCGGCGACCTCTCGCCGCAGGGGTTCAACCTGCTGTTCCTCGGCCTCGTCTGGTCGGCCGTCGCCATCTTCTTCGTCCTGCTGGCGCGCCTGTCGCACAGCCCCTTCGGCCGCGTGCTGCGGGCCATCCGCGAGGATGAGGATGTGGCCGCCGTGGCCGGCAAGCCGGTCCTGTCCTTCAAGGTGCGCGCCTTCGCCATCGGTGCCGCGGTGCTGGGCGCGGCGGGTGCGCTCTATGCGCATTACAACGCCTATATCGCGCCCGAGGGCTTCGCGCCGCTGCTGACCATCTACATCGTGCTGGCGCTGACCGCCGGCGGCGTGGGCTCGATGCGCGGCGCCGTGCTGGGCGCCTTGTTCCTGATCGCGCTGATCGAGGGCACGCGCTTCCTGGCCGCCATCATCCCCGGCGTATCGCCGGTGCAGAAGGCGGCGCTCCGGGAGGGCGCGATCGCGCTGACCCTCATCCTGCTGCTGCGCTTCCGCCCGCAAGGGCTGATCCCTGAGAGAACCCGGACAAAGGCCCACGCATGACCCGCGCCGACCCCGCCCCCGCCATCGCCGACATCATCAGGGCCACTGGCTCGCCCGGCCAGCCTGGCCCGCTGTTCGCGGCGCTGGATGCCGCGATGGGGCAGGCCATCGGGCACAGGCTGTTTACCATCCTGATCGTCCATCCCGGCGCGCAGCAAAGCCAGCGCTATTATTCCAACATGCCGGACGCCTATCCGGTGGGCGGGCGCAAGCCGATCAACCCGACGCATTGGTTCCAGCGCGTGCTGGGCGATGGCGAATGCTATATCGGCAACAGCTACGCCGACATCGCGGACGTCTTCTACGACCATGAGCTGATCCGGAGCCTGGGCTGCGAGAGCGTGCTGAACGTGCCGATCCGCTGGAACGGCACCAGCCTCGGCACCATCAACCTGCTGCATCAGGCCGGCTGGTACGATCCGGCCGACATCGGCACCGCGCAGCATTTTGCCGCGCTGGCGGTGCCCGGGGCGCTGGCGGTGATTGCCGGCGGGGCTTAGCGGGCTGCTGAAAGCCCAGCGGCAGGATCGAGGGGCCAGCCCCTCGAGCACCCCGGCAGGAACCTTAGGTTCCTGCACCTCCGTTAAGTAACTGATTCATATAAACTATTGAAGATACAAGAAACTTGGTTTCTTGGCGGGAGAGTTCGAGAGGGCGGAGCCCTCTCGCCTTCCAGGCACGAAAGGCCCCCCGCCGGCGCCTGATCGTCAGGCGGCGAGGAACCGCGCCGCCGCGTCACCCAGCACGCGGACGCACAGCGCCAGATCTTCGGGCTTGGTATCCTCGCTCCAATGGTGGCTGATGCCGCCGATGGAGGGGGTGAACAGCATGGCGGCCGGCATGTGGCGCGCCATGTATTGCGCATCATGCCCGGCGCCCGAGGGCATGCGCTGCCAGGCGCCCGGCGCCAGCGCCTCGGCCGCATCGGCCAGCGCCTGTTGCAGGACAGGGTCGCAGGGGGCGGGCTTGGACAGGGCCATCGCTTCCAGGGTGCAGCTGGTGCGTTCGCGCCGGTTGCTCTCCTGCACCAGGGCGCGCAGGCAGGTCTCCATGCGGGCCAGCGTCGCCTCATCGATGTCGCGGAACTGGAACAGCACCTCGGCGCGGCCGGGGATGATGGAGGGCGCGCCGGGCTCCAGCGCGATGCGCCCGCAGGTCCAGGTGCTGCGCGGGCCGCAGACGAGCGGGAAGGCGCGGTCGATCTCGGCCAGCAGGCGCACGGCGGCGAGGCCGGCGTCGCGGCGTTCGGCCATGGTGGTGCCGCCGGCATGGTCCTGCTGGCCGGTGAAGACCAGCTTCCACTGCCAGATGGCGACGATGCCGGTCACCACGCCCACCTGCAGCCCGGCCTGCTCCAGCTGGGTGCCCTGCTCGATATGCATCTCCAGGAAGCCCTTGTAGCGGCCCTGTTCGAGCGCCAGCCGCGGCAGCCCTTCCAGCCCGGCTTCGCGCAGCGCCTGGCGCAGCGGCTTGCCATGGTAGCGGTTGGCCAGCCGGTCGATCTCGGCGTCCGGCAGCAGGCCGGTGAAGCTGCGGCTGCCCAGGAAGCCGCCATAATGGCCTTCCTCATCGGCGAAGGCGACGACATCCACCGGCAGCCCGGCGCGGGCCAACGCCACGCCCGCCACCACGCCGAGCGCGCCATCCAGCCAGCCGGCCTGGTTCTGCGTCTCGATATGGCTGCCGACCAGCAGCTTCGGCCCGGCGCCCGGATGGCGGCCCAGCACATTGCCGATGCCGTCGATCTCGGGCGTCAGGCCGCAGGCCTGCATCTTGGCCATCAGCCAGCGGCGGCTTTCCATATCCTCCGGCGTGTAGGTCGGGCGATGCACGCCGGTGCGATAGGTGCCGATCTGGCGAAGCTCATTCAGGTCCGCGAGGAAGGTTGCGGTGTCGATCTCGGTCATGCTGGTCCCCTGGCTTGGCGCCCATGCTGCGCCGGGCGCCGGGCGGCCGGCAAGACAGGGTCAGCGCCTGTGCCGAGGGCCATGGCCATAATTATGCGGGTTGCCATGGTGGCGCGGCGGATGCCAAGGCCGATAGGCCGGGGCGTAGTGCCGGGGCGGCGCATGGTAGCGCGGCGGCGCATAGGCATAGGGGCGGGCATGAGCGTACCCGTAGCTTGGCGCATACCCGCCGGCGGCGACCACGCAGCCGGGAAGGAGAGCCAGGACCAGCAACAGGGCGAGCGCGCGCAGGCGGCGCATGGTGGCGATCTCCGTTGCGGCGCGGGGGCGCCGCAACGTTGATTCAAGCGCGCGATCGCGCCCGGCCGCGGGCCGGATCACGGCGGCGCCGTGGCGCGCCGCGGCTATTGATCGGCGTAGATGTGGCCTTCCTCGGCGGCGCCCGGATGGGTCACCGCGCCCAGCGCCGCCGGCCCGACCAGCTGCGCATACTTCCACAGCGCGCCCGAGGTATAGACCGTGGTGCGCGGCTGCCAGCGGGCGCGGCGCGCCGCCAGCACCGCATCATCCACCATCAGGTCGATGGTGCCGGCATCGGCATCGATCACGATGCGGTCGCCGTTTTCGATCAGCGCGATCGGGCCGCCGACCGCCGCCTCCGGCCCGACATGGCCGATGCAGAAGCCGCGCGTGGCGCCGCTGAAGCGGCCATCGGTGATCAGCGCCACCTTGTCGCCCATGCCCTGGCCATAGATGGCGGAGGTGGTGGACAGCATCTCGCGCATGCCAGGGCCACCCTTCGGGCCCTCATAGCGGATGATCAGCACGTCGCCCGGCTTGTAGGCGCGCATGTCGACCGCCTTGAAGGCATCTTCCTCGCAATCGAAGCAGAGCGCCGTGCCCTCGAAGCGCAGCTGCTTCATGCCGGCGATCTTCACGATGGCCCCTTCCGGCGCCAGCGTGCCCCTCAGCGACACCACGCCCCCGATGGGCGAGACCGGGTCCGAGGTCGGGCGCACCACATCCTGGTCGCGCGGCACGATCACCTCGCGATGATTCTCGGCGAGCGTCCGGCCGGTGACGGTCATGGCATCGCCGCGCAGGCACCCGCCTTCCAGCAGCGCCTTGATGATCACCGGCACGCCGCCGACGTTGAAGACGTCGAGCGCCACATACTTCCCGCCCGGCTTCAGGTCGGCAATGTGCGGCGTGGCGCGCATGATCTCGGCCACGTCATGGATGTCGAACTTGATGCCGGCCTCATGCGCCAGGGCGGGCAGGTGCAGCGCGGCGTTGGTGGAACCGCCGGTGGCGCCGACGATGGCGGCGGCGTTGAACAGCGCGTCGCGGGTCACGATGTCGCGCGGGCGGAGGTTGCGGCGGATCAGCGCCACCACGGCCTTGCCGGATTCCACCGCCCAATGGTCGCGCCGCTGGTCGGGCGCCGGGGCGCCGGCCGAGCCGGGCAGCGCCAGGCCGATCACCTCGCTGATGCAGGCCATGGTGTTGGCGGTGAACTGGCCACCGCAGGCGCCGGCACCCGGGCAGGCATGCTGTTCCAGCTCCAGCAGTTCCTCGTCCGACATGTTGCCGGCGGCGTGCTGGCCGACCGCCTCGAACACGTCCAGCACCGTCACGTCGCGGCCGCGATGCCGGCCCGGCATGATGGAGCCGCCATACATGAAGACGGAAGGCACATTGAGGCGCACCATCGCCATCATCAGGCCGGGCAGCGTCTTGTCGCAGCCGCCAAGGCCGACCAGCGCGTCATAGCAATGGCCGCGCATGGTCAGTTCCACGCTGTCGGCGATGATGTCGCGCGAGGCCAGCGAGGATTTCATGGATTGATGGCCCATCGCGATGCCGTCGGTGACGGTGATGGTGGTGAATTCGCGCGGCGTGGCGCCGGCTTCCTTCACGCCGATCTTCACCGACTGCGCCTGGCGCGACAGCGCGATGTTGCAGGGCGCGGCCTCGTTCCAGCAGGTGGCGACACCGACGAAGGGTTGCTCGATCTCCTCCTTCGTCAGGCCCATCGCGTAGTAGTAGCTGCGATGCGGCGCCCGCTCCGGCCCGATGGTGGTGTGGCGGCTGGGCAGCTTGGACTTGTCCCACTTGGTCATGGCTGGCGGTCTTTCCTTGGCGCTCGCGGTGCTGGGATGCGTGCCACACGATGGCGGGAGGGGGAAGAGAGGGGCGGCGAGGCTTGGCGAAGCCGCCGGTGTGGGGGACGATCGCGGGAACGGTGCGCCGTGCCAAAGGGGTTGGTGTGGCGGCTTGTGCAGCGGCGGAGGGGGGGTCTACGGGGGGCCTTGCCCCCCGGTCCGCCGCTGCACAAGGGTTGGTGTGGCGGCTTGTGCAGCGGCGGAGGGGGGGGTCTACGGGGGGCCTTGCCCCCCCGTGGGGACGCGAAAATTATTCTGCCACAGCCTGAATTATTGATCTGCCACGGATCGCAGCTAGATCACTGAAAGGGTTGGGTGTTTTTGGGGTGTGGTGGTTCGGCAATCGCCGGCCGATTGGTAAACCTATGGGCCTGGCGCGGCGCGATGGGTGACGGCTTATGTCGTTGATTTCGCTTAGGCGCCTACCTGCCTCAGGTGCGCCTTAGCCGGCGCTTAAGCGGCGATTGGTCAACCGGATTGGTAAACCAGAGCGCCGCGAGGTGCGAAAAACCTACACCCCACACCCCGAATAGATAAAGCCCGCTCGGCTCAACCGGGCGGGCTTGTTCGGTATCCAACTGACAGCCCGGTTAGGGCCGTCTGTCGTCTGCATTCGCCCACTCCGCCCCGGCTTCCGCTGCGAAGCGTGAGCGGCTGGCGGCGTTCGGGTAGCGCCGCCAGAAGTCCTCGGGGCGGTGCGTCTCCATGCTGCCTTCACCGGTCAGCAGCCATTCGGGGTTGACCGCCGGGAGGGGCATCAGCCTGTCCGAGAACGGCAGGTAATCCAGGTTCAGCCGGACATCGAGCGTGACGATCGAGACCATCATCCTGATTGAGGGATGCTGATGGTATCGCTCGACTCCGGCAAGCGTGCTCCGGGGGACACCGATCATCTCGGCGAATTCTTCCTGACTGTAGCCGCGCTGTTGCCGCAGATGCCTGATCCGCCACGCAATGGCGCTTGCCGCGTGGCCGATCGGACAGTCGTCGGGAGGCGCCGGCTCTGGCAGCGGCGGCCTTCCGTCGCTCGGTCGCTCGGGTTGGACCTTGGGGACCATGCAATTTCTCCTTGACGGAAAACCCAACACACACGATGATGTGCCCATGAGGCTGGCACGCCCTATTTAGCTGACAAAATGGCGAAAGGACAAGCCTTAATCGTGTTGTGGTTACCGACATCTCGGTTTGCCCTTCTCGCCGATATCAGCCGGCAGGCGGCACACAACGCCCTCGCCCGTGCGCACAAGGACGGCAAGCCTTGGAACGGACATCACCTTGAGGTTCGCACAGTTCCTTCGCGCGGTGGTGCCGGCGGCAAGGCGTATGAGGTCGCGGTTTCCTCCCTCCCGCCCGACATCGCCGCCCGCCTGGCGCCCTCGCCCGCTACGCCACCCCCCACCCAACACCGCCTGCCGCTCGGCCCCGACTTCCGCCTCGCCCTGGTTCAGCCCATCGCCGACGCTGGCC
>Ga0247843_1006999_pt1 | contig 14228 bp, 8 predicted proteins | sample LaCruzMarch2017__FD_192420 | JGI IMG/M metagenome (GOLD analysis project Ga0247843, IMG submission 192420) | Freshwater microbial communities from meromictic Lake La Cruz, Castile-La Mancha, Spain - LaCruzMarch2017_8m | ecosystem: Environmental > Aquatic > Freshwater > Lake | place: Spain...
AACGGAAAGAGCTTGGGAGCATTCCCAGCTTGCCGGACCCAAGGTCGAGTCAAGGAAAAAATACAATTTCTCTATCTTTATTTCATTGGAAATCAACGCGTTACGCTTAGGTTGACGCCAATGGGCAGCAGGCTAGATGAAACGCAGTGAGGAAACAACGCTTTCCATGACGAATATTGAATCGTCATCTGCATATGCCGTTGAAACATTGACGCTTGGCGCTCGCTCTAATTCTACCGCGAAGGCCAAACGAAAAGCGAAAATCCGGTCGAACTGGCGAGGCGTTCGAAAGTGGCGACGTCATTTTCGCCGGGAGGCGGATCGAGGTTCCAAACGAGGTGGACGTTGCCCCGGGTGCAGGCGCGGGCGTTGTGGCGCAGTTCAAGCTGCCTGAGGATTTCGGCGAAGAGGGACTGCGCGCGTTGCGGGGAATCGACGACGAAGCAACTGCGCTGATACCACAGGGCCTCGAAGATGAAGTCGTTGGAGATACGATCGCCATCGACGCGGAGGAGGTCGATGGGGCGGCCGGATTTCCCGAGGGTGGGCAGGCTGTCGGGAAGCGAGGCGGCCTCCTTCGTGAAGCAGACGAAGGCATCGCCGCGGCGGGCAAGGTGGGCGAGTTCACCACTGAGGCTGCGCCGGGTTTTCTCCGGGCGCGGGACGATGGCGGGCAGCGGGGTGAACGCGTTCCGCCATGAGGCGGGCAACGGCAGCGGAAGAGCGGCTTGGGCGTAGGAATTGGCGCGTGCGAGGTAATCGACGATGAGGATGACGACACCTAACAAGATCGCGTAGAATGAAACGTTGAGATTGATCGAGTTGAGGCGTTGGGCGCTGGCGACATGGGCCTCCGACATGATGATGGGCGGACGCGACTCCTTTTCCACTGGCAGGGCATCGGTGGAGAGTCGCTTGGAGGGTTCCTCGCCGCCGAGCATGTCTTCGAGGTCACCGGTGTCCTCTTCGGCGGCCCCGCGCGCTTTCTTCTGATTCTTCCAAGCGGGATCCTTCGACTCATCGATGCTCTCGAGATACTTGCGGTCCGCATCATCCATCCCCGCTTTGTCGATGAAGTCCCCCGCCCCGTCTTCGGCGAAGCGGACGTCGGCCACCTCGCCGCCGCGCGCTTCCTCGACGGCTTTGAGTTTCGCGGCTCCGAGCATCCGGGCGTCCGCGGATGTTTCGATCACCTCGGCCTGGATGCGACTGACATGGCTGCGGGAGTTGACGGTGGCGAAGACAAAAGAAAGGACGGCGAAGGCGAGAGCCAGCCAGCCCGGCGCTTTGACGCGACGGCGCAGCAGCCAAAGCAGCGGCACGGCGAGCCATAGAAGCACGCCGAGGTAGCCGAGGATGCTGAAGGAGTTCGGGTTCATCATTTCTTCTTCGAAATCGCGTCGTTCCACTGGTTGAACGAGTAGTAGACGAGGTTGACTCCGAGGTTCATGGCGGCCTCGCGCATTTCGGGGGTCACATCCGTGTAGCCTTGCGATTTCCACGCGCCGTTCATGTCGCCGGGATGATAGAAGGCGACCCAGCGGCCTTCGTGCTTGATGCCGAGGGCGCGGCGGCCGCCGAGCTGCCAGAAGGGCGGCGCGCCGTCCGGGAAGGTGTAGGGCACCTGATAGAGCATCTCGTCGTCGGCGATGTCGATGAGCGGCTTGTCCGGGAAGACCTGGCGGATGAAGTGCAGGAAGGACTGGTGGAAGCTCACGGAACCGGCGTCCGCGATCAACATTCCGCCGTTGAGGCAGTAGTCGCGGAGGATCTTCTTGTCGGCATCGCTCACGGATCCCATGGGACCATCGCCGGTGAGGAAGACGAAGGGCGGGAAGCCGTCGGCGGGATATTTCTTCAGCAGGGCGATGGAATGGCTTTCGCCCTTGTTGGCGATCTTCTTGAAGCCGGTGGCCTCGGCGAAGGCGCGGAGGAAATTGATGTCGGCGTTGGACTCGTCCATGCCGTCATCCCAGCCCGCGCCATTGTGCTCCAGGCGGATGAAGCGGATCTTGTAGTTCTCCATGCCTTCCGGCCAGCCGCCCTCCTTGCCGCCGCCTTTGCCCATCTTGCCGGACTTGGCGTTGTTGGCGGTGTAGGTGGCCTGGGTTTGCTCCTCCATCACCTGATCGACCTGGGAGTCGTCGAGATCGGGGATTTCAAAAAGGATGGCGGAGTTCGGCCGCAGGCTGAGGGTCTGCTTCTTTTTCTTCTTCGGCTTCACCATCTTGACCATGGCGACGACCGGGTTGCCGCTTCCTTTCGGCACCTTGTAGGCCTCCACGCAGCCGCCGAGGCTGAGGAGATAAGGAATGAGAATGAGGATGATGAAATGGGTGAGCGTGCTCAGGTAAAGGCTGCGGCGATGGCGCGGATCGCGGCCGTGGGTGCGGATGTCCTCCAGCACGCGGTCGCCGGACATGGGCGCGCCTTCCTCGCGGGTGAAGGCGGCGTACACCGAGCGGCTGCGGAGCATGACGTGCGTCCATGCCGCGAACGCCGCCATCGCGAGTGCCGGCCATGCGACACTCCACCAGAGGCGGAGCAGGGTGGCCTTGTCCTGCTTGGCACCATCGACATCCAAGCCATTGGAGAGGATCGCCGAGCCCGCTTGCCAGGTGACCCAGAGGTAGAATACGACGAGCAGATAAACGCCGAACAACGGCAGCCGCAGTCCGTGCCAGGTCACGCGCCTGAGAAGGAACCCGGCGGCTCCCGCGGCGGCGCAGACGATGGCGAGCACGCCGCAGAGCTGGAAAACGAGCTTGAGCGAGCTGTCCGCGTGGATGCTTTGGAACAGGATGTGGATCTCCGCGTTGCGGGCAAGGAACGCATCCAGCGCGCGCGGAAGATTGAAAAACGCACCGGCGGCAAGTCCGGCCAGGGAGGTGACCGCGACGGCAACCACACGCGCCTTGAAAGCGGACGGATTCGTAGGAATCTCGTCCACCGTCACGGCGGGGATTGCGATGGTCTTTTCGCGGATCATCTGGAGGTGTTAGAGCGAGGCTTGAGCTGCCAGGTCACTCGAAAAGATCATCGTCGGTGGCTTCCTCGGCGGGAACGGGCGGAACGGTCGGCCCGTCTTCCTTCACTTCGAGCTGCTCCTCGATGGCGGTCTTGGGCTTCTCCGTCTCCCCGGGGGCCGGTGCCGCGGCATCTGCCTTAGGAGCCGGTGTTTCCTCCTTCGCCGCGGCGGGCGCGGCTCCGCCAGCGATCCGGTTGCTGAGATCCTGCGGTTTGAGGCCATGCTTGACGGCGATGTCGCGGAGCGCGCTGTTGGCCTCGCGGGCGGCAATTTCCGTGCGCTCGGCTTCGCTGAGCTTGGAGTCGGACTTCGCGCCGAGCGACTTCATGAGGTAAGGCACGCTGCTGCCGAAAACGATCACGAGATGGACAACGATCGTGAACAGAATGATCGACTTGAAACTGCGGCCCCGGAAGGACTCAAGCAACTGGTCGGGGGTGGTTTCCTGGTTCTGAGTGGTCATGGGAAATTAGGAGTCAGAGTTATTGCGGTTCGTTCTCGCCGACGGCTTCGATGATGCCACCGGCTTCAGCGATGGCTTGGAGGACGGGTTGGAAAGTTTCCCGGGGCTGCGACTTGTCGCACTTGAACTGAACGTGGCGCTGGTCGTCGGAAACGGTGTTGGTGAGCAGGGCCCGGACGCCCCATTCGACATCTTTGGCGCTATCCACGCGGGCGCCGTCGAAGTGGATTTCTCCGGTGTCATCGATCGTCACGCGGGCGACGACCGTGGCCTTGGTTTTCTCGACATGCTCGGAGAACGGAAGGGCCACGGGAACCTTGGAGTTGTCTTTGACGGACTCGCTGCAGACGAGGAAGAAGATGATGAGAAGGAACGCAATGTCGCCCATGCTCGCGATGGGCAAGGTGACCGGCTTCCGCCTTTTTCTTCTTGGGCGTTTCATGGCTTATTCATCTTCCACGATGGCGACCACGCCGCCGTTCGCGCTGATCGCGGCGAGCGCCTGGAAATAGCTCTCGTAGGGGGTGCCTTTGGCGGATTCCAACATGATGACGCGCTTGTCGCCTTCCTTGCCGGGCAGGTCCAGGGCGGCGAGGCGCTGGTTCAACTCTGCCATCTCCATGCGCTTGTCGTTGAAAAACACCTCCGCACCGCGCAGGTTGATGATGGGAGTCTTTTCCGACTGCGCCTGCGTGGATTTCTCGCCCGCCGGGAGATCGGCGGTGATCGACTTCACCTTCACCAGCGTGGTCGCCACCAGGAAGTAAATGATGAGAAGGAACGCGATGTCCGAAAACGAATCCGTGGGGATCGCGCCGGAGCGGTGCTTCTTCTCCTGTTTGCTTCTCTTCATGAATAGGACGTATGGGGCCTATGGGACTTATTTCTCAATGATGCGTGAGAATGAATTCCACGAACTCGCTGGTGCCTTCCTCGATCTCGAGTTCGATCTCATCGGACCAGCGGTTGAAGACGCTTTGCGGGATGACGGCGAAGAGGGCGATGAGCAGGCCGGCGGCGGTGGTGATGAGGGCTTCCGCGATGCCGTTCGCGACGACACCACCGCCGCCGCCGACGCTGCCGGCATCGGCGAGGCCGGCGAAGGAGGCGATCATGCCGGTGACGGTTCCGGTCATGCCGAGGAGCGGCGCGGCCATGCCGATGGTGGTGAGGACGTCGAGGCGCTTGTTGACGACGCTCAACGCCTGGGCGCTGTAGTCCTCCATCACCTGGCCGACGACGAGGCGCATGGTTTCCGCACCCTCTTGCTTGCCGCGAAGCTGATGGTAGGAACGGAGGCCAGCGAGAAGGACGGAGGCCACGGGGCCGCGGGCGGCCTCGCACTCGCGGATCGCCCCGGGGATGTCGTTCTCGCGGAGGCGGGCGATCACCTTGGAGCGGAGCGAGCGGGTATCGATGCGCCGGTTCTCGCGGAAAGCGAACCAGCGGTCATAGACGACGGCGAGGCAGATGAGGCTGCACAGCATGAGCGGGATCATGAGCAGGCCGCCCTTAAGGATTTGTTCGATCATGGTTTGGGCAATTTGTTAAATGCAGGTATTAGCTTTTCTTCAGAAAGTCGATGGCATCGAGGGCTTCGCGGGGGGTGAGAGACAGCCGTTTCACGCGCAAGGTCTCGCACGGGTCGATCGCAAGCTCGCCGGTGGCGTGGGCATAGTGGCTGGACTGGCACTCGGTGAGCGGGACGCGCTCGACGTAGCGGCGGCGAGCGACGGCGAAAAGGATGAGTTCGGTTTTTACAATACAGAGCCAAACGGGGGTCCGGCACCACCAGCGGCCCGCATCGATGCGGGTGCGGGTGCGGAGGACGAGCTTGGGCTCGGCTCCGCCGGTGAGCTCCTTGAGCAGCGCTGACTCGAGTTCGTTCATCGGCTTTTCCTGCTTTCCTTGAGGGATTCGATCATGCGCTCGCGCGCCTCGTTTTCCTTGGCGACGCGGGATTCGAAGGCGGGGTCGGCGAGGCGGCCGCGGGCGTATTTTGCCCAGAGGCTGTCGGGGAAATCGAAGGTGACGCGGCGGTAGATTTCGTAGGCGGCGTCCATGGCTTCGCCGCGTCCCCTCCAGTTGTCCTCGGCCATCAGGCCGGCCATGCGCTCGTTGCTGATGCCGCTCCAATACAAGGCTTGCGAGCGGATCTCGCGGTCGTCGTAGTTTTCGACGGCGTGGACGTCGGTGAAAATCTTGATCGATTTGGCGTATTGGTGGGCGCGCATGTAATTCTGTCCGGCGCGGAGACCCGCGAGACCGGCGAGAGCGTCATCGGGGAAACGTTGCTGGAGTTTCGCGAAGACCATGGCGGCGTTCCGGAACTCCGGATAGGAAAGCTGGTCGAGGCGCAGGACTTCGGCCTTGCTGGCTTCGTCTTCCTTTTCGCGCAGCGAGTCGGCCTCTTTTTTGAAGGCGAGTCCGGTTTGTTGGAAATATCCGCCGAGGCGGGACATGACCGAGGGGAGGAGCTCGTGGTTCGGGTACTTGTAGGCGAGTTTGACGTATTCCTCGACGGCGTTCTGGGTCTCGCCCATTTTTTCGTAAACGAGCGCGGTCTTGAACTGTGCCTTGGGGGCGAACTCGGTCTCGGGGTAATCACTGGGGATTTTCGAGAACCGGGCGAGGGCGTCCTGATACATCGGGAGCTTGGCTTCGTCGTTTTTGGCGAGGTCGGCGTATTCCTGGGCGAGGTTGCCTAACAGGTATTCGGCGTGGGCGCGGAGGTCGTCGTCGCGGTGGGTGGCGATGGCCTCGGCGAGGAGCTTGCGGGCTTGTGCGATTTCGCGGCGGGCGAGGCTTTCCTGATCGAGCTCGCGGTGTTTCTTGGCGAGTTCGAAGTAGCACTCGGCGAGGGTGAAGCTGGTCCGGACGGCCATTTCATCGCCGGTGAATCGTTTGCTGAACGGCTCGATGAAACCGTTCGCGCCTTTGTTGACGTTGACCGAGAGGGACTGGGTTTCGTCGTTGGCGGAGTAGGAAATTTCGACGTCATCACCGTAGCGGACGGGGAAGCCGTTGAGGGCGACGGGCGGGAGTTTTCCGGGGAGTTCGTCCGGCGCGTAACTGACGGCGAAGGCGGATTTGAAGATGCCGCTGTGGCCTTCGGTTTCCTGGAGTTCGTAGGTGGTGGTGGCACCGCTGGTGGCCTTGAGGCTGACGCTGGCGATGTCGCGTTCCGCGCTGCGGTCGAGACCGCGGTCGATGAGGCGGAGGTGGATTTTTTCGCCGACGAAGGCTTTGGCGAGAGGCTCGGCGTAGCTGGAGTCCATCACGTCGAGGAAAGGATGGCTTTCGACACGGAAGGCGGCGGTGATCCATTTCACCGCATCGGCGCTGTCCTTGTAGGGGTAGCCGACGTGGACGATGTCTCCGACTTTCACGGCGAGGCCGTCGGGGATCGCGGAGTCGGGGAGGTCTTCGGCGGATTTGGTGGCGAAGCTGCGGTCGGGCGTTTCACCGAGGATGAGCGGGATGGTGAAGGAGAAACGGCCTTCCTCCAACGGTGGTTCGTTGCCGGGGGCGGTGGGCGGCTGGGCGAGCTGGTAGCCGTCGGGAGTGACGACCTCCGGCTTTGTTAGAACGCCGGTGAGCTTGAGCGTGCCGGGCGCGGCGACGTCGTAGGGTTCCTTGAGGGCGGCTTGTTTCGCTTTGCGTCCGGCTTCGGTCTGGACGTAGGCGTTCACCGTGCTGCTGCCGGCGAGGGCGAGGTGGGGCACGACGACATCGAAGCGCACGCTGGAACCGGCGACGGAGGCGAGGGATTTGGTGGGATCGGCGTGGTCGAAAATGAGAGCGCGGCGCGGTGCGACGACTTCCGCCGCGGAAGTGCGGGTGGTCTCTTTCGGGGTGTCGGAAATCTTCGGCGCGGGGAGCGGCTTGGTGGTGACGGTGTAGGCGGAGAGCGCGGGATCGATGTAGCGGGCGTGCTCGATGATGACGTTGCGCTCGGTGGGAATGCCGGGGCTGAGGTTTTCCGAATCGAGGTAGGTGGCGGTGAGGGTGCCGCCTTCGGCGACTTTGATTTCGGAGGAGCGTTCAGGTTCTCCGGTGACGGGAAAAATACGTCCGAGGAAGCGTCCGCTGTGCTCTTCCGTTTCGACGGCTTTGATCACCGCATTGCCGCCGGAGGTGGATACGACCTTGATGTCGATGATGTCCTTTTCCGGGCTGGCATCCATGTCCGGATCTTCGATGACGATGGCGACGGCATCATCGTAGCGGAAGCGGCGGATCGGCTCCAACACCAGCTCGCGGCCTTCCTCGGTTTCGATGTAAGTGAGGAAGGAAGCGGATACGATGGCGTCGTTGAAGGCGACGTTGAGGCGTTGTTCGAGGCGGTTGCGTTTCGGAGAAGCGGTGCGCGGGTCATCGTAGCGGACGATGATGTTGTCGCCGGGGAGGACTTCGAGCTGGGTGTTGCCGCGGAGTTCCATGAAGTCCTGGGCGACGGGCAGCAGGGCTTTGCTTTCCCTGTTCGAAAGGGTGACCTTTTTGATCGTGGGGGCGACGCCTTCGAAGCCGTTGATGACGAGGCGGACGAGGCGGGCGCGGGTCTGGTCGCCGAAGGCAACTTCCATGCTGCCATTCGCGCCGGGGGTGAGCGTTGCGGGTTGCGGGAGCGTTTTCTTCAGGTCGCCGGGGAAAGTGGCGGGATCGAACATCGCGTCCGGGCACGGGATGAGGTCGGGCTTGCCGGCGTCGTCGCAGAGGAGGGCGGGTTTGTGTTTGAGGAAATCGCCGCGGCCTTCGTGGCGCCAGACCTGGACTTCGTGGAGGCCGGGCGGGAGTTCGCGTTCGATGAGGAGGCCGTTCGGTGCGTCTTCAGCGGCGGGAGTGCCGTTGAGGAGGAAGATCGTGTTGCCATCGTCGGGGAGGCCGGCGAGTTGGAAGCGGCGGATGGCGGCGGCGGGTTGGTGGAAGAGGGCGCGGTAGCGGATGACCGCCCCGTAGCCGGGGTGGCTGGGCATGACGACGGGGAGTTCGCCTGCGGAGAGAGATTTCACCTTGGCGGAGAGGAATTTGAGGGAGGCGCGGTTCGAGGTGTAATCCATGATCTCCGCCCAATCGGCGGGGAGCCCGCGACCTTCCGGTTTTGATGCGGGAACGGATTCCGTGCCGAAGGTGGCGAAGGAGGAAACGTGGGGCTGACCATCCCAGACGGGCGTGTCTTCGGGGAAACGGGCGCGGGTGGTCCAGTTTTTGCCATCGAGCGAGGTCTGGAGGACGAAGTTTTTCAGGGTGCTGGAGGCATCGCCGGTATCGATGGTCATCTTGTCGATGGGGGCGTTGTCGTTGAGGTCGATGCCGAAGGTGCGGGGCTTGGACGCATCGCCGACGTTGCCTTGCCAGCCGGGGTAATCGCGGGAGCTGATGGCCATGTTCGGATCGCGGCCGGGGGCGGATTCCGAAGCGAAGGCGATGGCCTGCGCGCCGGAGGTGGGGACGATACCTTGGAACTCACCGCTGAAGGGGGAGGTTTCCTTGAGGGCGAGCTGGCGGATCTCATCGCCGCTGGTGGTTTGCAGGCTGACGGTGATTTCATCGTCGCCGGTGGTGATGCTGCGGTCGGGGTCGGTGACGCGGATGTAAACCGGGTTTCCGGGGCGGACGGTGCGGGTGCCGAGGGCGGCTTGGGAGGTGGAAAGGCCGAGCTCCTCGATGTCCAGGCGGCGCTCGCCTTCGCGGGGCGGGAAAGCTCCGGCGGAGAAGGAGAGGAAGGCATCCGAAGCGACGCCGATGACGATGCCGGGATCGGCGGGGAGGTCTTTCATTTTCGCGCGGAAGCGCTCCGAGTAACCGAAGCGGATCTCGTCGTCGCCGAGGACCTGGAGGACTTTGTCGTTGGCGGTGGGTGGGCCGAGGGCGGTGGGCACATCGGCGCGGAATTTCTCTTTGCTATCGCCGAGCTGGTAGAGGAGGACGCGCTCGCGGTCGCCGGACTTCGCCCAGATCTCCACCTCGATGTCGGCACCGATACCGGAGACGTTGAGGGTGGGGTCGCGGAGATTGATCTTCACTGCCTCGCCGGGGACGATGATCGTCTTGTCCTGGGAGGGGCCGAGTTCGATCTCGCTGGCCTCGACCAGCTTGCGCATCTCGAAGTGGATTTTCCCGCGCAGGATGAGGGCGTCCGGGTGCTTCGGTTCCTGGCGGAGGACTTGTTCGATTTCATCAAGGGCTTCGGCGAAGCTTTCCTGATCCATCAGGACTTCGGCGCGGGCGTAGCGGATTCTCTTGCGGAAATTCTCGTTGGGGAACTTCATCAGGTTGTCGAGCTCGGTCATGGCGGCACCGAAATTCTTCGAGACGCGATCGACGGTGACGGAGCCGAGGGCGGCTGTTAGGTGGACTGCCGTGCCTTCGTATTCGGCGGCCTCGGCGACCTTGCGATACCATGCGCGGGCGGTGGGGAGAGCGCCCTTGCGGAAGGCGAGGTCGGCGTAGGCGATCTTGAGCTGGGCGTCCTGCTCGGGGCTGAAGGTGCCTTCGGCCTGGCGCGACCAGATGGTGAGTTCCTTGATGAGGTTCTCGGCTTCGTCAGAGCGGTCGGTTTCGATGGATCTCTCCAACAGCCAGAAGGCGTAGTTCACGGGAAGCGAGCGGAGAACGGCGGCGAGCTGATCGGTGTGGGCGAGGTAGAGCTGCCATGCCGAGTCGAGATTCCCGGCGGCGAACTCGGCATTGGATTTGTAGATCGGGAAGGCGGGGTTGGATTCATCCACCGGGATTTCCACGGCACCGACTTCCGCTGCGGCGAGGCCGGCGGTGTTGCGGAGATTTGCCAGGATTTCGGTGAGCTTGGCATCCGTGGCAGCGCGTGCGGCGATCGATTGGGTTCCGCAGCGAGTCATGGTCATGGCGAGCGAGGCGTTGCCATCTTTCAGGGATTTTGCGGCGAGCTTTGCGTAGGCATCGGCGGCGGCGTAGGAGCGCGGATCGCCCGTGGCGGAAGCGGCTGACCAGAGACCGGCGGCGAAGGTTTGGAGTTTGGCCGGGGGATTTGCGGTGGCATCGGCGAGCATGCGGAGGGCGAGTTGCTCGTAACCTTGTTTTTTAGGATAGGCGCCGACGGGTGCTTGTTGGTTGAAGAGGGAGTGAACGGATTGACGCAGCGGGTCTGACCAGGTGGGGAGTTTGGCGACTTGGTCGAGGCCGAGGATGGGATGGGCGGCGGGTGCTTTTGCGGCGCGATCGAAGACGGTGTTGAATGCCGCTTCGACGGCTGCGGGGGCGGCATTTTCGGGGAGTTCGAGAAGCTCGCGGGAAATGGCCAGGGCGGCATCGCCGGGAGCATTCGGATCTACTTTCGGGTCCTTGGGGTTCTTGGGTTGTTTGGCTTGCTGGGGCGCCTTGAGTTCGGGGCGCGCTGCGATGAGGGCTTTGAATTCCTCATCGGAAACGAGGTAAGGAACGATGTTACGGCTTTTTGCGAACGGAACCTGGAGGTTGATGATGGCTTGCGCTTGCTCGACGGGGAGGGTTTTCAGGGCGGCGGCGATGGGCGCGGCCTTTTCGGCGCGGCGCGGAGTTACGAAGGTGGAGAAAAAGCCCGAGTCACCGGCGGAGAAATGCATCCAGCCGCGGGCGACGTTGAGGGAGCCTTCGTAGGGCGAGACGGCGATGAGCTTGCTGGCGGCCTGCAAAGGCGCAGTCGCGAGGTCATCAGGCACCGGGCGTTTCGTGTTGAGGAGTTCCGCCGCCTTATTCGCGAAGGGCACCACTTCGATGACCCATTCGATCCTCGCCTTGTTCACGGGAGTGGTGTGCTTCGCGGCGGCGAGCGCTTTGAGCTCGGTGAGTAGCTGGGGCTGGTTGTAGGTGTAGGTTTCCAGATCCGCGAGGAGAGCTGTTAGAACGGGCTCGTAAGCTTCGCGAGGCTCGTCGCTTTGGTAAATCGCGGCGAGCCACTTCGCCATGGAGGTCAGATCCTTGCGCTCGGCGGCTTTCGCGAAAAGCCATGCGTCGAACTGGCGGTTGTTGCCGAAGGCGCGGAGGCGGAGGCCTTCCTCGCGCATGAGGAGGTAGGCGGAATCGGGGTCGCCCAGGTGGTTGATGAGCAGGCGGTAGCAGCTCGGGGCGGCGATGGCGGCGGTGGCGGCATCGAGATCGCCTTGTTTCAGAAGCTTGCGATAAAGGCTGAGGGCTTGCCGCCATTCTCCGGCGAACTCGGCGGATTGCGCGGCGAGGAAAAGGAATCTTGTGGATTCCGCCGCGTTGTCAGCGAGCCATGGTTTGACGGCGGCGAAGGCGAGGGCGGAGCGATTTTCTGTTAGACCGAGCTGGAGGATTTCGGAAACGGCGGCTTCGTTCTGGGTGGTTGCGGCTTTGAAGGCGGTGATGCGGTCGTCGAGGGGCGCGGCCTGGGCCAGGGTGATGAGGGTGAGGAAGAGGAGGATTGATGATTGAAGATTGATGATTGTTGATCTTGGATTCTGGATTCTGGAACCACGAAAGGCACGAAACGGCGAGGATGTCAGGATCTGATTCCTGATTCCCGGCTCCTGATTCCTGTTAGGAGGAGATGGTTCTGATTTGATCATGGGGATCATTGCTCGCTTTCCAGTCGTTCCAGCTCAAGTTTGTCTTCCAGATCCAGCATGCCCTCCTGGGACAGTTGGCCGCGGGCGAAGGCAGCCCATTCGCTTTCGGGGAAATCGTAGGTGAGGCGCTTGAAGCTCGAGTAGGCGGCCATGGGCTGGCGGAGGGCTTGGAAGCTCATGCCCGACCAATACATGGCTTGGGCGCGGATGGTGACGCCGTCGTAGGATGGCTCGGCGATGACGCGCTTGAAGGCATCGATGGCTTCCTGATGCTTGTTGGCGCGCATGAACGATTGTCCGGCGCGGAGACCGGCTTGGCCGGCGAGAGGGTCGGTGGGAAAACGTTGTTGGAGACGTCCGAAAATGCTGGCGGTCTTGAGGTACTCGGCGACGGCCATTTTCTTCATCGCCTCGCCTTCGAAGGCGGCGTCCTTGTTGGTTTCGGCTTGTTCGAGGAGCGGCTTGGCCTTGGCTTCGTATTCGGCGGCCTTTTTCAGGAAATGGGTGCCGAGGCGTGCCATCGAGACGGCGAGGTGCTCGGAGTCCGGGTATTTGTAGGCGAGCTTGACGTATTCCTGGGCGGCGATGTCCGGTTCCTTGAGGCGTTCGTAGATCGTGGCGATCTGGTATTGCGCTTTGGCGGCGTGGACGGTTTCCGAGTAGCTTCCGGTGATGTTGATGAAGCGGCTGAGAGCGGCGCGGTAGCGGGTTTCCTTGGTTTCCGCGTCCTCGGTGGACTCGGCTTCCTCCATGGTGAGGCTGCCTAACAGATACTCGGCATGGGCGCGGGTGGAGGGATCGTTGAACTGATCCATGGCGCTGGCGAGGAGCTGCTTGGCGGTGATGTAATCGAGATCGGCGAGCTCGTTTTCGCCGAGCTTGCGGCGGCGTTTGGCGATCTCCAGATACGCCTCGGCGAGCGAGAACTGGGTGCGCATGGCGATCCCGGGGTCGTCGTATTTTTTCGAGAACGGCTGGACGAGACCGTCCGCGCCCTTGCTGATGGTGACCATGCGGGTGGCGGTTTTCACGCCGTTCGGATCGGTGTAACGGGCGGCGACGGTATCGCCATAGGTGACGGGGAAACCATTGGCGCGGACATCGTAAGGAGCGGGCTCGGTGCCTTCCGGTGGTGGCTCGGTGGCTCCGGCGTAGGCGAGCTGGTAGGAGCCTTTGAAAATGCCGGTGTGGGTGCCGGATTCGTGGAGCTCGACGTTGTGCTTCGCGCCGGACTTCGCCTGGACGAGGACTTTCACGGTATCGGCGCCATCGGTCAGATCGGCTCCGGCATCGACGACGCGGAGGTTGAGGTTCTCCCCGACATAGGCGGCCTCCATGGTCGCGAGGTGATCGGCGGACATGAGGTCGAAGGTGGGATGGGTGATCACCTTGGTGGTGGCCGTCGCCCATTTTTCCGAGCCATCGGGCGCGGTGTAGCGGAAGCCGATGTGGACGTTCTCGCCGGGACGGACGACGAGGCCGCTGGGGTTGAGATCGACGCTTTGTGAATCGTCGAGGGACTCGCGCATGGTTTTGGCGAGTTCGTAGCGTTCCTGGAAAGTCATCGCGCCGATCTCCGGCAGGGTGCCGAGGATGAGGGGAATGGTGGTGAAAAAGCGGTCAAATTCGGCGTTTTCACCGAAGCCGGGAAGCGGTGTGACCTGGTAGATCGGGAGCAAAGGGACGCCGCGCCATGAATCGCCGCCGGGTCTGAAGGCGTCAAGCGAGGCTTCTAGCAGGAGTGTTCCGGGGACGTTTTTGTCAAAGCCTTCCGCGGTGCTGCTAGCGACGGCACGGCCTTGGCCGGTCTGGGCGAAGACTTCGATTTTGGAGGTCACGCCCAAGGCCATCTGCGGGGCGAGGATTTCCAGATGGAGTTGCTGGCCGAGGACGGCTTGGAAACCGCCTTCGGGCTCATGGGAGGTGGGGAGAAGGGCGTGATCGACCTTCCAGGTGGGGCGGATCATTTCGCTGGCGGCGTCGGCTTTGTCCTCGTTGAGGCGCTCGAAGCCGTGGTGGAGGGCGGCGGGTGTCCCCTGCCCTTCGATCGGTGTGACGGTGGCGTGGGAAATGCGGATCTGCGGCTCGGTGTAGGCGGCGTGGCGGATCGTGCCGACGCGCGGGGTCGGGACGCCGGGGCGGTTGTTTTCCTGATCCATGTAGCGGGCGGTAATGGTGCCGGCTTCGG
>Ga0247843_1007002_pt1 | contig 14227 bp, 15 predicted proteins | sample LaCruzMarch2017__FD_192420 | JGI IMG/M metagenome (GOLD analysis project Ga0247843, IMG submission 192420) | Freshwater microbial communities from meromictic Lake La Cruz, Castile-La Mancha, Spain - LaCruzMarch2017_8m | ecosystem: Environmental > Aquatic > Freshwater > Lake | place: Spain...
CTCGCCACGAATGTTGGCTCGGATATCGAGCTTGCCGCAATCGAGTTCGGTGCTCACACCGATACGCGCATTGCCCATGTTGAGGTTCTGCGAACGCTCCGATGCACGTGTTGGTCCGAACCACTGTTTTGCAAACTCCGACGCATTCGTTTGAAGATCGTATCTGTACGTTTGCAGAGGCTGTGCGGAGGCTTCATTCGGGAGAGCCATTCCAAAACAGCTGAGCCACACAATGACCAAAAATTTACCCAACAATGATGGGGTATTGAAAAAAGACTTGCGCAGTATTACGCTACGCGGTATAGAGTAACAAATTGAGTGGTACCAATGATCGCGAGCTTTGCCGACAAGGGAACCGAAGACATCTACCATCTGCGAAACTCCAAAATCGCGATGAAGACTCTTCCTGCGGAACTTCACAAGATTGCCAAGCGAAAGCTCAATATCATTGCGCTGGCGACTCACCTGAAGGATCTGAAATCTCCTCCGGGCAATTGCTTGGAGCGGTTGCAGGGCAACTTGGCCGAGTACCATTCCATTCGCATCAACAATCAATGGCGAATCATTTTCATTTGGAATGAGGGGCAAGCGTTCGATTTGCGGATTTGCGATTATCACTGAAGTTGAGGTGTACTCATGAAACAACCACGCATTCCTCATCCGACCATGCCTGGCGAGATGCTCACAGAAGAGTTTCTCGTTCCTCATGGGATGTCCCAAACTGCTTTGGCAGAGCGTATTGGTTGCGCCCCGCGTTCCATCAACGAAATTTGCAATGGCAAACGCGCCATCAGCCCACTGATGGCCATGCGGCTTGCCGAGGTTTTCGACAACACTCCAGAGTTTTGGATGAACCTCCAGACGGCTTGGGATCTTTGGAAGGAATGGGAGAAACATTCTCCCAAGAGAACCGCATAAAACGTTCTTCATAATTCCCCCTTGCTGGAAAATTCCTCGGGCCGCAGGGAGCGCGGCCGACCATCTTTTCCAATCACTCCTCTGGGAAACTGCTCAGCAAGCCACGTGACTGCAACTCTGAAATTTCCGAGTTTCTTCTGAACCGCATAAACAGTTTCCACTTCAATGGGCTTCGATGCAGCACACCAATAATCGTATCCTGTGGGCACGAAAACGAAGGTGCCCTTGGCTTCATCGCTCCACCACAGACCTTGTGAATAGACGCCATCTTTCTTGCGCAATGAACCAATCAATTGCGCAATCAGTTTGTCTTCAATGAGGGGAGGAAAGCCTCGCTCTGCGCTTCCGCTCAAAGCCTTTTGCAGATCCTTTTCGAGCATCCGCAAAATCACCTTGTTCGGTGACACGTTCCAGATTTCTCGTGGCCCAGGTTTTATTGCGTAATCATCCACTTCATTAGTCAGGCCCACGCACGCCATGCCGAGCTTTCTGAATGTTTTCCATGCGTCCCGAATGAATTGAACAATTTCTGGCGAATCGCCTGCGAGCACTCCCGCCTCTTCAATCATCAACATGCCTGCACGGCCCCGGTTCTCTGGCCTGCGGATCTGGCGCAGAATCTCGCAAAGAATTAGCTGCGTGGTGAGAGTCGAAAGCACTGGATGTGATGCCACGGCATCAATATCAAAGAGCGACACGCCCGGAGTGGGTGCATCTGCTTCTTCACTTTCGACTCGGTCAAAAAGCGCAGCGTATGGCCCTTGCCCGACAAATGGCGCAAATAGCGCTGCGAGCCCTTTGGCAACCGAACTTTCAAGGCCCGCCTTTGCAGCAAGTGGAAAAAGATTTTCAAGCACATCACTGAGGCGTGGGATTCGCACCCGAGTTGCACTTTTTTCTCTGAGCCCACCCCCGAAATATTCTGTTTGGGCGTCGAGTTGATTTTGTTCAAAGGCTGCCTTCACAGCTTGTGCAAGGAGCATCTCCTCGGTGGCCCCAATGCGTACGTTTTCGGAAACCAAGCTTGCAGCGGTTTTGAGAACGCCAACAATCACTGGCAACCTGAACTCATCGAGCTGGCCACGAAAGATGTTCGGAAATGCAGCTGGCGGTTTGATGATCTGAACACCAAACTCTTCACCCACCACCTGCGCAAAAATCTCGTAGCTGGTTTTTTTGTCGATGATAAAGAGCATCGGTGAACCGCCGGCACTTCTGCCTTCCTTGGCAAAAAAGCTCATCATCAGGTTCTGAGCAAAAAAGCTTTTGCCGCCGCCTGAGCTTGCGAGCACAGCCATGTGCGCGCTGGTTTCGGAATCAAAGAGGCTCAACCACGCCACATCACCACCACGTGAGACCATCAACTGGAAAGGAGTTTTTGTTCCACTGAATCCCCCAAACAGAGGTAAATAGGGCGACAGATTTCTTGAAAGAACGCGCCTCTCACGACCTGAAAACGGCGCAGCCGAGGCCGAAAACCCCAACGGCAACGACATCAAGAAAATCGCAGGCGCTGCATACTTTTCAACGACCATGGGAATATGCGTAAGGGTCCTTAACCTCGAAATCACTCCGCGTGCAGATCCATCTTTTCTGGCATCTTCCTTCGACATATTTTCGTTGCGCACCAACACATGCACCGACACCCAACTCAACACCTCGCCGCGCGCCATGCGTTCTTGTGTGGCCTTCACTTCCCCACGCTGCATTTCGCCAAAGGCATCTTGGGCATTTTTGAGAAGGAATGATTTGCTATCGAGATCACCCAAGCTCGTGCACGGGCGAATGTTCACCACCACTCTGTGCGGGAGCTGAATCTCCAACAAACGAGCCCAAAGGCCTGTATAAACGGTGGCCGGTTGATCAATCCAACTCGCCACCTCCCATGTGTCCGTTCCCACGCCCACAGCAGAAGGAGTCAGTTCACAAAACCCACGCAGGATTTGATCAGCGAATCTTTCGCTCGGATTGAGGTCATCAGCTTTTACAAGCGTATTGTGCTGTCGCTCATCGAGACTATGAAACGTGTTGCGCAGCAACTGCAGAAGCTCATGGCCACTCAGGCAATTGAAATTCAATCCTGCATGCGCAAGGTTGTACTCAATTTCCTGCACAGCCTGCATCAATTCACGCGCGAGTTCGCGCAGCGGTGCCTCGATGGCGTCCCATTCGCTACCGCCGTGTGGGACACGCAACCTCTGGGCGAACGGACGCGTGTCGGTGAATTTCAGTGTGAGAAAGGCGCGTCGCTTCATGAGCCACAACTGATGCTCAGGTTGCGTTGCCAAACTCTGCACGGCCGCAACTCGTGCAGCGATGAATTTCTCTGGAGCCTGAGCAGGGCTTGCAATGTTTTCCGGAACCGGAATTTCCAAGCAAGGCTCAGCATCAAAGATAAATTGAAAGACGGCCTTGTCGGAGCGCACCTTTTCAATAATCTCGGCCACCGTTGAAAGGCGACGCTCAAGCTCTGTCTGGCTCAGGGTTTCGTGTTGCAAAAGGCCGAGCTCCCAAACCACACCCAAGGAGCCATCGGAGAGCAGACACAGTGGCCGCTCCCACGCGAGGACTCTCTCGTAGGGCAATACGCTGCTCAGTTTTTCAGCCTGACCCAGCAAGAAATCAGGCACTCTGCTCGGGCGCATTGCTTCCAGAAACTCATCGGGCAATGTGAAAAGCGTTTCGAGCCCCTGTAGGGCACGCGCTGCAAGCGCGCCCTTCATGGGTTCACCAGTTGTGTGTCGTTCCAGTACGAGGGTTGAACCTCTAAGAAAACATACGTGCCTTGAAAGTAGGTGTTGCTTGAAAGCTCGTGGTCGTGAATCCAAACCCTTTCAATCCAAGGTGCAGTGCGCTGGGGTTGCGAGGGTTGTTTGCCCACAGAGCTCATGATGCCTACCGAAGCGGGCTTTACCGATGCTTCGTTGCCATTGAGCGCGGGAGTGAACACCGAGTTTCTGTCCATTTCACGGGTTGACGGAGCGCGGGTAGCACAGCCTGTTGAAAGGGCAAAAATGGCCGCAATCGCCGTGGGTTTGAGGAGCTGAAAAATGAACCGTTGATTTATACTGGTATCCAGTATAGTGATATTCGACATGAGGACCTCGCAATGCTTGCAAGTTTTTCTGATCAAGGAACTGAGGATATTTTTCAGAGACTTGAGTCTCGTGAGGCTAGAAAGGTTCTGCCCACTGAGTTGCACCGCAACGCGGCGAAGAAACTCGCCATGATCAATGCGGCGCGCTTCGTCGAGGATCTCAAGGTCCCGCCGGGCAACAGGCTCGAGAAAATGAGGGGCGACCTCGAGGGATTTTACTCGGTGCGCGTCAACGACCAATGGCGCATTGTCTTCCGCTGGGCAGACAGCGCCGCTCATGACGTTCGAATTTGTGATTACCATTAACCCTTGTTCTGGAGGCTGATTATGAAAGCTGTTCACACGCCTAAGGTTCGTAATCCCTTCCATCCGGGAGAGATCCTTGAGGAAGAGTTTCTTGAACCCATGGGCCTCTCGCAAAGTGAACTGGCGCGCTCGCTGGGTACCACTCATGCCGTTGTCAACGAGATTTGCCGTGGCAAGCGCGGCATCAGCCCAGCAATGGCTCTCAAACTTGCCAAGTTTTTCAAGATGAGCCCTGAGTTTTGGATGAACCTCCAGATGACTTGGGATTTGTGGAAAGAGTGGGAGCGAACGTCCAAAAAGAAAGTGAGCTGAACCAATCATTCTTCAACCTCCAAAGTGGGAACACGGATGGTGTCGAGCATCACAACGTGCACCCGTTGGCCCGATCCAATTCCGATTGAGGGGATGAGTTGTTTGGCGTAGTCGAGGTACCATTGCGCCACGGTTGCTGAGGCATCGACCATCGATTTACCTGCAACGAATGCACCTTTGTCGCCGGTCACATTTGTTGCTGTGGCTGCTTTATCGATACCCACCACAGCCGTAGATTGCTGCGCGAGAGCCACTGCCTCACCTGCGTTCTTGGCGATATTTGCCAGCACGGCTGCGAGCAGCACCTGCCCTTGTTTTGAAATAAACGTTCCGGTGGATCCGAAACTCGAATCTTCACCCGCTGTGTAACCACGCGCTTGAGTTTTGAAGTGTTCACCGTTATCGCGCACGCACGAAATCGTGTCCGTTTCCATAATCACGCGCTCGGTCGACAAATTCGCCCGCGCCTTTGCAATCATGAAGCAATGCGACAAATCGATTCGAGTTTTATTTGGCCCCGTGAAGGCTTCCTGCAAATGCAAAAGCACCGGATAGGGCTCGAGTGCATTAGCTTCAACACCACTCACAACCTTCGCTCGCACAAACGAGCCTGCCGGCAAAACCGTTTGTCCACCGTCTGCGACACTCTCGCTTTCAGAACTCACTGCAAACGTTTGTGCTGCAGATGCCGGCTGTGTCATGGGCTGAAAACCCATGTAGGTCTGCTGCGTTCGAACCTGCACCGGCAGGCGAGATCGGTTGCGTGTCGGCACCTGTTTTGCAGAGCCGCCCCCGCCTCCGATCCTTCCTTTTGGAGTGCTCCCTGTTTTTAAAGGAACCGAAACATCAACACCCGTTGCCATCAGAGTGCGTTGCGCACCTTCAGCCTGCCTTCGAAGTACGTCAACTTGGCTTTTGATGTCCTCAAAGGCTTTCTTGTATTGCGTGTCGTTTTGAAAGCCTGGTTCGGGTGGAAATGTGCGATTGACGGTTTTGTCTTCTGTGGGCAGCACTTGTGCTGACGCGCTCGCAAGAGCGAGCATCGACGCAAGCGCAGACATCATCTTCAAATTCATCACTCACCCCCGCCAAGCGATGCATTGCTTTTGACAAACGGCTGCACATCCAACGCAGGAAGACTTTCGGCAGACCCACGCACAATCACCCGCACGGTGGCCGAACACTCGGCCTCCGATTTCATGATGGGACACGGAGATAGTTTGTTTTTGCTGATGTGCGAAAGCAGAAGCGGAGCGCTTCCATTCCCAAACGAGAGCATTGAAGGCTCAACGAGCAAATCACTCTTGCCGTGGTTTTCGAGGTTCAACACAAAACCGGTAATTCCATCGCCACGGTACACGCGCAGCAGTCGCGCCTGTGTGCGTGGAATGGCTGATTCCAGCGAAACGTTGCGCAGCTCGCGGCCGAAAGTTCCAGTTTCATCTCTGAGCATCGAACGAATCAGGTTCAGCTCGTGCGCGAGGAACTTTCCTTTCACCTTTTTCTCTGAAGCATTGATGTGCACCTCAAAGAATTTTTCCCCACCAGCTGTTGCAATGAAACGGAGAACGGCCGTTTTTCCCCCAGCCAAAACGAACGTCACGCTCTCGTTTGCGTTTGCAATGGCGGGCTTCACCATGAAGCTACGAACATCCATTTTCTGGCCCGTGGGAGAAACTCCCGATGAAAAATCCGAAATGCTAAACAGCTTTGAAGGAGTGACTGTTTTCACAGGCAGTGCAAATTGCACCACGGCACCCATTTCGGTATTCACTGGCACCGCGATTTCCTGATTTGGAATTGCAGACACCACGGCGGCGTGTGCACTCTGTGTCGCTGTCAACGGGTTCAGAACTGCAAAAACAAAAGCAAAGCCAAGTCCCAAGCGAGCGGCAAGGCGAACACCCACTCTGTCGCAAGAAAAAATCCGACTACAAAATTCTCTTATCAACATCATTTTCCTCCCTGATTTTTGCGGGCAGCAGAATTTCCCAACCCGCGCGCGTTCTTCACAGCCTCAAATTGTTCGGGCGTGAGCCAGTCCAAAGTCTCAAGTTCAAACAGATACGGTTTCTCGGCAGTCAGACTTCCTTGCGCGCGGAATTCCAAGAGCAGCACATTGCGTGTGTCGCTAAACGCATGGCCTTCCACATACTGTGTTCGCAAACCTTCAACGGCAGCCACATACTTGGCTCCGCGTTGATCATTCATGAGGTCAAACGCACGCACAGGTTCAAAGGCAAACGACTGATCCACGCGTCTGTCGGCCCAATCCTTGAGCCTCTCAGAAAGTCCGGTTTCAAAGCGGGCTCGTGCAGTGGGGTGCATATAATTGCCCGCTTTACCGAACTGATAAGCCGCACTCCTATAGGAAAAGGATCCCACTTGTGCCGCTATGAACTCAGCAAACTGAAACACGCTTTCATCGGGAATCTGCCCAGGGCGCACCCGAAAGAACTCGGGACTCCCCGGAACAATCACAATCTCTTCATTCATCTTCTGAAAAAGCTTGTGAAAGATGACCCTCTGCTGGGCTGCAATCACCAACAAAAGCACTCCGCTCGTTGCAAAAAAAATCGCCTTCCATGTGCGCAAGCGCGCAAGAAGTGCTGCTTGCACCGCAGTGAAGGGTGCAAGCCCGTTGGGGCTCATATTGTCTGTCACTGTGTTCTCCTTAGGGACCTACGATTTTGATACGACGTTTCTTAAACAGCACAGGCACATCTGCAACCCGCTGCAAACCCATCGACCAACTCCATTGCTGCAAGAATCTTTCAGGGCACTGCCGCCGGTATTCGCGAGCCATCCAAGCCGCTGCGCAGCCTACTGCAATCGCAACAAGTGCTGCCAATCCCGAATCCCAAAGCATGACCACCGCAATGAATGCACTTACTCCTGCAACGAAGTCTGAAATGGCCAGACCCAGAAAAATCAGAATGGGTTTATCAATGCTCGTGCAGGTGGCGGAGCGGGGTGCATCACGGTATTTTTCCATATATTCAAGCATGGCTAACCCCTTTTAATTCCCGCTCATGCGCGAAAGTGAATCGGCAATCTTCTCAACAAAGAACAGCGTTCCTCCACCACCGGTAGCGAGAATGCCATTGAGAAAATCTCGGCTCGCCACTTTGTAAACGCCACCAATCACCATGAATCCACCAATCACCTTGGCAACCCAATTGAAACCAATATTCTGGATAGTGGTGATGAGGTTCTTAACGTCTTTCATTTGAGCGGAATTGTCCTGACCACCAATCGAAACGGAGCTCGCCATTGCTGTGGGATGGTTTACAAAGGCCATCACAACAATCACAACTGCACTGGCACAAACGAGCGAACACACAAACTTGTTGTTGATCACTATCGAGCCGAGCTTCATGGTCCACATAAATCCTCCTTCGTTATTGAAGCGCAGCCGCTTGGCGCGCGAGTTCATCAATTGAAACAGCACCAGTGAGCGTGGCTGTGCGAGAACCCAACTTCAAAAACCATGTCGGTGTTGCATCGACTGCAAACTGCTTTTTCCATTCGGCTGTGTAGGGAACGCTCGGCGTGTGCAACGGCGCGTGTTCACCAGCATCGAGCTGGATAAATTTGAACTTTGCTCCCCGCTTTAAAGCTTCATCCACAACACCAGAGGATGCGCGGCACGCAGCACACGTGCTCTGATAGAAATAGGCAACGCTGAGCTCCTTCCAACGGTCAAACGAAATGGCGTGTGCACTCAATGCCGTTTGGAAGCGATTCACAACCGCTGTTTTGTTTGCTTGCCATGCCAAATACTGGCGCACGTTTTCTGCCGACGGATCCGCAGCTGCCTCCCGAAACGGACGCGGGGGAATCCAATCGCCTCCATCGTCCCAAAATTCTGGAGCGCGCGGGTCTGAATATTTCGACCACGCAAACTTCCTAGCATCACCTTGGCGAACAAGCGTTGAACCAGAAAATGCATTACTGCTTTTCTCCTGCTCATTCACAGAACTTTCTGAAGCATTTCTCTCCGCCTGAAAGTTCCTTGGTAAGAGTGCATCCTGCACTCGCTTTCCTTGTTGCCAGTAGTCGATGTCGCGGCCGCCAAAGTACTGAAAGAACTCTTTCTCAACACCGGCTGCTGCAGTTGCGTTGAAAGATGTGAATGCAAACAGATTAATCAAAAGCACAAGCGCTTTGCGCATGAATTTCTCCTTTCTTGAGTGCATCCAGCGCGTGTGCACGCAGCGATCCATGCTGCACGAGTGTCTTGCTCTCAAAGCTGTGACTGTTTTCTTTACTGAGATACTCAAACAAGAGAACGCGGCCCTTCACGCCCGAGCCGTCGCATTCGTCGCAGCCGATAGATTTTTGTGGGACGACGTCCACACCAAAGGCCGATTGCACCAATGCGATGTTCTCAGAATCTGCCACTCGGCAATTCGGACAATTTCGAGGCACCAAACGTTGCGCAGAAGCAAACAATAAATTCGTCTCCACAAGCTCTCGGCTTACGCCCAAGCCAACCAATCGCTCGATGCTTTCTTTGGCCGAGTTTGCATGCACGGTCGACATCACCAAATGCCCTGTGCTCGCTGCATGCAGGGCAGCCTCGGCCGTTTCCTGATCGCGAATCTCGCCCACGAGAATGCAATCGGGGTCTTGCCGCATCAGGGCGGCAAGAGCATCGGCAAAGCGGAGGCCTCCGCGCTGAATCTGAGTTTGAACAACGCCATCGAGCGTATATTCCACCGGATCTTCCAGCGTATGCACATTGTTCGTTTCGCGGTTGATCTCCGCGAGTGCGGAATACAGCAACGTTGTTTTGCCACTGCCGGTGGGCCCTGTGACAAGCACCATGCCCTGCCACTTCTCGAGCATCTGCCTCAAGCAACGCTTGGCTTCATCGGGAGCAGCATATTCTTCAAGCGAGAATCTCTTATTGCGCTCAAGGAGTCGCAGAACCATTTTTTCACCGTGGAGTGTTGGCAACAAACTCGCTCGCACATCAAACTCAACATCGCTGGCTTGAAAGCGCGCATCTTGCGGCACTCCAAATTTTGCCATGTCGAACCGGCAGGCCCGTTTTGCCTGCAGCAAAAATCGCTCAATATACCTCTCATCAGAGAGCTCTTGCAGCGACAAAAGAATTCCATCCACTCGGACACGAATGGCCAATCGATCCTCAAACGGCTCAATATGCAGATCACTCGCCCCACGCCTCACGGCCTGCCGGAGAAGGTCATTGAAATTCAATTCAAAGGGAGAAGATTGAATCATGTTTGCTTCCATCAGAGTGCACCTGCCGCTTGGCAGATGGCTTGGTTTTTCAGGTAGTTTGCTTTGAAGTCGGCATCCCAGCCGCCAATCCACTGGAGCGGTTCTTCGCAGCTGTTGCGTTTGCGCCACACGGCAATCACATAGGTGTTGTCTTTCAGCGCACCGAAAGGGGTGACCTCATCGCGTGCGCGAGACACCGGATCCTCTGCCACCGGAGGCAGGTCCTTCAGCGGAGAACCGGGAGTGAAGCAGCCGCCACCCAACTGAGGCGGATAAATAATTTGCCATTTGTCATCGGTGCGCAGTTTCAAATGCTCCGACAAATGAAAATCGCCCGCTGCCGACATGAATTTGTAAGCAGCAATCATCGCCGACATGTGCGGGTCTTCACTCAATACCCAACCCGTGCGCGGGAGCAGATTTCCCCACGAACCCATGCAGAGCTTGTTCGCAACCTCCCCCCTGAGTGGAGCCAGAGCATCGGAAGTTGGCAATGCGTTCTTGAAAAAGGCCTCACTCGCCCCCACAGGGTTTGCGCAGGTTGGGTCAACAGGCAGATCGGGCAAACGAGGTGTGCTGCTCGCAATCTGCGATACACGAGCGCGTGCTTCCTGCACCGCACCCATTGCCGAAGCCCCCACAGGCGACAAGCACAGGGGAATACCTGCAGGAGCCCAAGCTGCGGCATAAGGCGCATCTGCCAAATTGAAGTTCCATTGCGCCGGCAGAAACTCCGAGAGCCCCGAAAAACACGTCGGCAGGCCCACACCCTTGCTTGAAGCAAGCGGTGGAAAGTTGTTCACCCACGAGCCATAGGGAATTGTGAGAATGCGCGCATGCCAAAAACTCTCACGAGCCGAAGGCGAAGTGCTTCCATTCGAGAAAACCCCCGTCGCAGGCGCAAGCGTTGAACTCTCCCACCACTTGCTTGCTAGCTGGAGATGCATCTTCAATGATGGGGCATCGACTGCCTCGGCAAACACGCTGCGACCAACATGTTTCGTGACTTCAATGAAATAATCAGGAACCCACATCTGGATGTCGTCGCCGGAATAGACGAAGCAAAAAGGACAGACCCCTTTTGTCTTCGTGCATCCGTTTCTCCCATTCACGGCGCTGAAGTTCGCACACCCGAGGAAGGGTTGGCCTCCGGCATACGATTGGAGTGCCAAACGGGCCTTGTAAAATGTGCATCCATGGAACGGACTCAGAAGCGGACTCGCCAATGTTTGGCTTGCAATGCTGACACATGCAAAAACTCCTCCCAAAGTGCTTCGCCACTGTGGAAAAATTGTGGATAAAGTTCCCATACGGGCACCCTCGTGTGCAGACTCAATTGAAATTGAAATCAGTTAGGCATCCTGAAGCGTGAGCAGGTTCAACGTGAACGGTGATCCTTCCGGGTCATCGTGATCTTCAATCTCCTCAAAGATCATCACGAGACGCCTGCGCCATTCCTTGATTTGCTCAGGAGATGCGAGCGTGCGCACGACGTCGAATCGCAACCGATGCCTCGCTTGAAGCGAGCGCATCAAGAGCGTATCCACTTGTTCACTGACAACTTCAAAACACGTTTCACGATCGCGCGGCAGATTTCTCAACAGCACTGCATCCCAAACAGGTTTCGGTTTACCGAAGGTTTCTTTCACCAAGCGCTCTCGCTTGAGAAGCGTCATGAGATTGGGAAGAACTGCATCGGTGAAAACATCAGCCTCATGATTGTGCCGGATTGCACAGAACGGCCGAATTCCCTCGAGCCATTTGAGAACATCAACGAAGTACGGATACGCTTTATACAGTTCCAAGTGAGATGCGTTCTTCTCCAGATCGAGAACACGCGTGCGGAATTTCTCGCAGACGTCTTCATGATTCAGTTCAATGTTCAAAGACATATTCCTCTCCATCTGCTGTGAGTGTTTTGACCGCAGCACTCCATGTGCTGCGGCTGGAGGGAATGTGGAGGAAGATTCCAAAAAGGTGGAGTGTCCAAATTTGGAACACGAAAAATGGGGCTTTTTAGGGGTTTTGGTGTGTCAAAATGGGACAACGCAAGTAATTGTAAGTATAAACTGAACCAAATCAGGGAAGAGTATCATCCCAAATCAAAGTTCCCTGGGAAACATTACTTCCATCTGCTCCGCACAATCGAAAACCGTATTTCGTGTTAGCAGACAGTCCGGTATATGTGTAAGAGGTGCCACCAGTGGAAACATTTACCGTGTTCGCAACTGTGCAGGCTCCTGGTGTAGTAGTGCCCAAAGTTGCTGGAGCAACCTTGACAAATTGCCCCGTTCCAAGATTCGAAGACCATGAAAAAGTAATTGAATTTGATGTCTTTGAGCTGACGATCACATCAGGATCGAACATCCTATCCCGATTTCTGAAAATATATACAGCACCGGAACTTTGCGATGAATTATCGAGGCTCGAAAGAGCACCATTTGTAATGAGAGATTGAATCGAATCTTCAAATGGAGCACCAACTGCAAGCGTGTCTCCTGAAATTGAAATAGAGGTACCAAATTGGTCGCCTCCGGTCTGAGGATCGCCACCGTTGGAATTGAAAGGTTTGATGTAAGCTTCTCTGCTCCAAGCGCTACCGGAGCGTATGAATAAGTATACAGCCCCACTGTGAAAGGCAGATGTATCGTACGGTGCTTCGACACTGTTTATAACTCCATTTAAACTGGAGAATTCCAAAAAGGCGCCGACCGCCAACGTATTTCCCGAAATTGCTACTGCATTTCCGAAATTTGCACCGGCCATAACATTAGAAGCCTTAACATATGCCTCCTGACTCCAGCTGCTCGCAGAGCGTCTGTAAACATAAACGGCTCCGGTATCTCTGTTATATGTACTGTCATTCGAAGATGTGGGAGAACTTGTTCCATGCACGATTGTATTAATCAATGAGTCTTCACCTGGTGCACCCACGACAACAGTGTCTCCCGAAATTGAAACACTTTCTCCATACCGGTCATAAGTTTCGAAGTTACTCGCGCGCTGTTCACCACCCTCGTAACTCCATTCATTTCCAACGCGGCGAAACCTCCAAATCGCCCCGACGTTACGCCAGGATTCACTTTGATCGCGTTCGGGTTCTCCAACAACAAGAGAATCAGAAGAAAGAGCTACACTGTACCCAAAAAGATCATCGCCTCCTTGATAGAGGGTCAAATTAGACGCCTTAAGATAAGCCTCTTGCACCCACTGCTGCGACTCGCGCCTAAAAACATATACAGCTCCCCTATTGGAAGCTGAATTATTTTCAAGCACAGCATCACCATTTGTTATGATTGTCTGATTGGAATCTTCGTAAGCCGCACCAACTGCCAGGCGGTTTCCTGATACAGAAACGCTGTATCCAAAAGCGTCACCAACGTCGGAATTCGCCGCTTTGATGTATGCGTCTTGTTGCCACTGTCCATTTGAATTACGGAATACATACACTGCACCGCTGTCCGCAAGACTGTCGTCAGTCGAATTGACCGTTCCATTCGTTATCGTCGACAAACTCGAATCTTCTTTTGCTGCGCCAACAGCAAGTAAATTTCCAGAAATTGCGACAGAATTTCCGAAGCCATCAGAGGAGCCATTGTTTGACGCCTTCACGTAGGCAACCTGCGACCATTGACTGCCAGCGCGTTGGTACAAATAAACTGTCCCACTGTCAGCCGAACTATTGTCAGTGTTCACGACAGTTCCGCTGACAATCGTGTTCTGGCCACCATCTTCAAAGGGTGCGCCCACTGCAAGCACATCTCCCGACAGCGAAACTGTGCTGCCGAATCTATCATCTGCTCCCGAGTTGGAAGCCTTGATGTAGGCCTCGGGGTACCAACCTTTGACAGTATAGAATTGGTTGCCAACAAATGACTCCTGTAGGCCATTGCCAGAACCGTCGACGACCCCTGCGACAGAACTCAGGTCAAGCCTCAACTGACCGGCATTTCCACCGACTTGAACTTGAACGATGCACGTGACCGAACCAGCTGTGCAATAGACTCCAGAAACAGAGCCCGAAATTCCCGTATTCAAAACATCCGAAATCGAAAAATTCGATGAGGAGAGACCATAAACTGGCTCGCTAAATGTAATAATATATTCAACAACTGCGGAGTAGGCAGTTGGGTTGACGGACGCACCCCTGTTAATACTCAAGACCGACGGTGGAACATTATCAAAAAACACCTGCTGAACAATTCCATTTGTAAGTCCGCTTGAGTCTCCTGCACAGACACGAACAAAATAAGTGCTGCCAGCGACTGTTCCAACCGAAAAAGTCCCTGAAGAAGTGGGCGGTCCATCGTATGCTACCGCACCGGAGGTACAACCCACCGCAGG